>ERZ1066130.37-NODE-37-length-78956-cov-11.739141_pt1 | contig 78956 bp, 88 predicted proteins | sample MGYA00382777_ERZ1066130 | MGnify/ENA primary metagenome ERZ1066130 (study PRJEB33369, sample SAMEA5778360) | biofilm metagenome | biome: Industrial cooling water; feature: Water cooling tower basin; material: Biofilm | place: United Arab Emirates | collected...
AGGTCAGCCTTTGCTTCGAAAATGGCACCACTGGTTACTTGTGCCCCTCGGGTTTCATCGATGTCAGCATAAGGCTTGGGCCTACTCGCTTCCTTTTTTTCGTCTTCTTTTTTCATATCAAATTTTCCAAGCCCGGAAGAGGTCAGCCACGGAAGGGCGTTTTCAAAACCAACAATAACCCCACCTGCCTGCACCCATGTCCGGAGTTTTTCTTTGCTACTTTCGGATAGGGTGTTGTAGGAACCTTCGGATAATACCAGCGTATTGTATCGACTGATGGAAGCATTATTGAAAATACTTACGGGCATTAAGGTAACAGGGATGGAGTAACGGATATCCAGCATATGCCACAGTTCTCCTACGTCCGTAGGCGATACACCACCTTCCACCAGCATAAAAATTTCTGGTTTGCGGATGGGAACAAACGAACTGCTTCCCAGACTGACACCTACATAGTCTAAACCTGTACCAGTGGCATATATATCCAGACCGTCCTGTTCCATCACTTGTTTCAGAGCCTGGGTTAGTTGTTCGGTGGTTTTTGTTTGAGTTCCGGTGGTGATCAGGATGGTTCCCCTGTCAAACTTCTTCCCTTCCGAGATAAATGGATCGGTGCTTACTTTTAGTTTGAATCCCTGGTTTAACAAACGATAAATGGCACGAGGGGTATAATATCCATACGGTTCAAAGAGGAAAGCATACGAACCCTGGCCTATCATTTTGCCAGAAGGAAAACGTAGTTCGGTCACTTTATCGCCCAGAGGAGGAATGGCTTTGGCCTCTTCATAATCCAGTCCAAAGGCCACAGGCAACGTCCAACTGGAGATATCATAAAATAAGCTATCCTTAAAGGTGGTACGCTTATCAAACATGCCTTTTATAAGGCGGTATTGAGGTTGATTTAGAGGAATGGTATAGGCCACCTCCACCGGTCGGCCATTGACAGTCGCGGCTTTATTCACATAGACATCTACCTGATGGCGTTTGACCATTTCTATAAAGTGGTAGACAGCAGTCTTGTCTTTACTTCCAACAACGTATGCTTTGATGGGATCTTTTGCCGCATCCGGAATACTGTTTTTATAAAAATCCCGCTGATAATTTAATAACTCCACCCGCATATCGTTGACCGCTTTGAAAGAACTGAGGGATGTGACAAACTGATTGCGAATGGTAAACGAAAAGTGTAAAGGCCCGTTGATGCTTTCCTGTACGTGACCCCGCGAACTACCTTGCTCGAATAAAATGCCGATCGCTCCGTGAACATCCGGGAAAGTGGACCCTTTGCCATAATAGAAATCATCAAACCCTTCCTGGGTGTAATACAAAGAACCAATTTGATCCAGGGCTTTGGCATGATAGGTTCCTATTTTGCGGGTGAGTTCCAGATTCTTGTCAGGGGTGAGCGGGTGCATGCGGGACGGCACGCCTGGTTGAAAAAAGAATGTGGCGTTGGTACCCATTTCATGATGATCGGTCAATACATTGGGTTTCCATTGATGAAACTTTTTGGCTCTTGCTTGCGACTCCGGATGTTGTGCCACCAGCCAATCGCGATTCAAATCAAACCAATAATGATTAAAACGGCCTCCTGGCCAAGCCTCATTATGCTCCGTGTCATTGGGGTCAGAAGAGACGACCTTGCTTTTACGTGAATTGACCCAACTGGAGAAGCGCTGAACTCCATCAGGATTATAACAAGGGTCCAATAAAATAATTGTGTTCGTGAGGGCCTCCTCTATTTCTTTTCCCTGGGCAGCAGCCAGATGATAGGCCATCAGCAGTCCGGCATTGACCCCGCTGGCTTCATTGCCATGAATACTATATCCTGCATAAAAAACGGCAGGCATAGCCGACAGATCCAAGGAGGCCGATTGAGCAGGGTCAGTCAGTTGGATATGCTGGCTGCGGATTGACTCCAGATTCTGGTGGTTCCTGGGGGAGGTAACCGTGAGTAGCAATAACGGGCGACCTTCATGCGTGATCCCTGTCTGTTCAATGGAAATACGGTCGCTGGCACGATCCAGAGCATACATATAATTGACCAGTCGGTCGTGACTGACATGCCATTCACCCACTTCGTGGCCAATAATGGAGGCCGGGGTTGGGATGGCGGGGTCATAAGAGATTCCCAGAGGAAGATAGTATGTAAGGGGCTGACCCTGGCCAAAACTGAGGAGGGGCAAGCAGAGGAAGGCTAAAACAAGTGTTAGGTTTCTCATGAGGGGTGCTTCAGGTAAAAGATATACTTATGGGGGGTAAGTAATTGATTTTTAGAAGAACTAGCAATAATGAATTGACCAACGGTTAGCGGATTATCATTTTGTTAATAAAATGTACAAAAGATTTAAAAGGCAGGGAGGCGTGGTAAGGGATAAAAAAGGATATTTTTGCCCGTCAATTTCCAAACTAAAACATCCAAACTATGAGGAAAATTTTACTACTCGTGGTTGCCTTTAGTCTAACAATCAGCGGATTGTGGGCACAAGGGGTAACTACTGCCAGCATGAGTGGAAAGATAACGGATCAAAATAAGGCCGAAATACCAGGGGCCAACGTTATCGCTATTCACCAACCTTCGGGTACTCAATACGGAAATGCTTCACGTGCCGATGGTTTTTATACCATTCAGGGCATGCGTGTAGGAGGACCTTACACGGTAAAGGTTTCCTTTATTGGTTTCAAAGAACAGGTTCAGGAAAACATCTACCTTCAATTGGGTCAAAATCTGATCGTGAATTTCGCGCTTCAGGATGAGGCTACTCAATTACAAGAAATTGTGGTAACAGATGTAAAAGATCCGGTTTTAAACTCAGATAAAATAGGAGCTTCTTCCAACTTTAGTACCAATCAAATCACCACGCTTCCATCCATTGGTCGCGATTTTCGTGATATCTCCCGTCTAACACCTCAGGCCGGTGGAAGTGCGTTTTCTTTTGGTGGACGTAGTAATTTGTACAACAACCTTTCTATCGATGGTGCCACTGTTAATAACGTATTTGGTTTGAACCCTCTTCCGGGAGGTCAATCCAATGCGACTCCTTTCAGTTTGGATGCTATTCAGGAAATTACGGTTTCCTTATCTCCTTACGATGTTCGTCAGGGAAACTTTACCGGAGCAGGAGTAAGTGCGATTACCCGAAGCGGAACAAATGACTTGAGTGGTTCAGCGTATTATTTCTTTCGGACTGAAAACTTTGCGGGTAAAAAAGTGGAAGGAGTAGAAGTAGCCACTCCTAGTTTTGATTTTAAAAATTTTGGTTTCCGTTTAGGAGGACCAATCATTAAAAACAAACTTTTTTTCTTTGTTAATGCTGAATTTGAAAAACGTACAGATCCTTTTTATACCAATCCAGTCCGTCCTAACCGCTCTGCTTCTACTACAGGGGCCACTCAGGCAACGGATGACGAAGATCCAGAGACAGGATTGTTAGGCTTGAAGAACTTTTTATTGGATCCACCATTTAACTATGATCCCGGTGTCTATAAAGATTTCGACCGGGCAACCGAAAGTCAGAAATATGTCATGCGTTTTGACTATAACATTAACCAAAATCACAAGTTCACCATCCGGGGAAATATCACCAATGCATTTCAAGATGTGCAACCCAGTGCTTCTGGTGGTTTTGTAGGAGGACCTCCTGGCGGTAGAGGAAATAGCAATAACGTATTGTCATTCTCATCTTCGTACTACCGGATTAATAATAACCAGTATTCTGTCACTGCTGAATTGAACTCATCTTTTGGTGGAGGCAAGTTTTCCAATAACCTGGTAGTCGGTTACAGTGCTTTTAGAGATTTTCGTGAGAATGCCGGTGGATTGGCAGTGCCCAGCGTTCCTTTAGTGGATATCCTTGGACCTAATGGACAGAACCTGACAACTTTCGGGCCGGATCCTTTCACACCAAATAATAAGCTCGATCAGGATGTTTATCAGATCAACGATAACTTTAGCATGTATTTGAAAAATCATACGATTACAGTAGGTACAGCGAATGAGTTCTATCGGTTTAACAATGTTTTTACTCCCATCATTAATGGTGTTTATCGGTACAATAGTTTAGCTGACTTTTATGCCGATGCTGATCCGGCCACAACAGCGACCGCCCGTCCCGCTCAGTATACAATTCAAACCGTAGCTGTTCCAGGTGGAGCTGCTGCTACGGCTGCGAAATGGGATGCTCTCCAACTTGGGTTCTTTGCGCAAGACGAATATGTGGGTATACCTAACTGGAAAATCACGGGTGGTGTACGGGTAGATATCCCGCTCTACCTGACAGATCTTCCTGTCAATAATTACATCAACTCCATTGATCTGCAAGGAGAACAACTCCGGGTGGGAGGATGGCCAACCGTTCGTCCTTTAATTTCACCACGCATTGGCTTTAACTGGGATGTAAAAGGTGATCGCACCACTCAATTGCGGGGTGGCACGGGTGTGTTGACTGGCCGTGTTCCTTTTGTTTGGTTATCAAATGCTGTTAGCAATAATGGATTGTTTTTCGGACAGTTTAATAGTACCAACGTTCCATTTGATGTAACGGGTGATGGACTTCCTTACAACTTCTCCTTGAATCCTTACACCGCACCTGAGAACCAATTCTCTAACCTGGCCGCAGGAACTCCTCCACTAATTACAAATCCTTTGGATAGAAATTTTGGACGCCCTTCTATTGTGGCAGGGGTTAACACGATTGCAAAGGATTTCCGATTCCCTCAGGTATGGAGAAGCAATTTAGCTGTAGATCAGCAACTACCGGGTGGTATTGTCGGAACCCTGGAATTCATTTACACGAAAGATTTGAATGCGGTATATATTCGGGATGCAAATTTGGCAACTCCGGTGGCCACCCTGAATGGTGATGGAAGACCCTTGTACGGAGCTATCCCTGGAACAGCTAATGTAGATCGCGCCATTATAGCCAATGACAGACGCGTTAACGGTGATATCAGTCAGGCATTAGTACTTGACAATACCGATGAGGGATATCAGTATAGTATCACTGCTCAATTGCGCAAAACATTCAATCGCAATTTTGAAGTGTCTGCGGCTTACACGTATACCGATGCCCGTGAAGTGAATCCGCAAAGTGCCTCCACCGCTGGTAGTATCTTTACTGGTCAGGCACACATCTTAGGACCCAATAACCCAGGATTGTCATACGCCAGTGCTTTAACTCCTCATAGAATCATCATTTATGGTACGTATCGCAAAGAATACCTAAAGAATTTTGCTTCTTCTGTTTCCTTTACTTATGAAGGTCGTTCGGGTGGGAATTTCTCGTATACCTATAATGGCGACCCCAACAGTGACGGAACCAATGGGAATGATTTGATTTACATCCCCAGGAATAGAAATGAAATTGTATTGAGCACGGCTAGTGCCAATGACAACCGCACGTTAGACCAAATTTGGGAACAGTTGGATACCTACATTTCTCAAGATAAATATCTAAGCGAGAGAAGAGGTCAATATGCGGAGCGCAATGGCGCTTTGGCTCCATGGGTACATCGATTGAATCTTGGATTTCTTCAAGATTTCTACGTAGATGTCAAAGGCAAAAGAAACACGCTTCAATTTTCCGTCAATCTTGAGAATGCCTTAAACATGTTAAGTTCAGATTGGGGGTTATTCCAGAATCCATCTCGTTCTCAATTGATCCGTTTCCTCGGGTACGAAGCGCCTCACGTGGCGGGCACAGTCGGTGCTCCGGTAAATGCAGGTGGACAGCCACATGCTGCTACACAGGGACGTCCGGTATACACTTTTGAGACAAATGCGGATGGTACTCCACTGTCGGAAAGCTATATTCCAGAACAATCTGTTGCAGGAAGATGGCAATTACAATTAGGATTCCGTTACATTTTCTAAAATCACAAATGAGATATGAAACTATATAATAGAACATCAATATCGATCATGGCTTTTTTGGGACTGCTCGCTTGCAGCGAACCGGAATTGCCTACGGCCGTTCCATCGGTGTCCAGCGCTACTCCCTACAAGGCAAATTTTTTGTTTGTAAATGCGGCAGCTAATGCCCCTGGTCTTGATTTATTGATTAATGGAAATAAAGTAGGAACTTCTTTGGAAGCCAACAGTAATCAAGCAGCCTATTCTGAAGTTTCGCTTACTTCTGAAGGGAGAACAGGTTCTTTGACTGCAAACACCAGTATCCGAGCAAAGGCTGTTACCGGAACAATTGGTGGCACATTAGGATCTGCCGATGTGATATTTCGTGCTGGCAGTAACAATACCAACAACTTTCAGGCAGTAGAAGGATCACGCTATACCATCTTTGCTATAGATACCATAGCCAGACCCAGACCCGTAAGGACCATCAATGCATCGAATTTTGCAGATATTACTTATTACTCGTCTCGACCGACTTTTACCGCGCCATCGAAACTTAATCCAACGGTTGATACGACCATTCAGATATCTGTTGGTAGTAACAATTCCATGGTTTTAGCTAATCTTTTACGCAAGTACAATAGTAACCAGTTACCATCATTCTTTATTCCCATCGGGTTAGTACCACTGGGTAGCTCCGATCCGGGAGGGTCTCGATTTTACTTAGCTCAAGATGTGATTCCTACGATTTCAGCCAACAATCAAGTAGGAATTCGCTTTGTGCATGCCTCACCTAATGCACCCGCGGTTTTTGTTCGACTAAAATCTACCTCTACATCTGCCACATCATTGGTAGCACCCACTTCAGGCACTACGGGTATATCTTATGTGATGAGCACTACGGGTGGGTTCAATCCTTCGGTGGGGTCCAGAACGGTTACCAGCACCAGCTCTACTTTTCCGTTGATTACAATTGATCCTGCCCTAACCTATAATGTCGAGGTCAGTACAAATGTCACTTTTACAAACATCGTACTAACCGTTCCGGTAACCCTCGTAATCGGTAAATCTTATACAATTTATGCGAAGGGTTTACTTGGCGGAACAGGTAACTTGAGCTTGGGAGCAGGAATTATTCAGCATAACTAACGAATGCATATGAAAACCATGAATTATAAGATAGTAATATTTTTGGCTTTTGTAGCCTTAGCAACCGCGTGCACAGATGACTTCAAGTCTCCGGCTACCCCTACAGGCCAAACCATTGCTCAAGTGGCAGCTGCGAATGAGAGTTTTGACATTTTAGTGGCGGCTGTAACAAAAACAGGTTTAGCGGCATCATTGAATAACAATAATGCCGGAGAGTTTACAGTATTTGCCCCAACCGATGATGCATTTGTAACGTATTTCAGAGGCTTGAATGCCGCTTATGCTTCTTATACTGAAACAGATGTACTTGCTTTGATTGAAACGTTGGCTCCTTCAAATACAATTCCTACTCTTGGTACATTGACAGGTGTATTAAATTACCATATCAAAATCTCTAAAGTTGAATCATCCGAAATTTCTAATGGACAGGTGTTTGTTATGCAGAATGGAAGCCGTCTATCACTATCGAAAGTAGGATCTGATGTTCTCCTGAATGCGAATGCTGGTTCACCTGGATCACAAATTACCTTGGCAGATGTAGACGCATCCAATGGAATTATTCATGCTATCAATAAAGTGATGATTTCCCCTAGCATTGCTAGTATTGGTGTTACCCTTGGCTTCTCTGTGAGTTATACAACAAATCCCCCAGGTGTCTCTGGAGGTACTACCGCTGGCAATAATTATGATGTACTTTCAGCGGCTATTCGTAAGACCGGGTTAGCTCCAGCTTTGCTACCTAATGTAACACCGTTACCTGACTTCACTGTTTTTGCACCAACCGATGCTGCGTTTGTTTCTTTCTTAGGAGTAGCGGATGAGGCTGCTGCGTTAACGTTGATTAACGGTTTAACAGCCTCCACAAATCCCTCCCTGTCTGATGTTACCAACATTCTTAAATATCATGTAGTATCAGGAAGGATTTTATCAACTGATCTTGCTGCTAGTCAAAGTGTAGCTACTCTATTAACAGGAAAAAACTTCACTATTGAAAGTTTAGGACCTCCAATTGTCGTGAGAGATATCAATACGACCTCGACAAATGCAACGATCAGTAGCGCCAATATACTGACCAACGCAGGCATAGTGCATGGTATTAGTACAGTTCTAAATCCTAATTGATCAAATGCTTTTGTAAAAAACCCCGCTCCAAGCGGGGTTTTTTATTTCCCGCTTTCTGCCTACCTTCCATTCATGGCTTCGGGCAGATATCGCTTTTTACTGCTTTTGGGATTGGTTTTCCTTAGCCAATGCCGTCCATCCAACCCGGGTGCCCCTGCTTTTACCACACAGCCTCAGGTGGAAATGGATCTGGAAGCCATTCAAAAACGGGGATACCTGCAAGCATTAGTTGATAATAACTCCGTTAGCTATTTTATCCTGAAAGGAAGCCCCATGGGATATGAATATGAGTTACTGAAGCGTTTGGCTGACCATCTGAAAGTAGAACTGAAAATCAAAATCATCACTGGTATTGAAGAGGCCATCGATAAGTTAAACAAGGGAGAAGGTGATGTGCTGGCTTTTCCGCTAACCATTACCACCGATCGGCAGGAATATGTAGCGTTTACAGAGGCCCACTTTTCAACACATCAGGTACTGGTTCAAAAACGACCGGCCAACTGGCGGATGCAACCTCCGGCCGTTCTGGAAAAGAAACTGATCCGGAATCCGGTGGATCTGATCGGAAAACAGGTTCATGTTGTAAAAGGCTCTTCTTTTGAGCAGCGGATGCGAAACTTATCCCAGGAAGTGGGTGGTCCGATTGAAATCATTCCGGATAGCGCTTCTGCTGAAACAGAGTCGTTGATTCGAAAAGTGGCGCATGGAGAAATTAAATATACAGTCACTGATCAGACATTGGCTATGGTCAATGCGCTCTATTATCCGAACCTGGACATCAACACCGTGGTAAGTTTGCCTCAACAAATCGGATGGGCGGTTAGACTCAATTGCCCCAAATTACTGTCAACAATCAATCAATGGATGATGGGTGTAAAGAAGTCCGGGGTGTATCAGGTTATCTACAATAAGTATTTTAACAGTCCCCGGTTTTCATTGACCCGGATCAGCAGTGATTATTCTTCCCTGGCTGGAAAGATTCTCTCCCCATACGACCGATACTTCAAAGAGGGCGCCCTGCCACTGGAGTGGGATTGGCGCTTGCTGGCTTCCGTGGCTTATCAGGAATCAAATTTTGATCCGAATGTGAAGTCATGGGCGGGTGCAATCGGGTTGATGCAGATAATGCCTGAAACCGGCAGGTACTTTGGTGTAGATAATTTGTGGGATCCAGGATTAAATATCCGAACGGGAGTCAGATTCTTGAAGTTTTTAGACAATCAGTGGGCAAAGTCCATTAACGATCCTCAGGAGAGAATCAGTTTCGTATTGGCATCTTACAATGTTGGTCTCACACATGTGCTGGATGCCCGCAACCTCACCCGCAAGTATGGTAAAGATCCAACCCGGTGGTCGGAGGTGGAATTTTATCTTTTAAAAAAATCAGATCCCAGGTATTACCGCGATCCGGTGGCGGCAGCCGGGTATTGTCGATGCACCGGCCCGGTCGAATATGTCAAAGAAGTATTGGAACGATATGAACAGTACAAACTTCATATTGATGACTAACACTTGCTTCTTACCAGAGGTAGCAAACTTTTCTAAATCTTTCGCAGGTACACGTTACCATATTTGGACTCGAATCGGTATGCAGGACCTTTGCCAGGTTGAGCTTTGATGAGCGTATGGAAACTTTCTTCACGGAAATTTTCACCTGAGAAGGGAGTACTCAAATTGGAGTATATCTGACCATAATTAGTCTCAGCACTTAGTTCTCCGGTTTGTGTTTCATTCAGGGAAGCGTCTATTCCTCCGTAGGTAGCGTCCACCACTAATGGTCCTTCAAAGTTTACCACTTCCACCATGCCATACGTAGCTTGTATTTGTGTTTTGACGTTTCTGGGTACTTTTACCTCCAATTGGATTTCCATATCCACTCCCCACGACAGCACCTTAAAGTCACGACCTTGCTGTTGGCAGTATTCGCGATATTCCTCCTTACTATGAAAGATCAATTTCTTTCCATCTTGAAACACAGCCATTCGCGATGGCAGTTGTTTAAAATTTTTGATGTGCGAGGAAATAGAGAGCTCATCGGTAGCCGTAGATGACTCCAATTCAAACGCGTCATCATTTTCCCCGGCATTAATACTGACGGTGCCGGTAATCAATACTTCATCTTTATCCCAGGTAGTCACCCGTATGTTATTTGGGTAGTCAAAGTGCATGTTTAAGGATTGACCCTTGGCCATTGGAATGGTCTTAATGATGGAGGTTTGCGAATATCCATAAACCGGGATTAACAACAAGAGGAGGTAAGTCAGATAATTCATATTTCTAAAGTGTTTAGTGGAGGGGAGCGGGTGGAATCATCCAACCCGCTCAATCATATTATTTTTTACGCAGATAAATCTTACCGTAGCTGGAGTTTAAGGATATGTCCATCCCGCCTCCGTTGATTTTGCCCGTTACCCGGTCATCGTACCGAACCATATCACCTTGACGCTCATTTTCAATTTTAAACTCCGGAGCAGCATACAACTCGCCATAGGATGTGCTCATTTTAAGATTTGCTTTAATGGACAGGGGTAGCGTGACGTCTGCATAGCCGTATACAGATACGATCGAAATAGGTCCTTTGATGTTCGTTGAGAAATTGGCTTCCACATGTCCATACACGCTTTTGGCGGTCAGCGGACCCGTGACATTCTCCAGATGAATGGAAGCGTAGGTCACATTAGCTTCAATTTCGCTCTCCACATTTTTGAAGTTAATTTCAGACCCATGAGTAGCCTGATGAGAGACATAAATGGTTACTCCTTTCGGCACTTGAATGCGGATGTCAGGCCCCCCCATTTTCTTCAACTGATGAACCTCCACTACGCCATTTTTTTCCTGAACCGAAATGCCCAACCCTGTGTTGTCGACTAGTCCCAGACTGTTGATCGCCTGAAGACCTACCGCCCGACTGTCCTTTTCTTTATCCCGGTCGCGTGAACTGAAGATGATCTCATTCCCACCATATCCCTCAATGGTAACCTGGTTTAGCCCATGTATTTCTAACCGGCCAGTACTTTTGTTTACTTTGAATTCCTGCGCCTGAGCGATCAAACAGATCCATGTCAGGCTAATAGCGATTGATATTTTTTTCATTTTTTCAGTTGATTAGTATTTCTTGTTTCTGATTTAGGATAACCTCAAAATTCCTGCATGTGCTTCCGTTTTTACTGCCGGAAGAACCAACTCATCTGAAGTGATCTTGTGTAACTCTTTTAAAACATCTGTTTCTTTTATTTCCACCAGCAACCGGATCAACGCAATCTGAACAATGGGATCGCTCTGATGGGCAAGCGATTGAACCAATGTTTTTCGTACATGCGGTTGTTGGTGAAATTTCCCCAACGCCTCTAACGCTGCCAGACGAACATTGCTATTGGGGTCGTTGATCATCGTTTCGGATAGCACCTGAACAATATCATCGTCCATCTCTTTCAGGTCAAAGGCTACGTTGGCGGCTGTCATCCGCTGACTGGCCGGTTGCTGAACATCCAGCATGGAAAACATCAGTTGTTTGGTCTGCTCCATTTCTTTTCTCAGAGCTTCCAGTTCCTGTTGCTGCTGATAACTTTTGGTAAACCAGTAGCCCATCACACCCATACCTATTATTACAACCAGAGAGGCAGCGATACGTAATACCACCGGGCGCATCAGTACCTGTTGCCCGCCAGCAGCTCTTTTGGTTTCATGTATTTCTGTTGCCAGTGCTTCTGCAAAGCGAGCGGTTAATCGGGAGGTAGGAACAACTTCCTGAGTATGATCCAAGGCTTGCAAAACCTGCCGGAGTTCTGCCTCTAATTTCCGGGCATCGGCATTTTCAACCAAAAGTCTTTCTACTTCTTTCGTTTGATCCTCCGTCAGTGTTCCATCGATATACTCAATCAGCAAACTTTCCATTTCCGTTTGGTTCATGCTCATAACTTTTCCAGTTGAAAATAATTTTCACGTAGCTGCCCGATGGCCCGATGCACCTTTACCTTAACATTCGCCACCGTCATGTCCATCAACCGCGCCACCTCTTCGTACTTCAAATGTTGAAAACGGGTGAGTACGATCAATTCCTGGTAACCATCGGGTACCTGTGCCAACGCCCGGATCAGCCGTTTTTCCGTTTCTTCCTGCTGAAGCGCATTTTCGATATCGGGCTCATTTTCCATTTTTTCGATAGTGACAGATACTGCCTTTGATTGCTTCTGTTGCTGGTAATAATCGGCAAACGCATTCCGGGCCACCTGATAAATCCACGTTTGAAATTTCAATTCCGGATTGTACGAGTTCCGGTATTTGAGCATCCTCAGAAAAACATTTTGTGTTACATCTTCGGCTGCCATGCGGTCGGCCATCATCCGCACCAAAAAATTGAAAATTCGTCTGTGGTAACGATCAAAAAGGAGAGAAGCCTGCTGAAGGTCACCGCTTTTGACGGCTTCCATGAGTTGTTCGTCAGTCATTCCGCTAGCTCCGTTTGGGTCGTGTTTGTGTTAGTTACAGGCTGCCACCGGAAAGGTTACAAGAATGCTTATGAAAAAATAAAACCTGCTGCCAGACCTGCCAGAATAATCGCCCAGGAGGGGATTTTCGTCAGATACATCAGCCCGAATGTCACCAGAACGATGGATGAATTGATCAGGATACTTTCATTCGGTTGTTGATTGACGAGCGGTACAAAGAGTAATACGGCTGCCCCCACCACTAACCCGGTGCTGGCCGCATGGATACCATCCAGGGAGGCTCGGATAGCCCTGAATTTTTTAAGACTCTCCCAAATCCTGAACATAAAGAAGATCAGAAATGTGCCTGGCAAAAAGATACCGGCCGTTGCCATGATGGCTCCCAGCATTTCGCCACCGGGCCCAAAGTCGCGCATGGATAATGCTCCTATATAGGCACTGTATGAAAATACGGGACCGGGCAATGCCTGCACAAACCCAATTCCTGAGAGAAACTCTTCGTGGCTCAGATATTGTTTGGGCGCATATTGAACAAATTCGGTGTATAACATTGGTGTCAGTACCTGGCCTCCTCCAAAAATCAAACTTCCGTTTCGATAGAAATTCTCAAACAATCGGATGGGTAATGACTTGGTATAGGCTCCTAAAAGAGCCGCTGCAATCAATACTCCAGCCCAAAGCAGAAAGTTTGACCATCGAATAGTAAATTTCTTTTTTTCTTCTTTCGGGAACACTTTGTAGTTGAAAGCTGTGATGCAACCGGCAATGATTAACACCACCGGAAAGACAAATGGTGTTGGAAACAGATAACAAATGATGGCCGCTCCGATCATCATGAAAAAACTTCGCGGAGCAACGAGCGTTTTTTGTGCCATGTGAAAAGCGGAATAAGCAATGATGGCAACAGCCATGGGTTGAATAAACCGAGTAAAGGACAGAGAGATAGACTTAGCATCAAATGAACTGATCAGCATGCCAGCGGCCGTCATGATGACTACGGAGGGAAGTAACCAGATAAGTAAAGTCAGATAGGCCAGGCTTGGTCCACCCAGCTTATAGCCAACGGCAGTCAGCGTCTGTGTAGAGGAAGGACCTGGCAAAACCTGGCAAAGAGCATGTAATTCCAGTAGTTCAGTTTCGGTCAGATAGTGACGTTTCTTAACCAACATCTGCTGAAAGTGTGCAAGGTGTGCCTGAGGACCGCCAAAGCACGAAACAGATAAATAAAAGACATCTCGCAGAAAAACAATAAATCGGACCCGTTGGATCACTTCGATTATTTTTTAAGACCAATTTCGCGCAGGCGCTGATTTAAAAACTCCCCAGCGGTGATATCCTCCCATAACTTAGGATGTTCTGCATCAATGCAATTAGGCAAAGAAGCCAGACTCATCTCTGACCTCGGATGCATAAAAAAAGGTATGGAATAGCGAGGAGTGTTCATCAACGCCCGGGGCGGGTTAACCACTCGATGAATGGTGGATTTTAATTTTTTATTAGTTAATCTTTCCAGCATATCGCCCACGTTAACTACCAACTGTTCTGGTAAAGCAGTAATAGGTATCCATTTTCCATCTCTTCTTAAAACCTGGAGCCCGTCCGCGCTGGCGCCCATGAGCAAGGTAATCAGATTGATATCGCCATGCTCAGCCGCCCGAACAGCATCCGCAGGTACATCATCCGGATTTTCAATCGGAAAATAATGTATCGGGCGGAGAATACTATTTCCATGCCTGACTTTAGCATCAAAATAGTTTTCCGGCAGATCCAGATACAGCGCGATGGCCTTGAGCATTTGAATTCCCGTGGCCTCAAGCTTACGATACACCTCCAAACCAATATCTTTGAGTTGAGGAAATTCATCCGGCCATACATTCTCAGGATATTCTTTCTTAATGGGATCATTGTCCATGACCTCCTGACCGATATGGTAAAACTCTTTTAGGTCGCCTGTATTACGACCTTTGGCGTGTTCCTTTCCTTTGCCGATGTAACCTCGCTGTCCGGCTAATCCGGGGATTTCATACTTTTGTTTGACGGCATCGGGCAAGGCATAAAATTTTTTTATCGTAACATAAAGCCGGGTTGCGAGATCATCTGTCAGGTAATGGTTGCGGATGGCAACAAAACCAATGTTATGGTAGGCAGCCCCCAAATCGGCAACAAATTTTTTCTTTTTGGCAGGATCATTGCCTGTAAAGTCAGCAAGGTCCAGCGAAGGGATGGTATCGTACAGGATTTCGCTCATGTCACAGCAGTTGGATGGATGCAAGCTACTAATTTTGACTAAATTTACCCTGATCGTGAATTCTCCCTTCGGATCCGTTATCAAAAAGACAATCATCATTTAATCCAACTAATTATGAGCATCACCCGGAGAAAGTTTTTAGCCGATAGTTCCAAGGCAACTGTTGTGGCTACCCTTGGAAGCACATTCATTTCCTCCTTTGCCGAAGCCTCACAGGCACCTCTTGTTTTTTCTCAGGTACCGCTTCCGTATGCATTCCAGGCATTGGAGCCATTTATTGATACCCAGACGATGGAGATCCATTATACCAAGCATCACACAGCTTATGTCAAAAATGTAAATGACGAAATTTTGGCAGCGAAGATATCAGCATCTACCGAACATGAATTTTTTACCATGACTTCCAAACTATCAGCCAAAGCGCGCAACAACGGAGGAGGAGCTTGGAATCATAATTTTTTCTGGCAGTGTATGAAGCCAGGAAGCAATAGCCCCACTGGCAAGATATCGGATGCCATTCACGGAGCCTTTGGATCATTTGATGCATTCAAAGAACAGTTTGGAAAGGCGGCCCTTGGCCAGTTTGGATCGGGCTGGGCATGGCTGGTAAAAGATGGAAATAAACTAGCGATCGGATCAACGCCCAATCAGGATAATCCATTGATGGATGTCAGTGCCTTCAAAGGAACACCCCTGTTAGCGTTAGACGTATGGGAACATGCCTACTACCTTAAATATCAAAACAAACGTGCTGATTATATCACGGCATGGTGGAATGTGGTAAACTGGGAAGCCGTGGCCAACCGGTTGGGATAAATACTCTTTGGTATTCCACTTTCTGTCATTGTTTTTTACGGGCAAACAGTTCATCCTAAACCGCAAGTGAGAGTTTAGCTTGGAAATTGGTATCCATTAATCCAAGGCTCGTAAAGAAGGGGTAAGTTTTTAGGTATAGAAGGCGACCATTGGTTGATATCAATATCAGTGAATAAAAGTTGGAATACTGCATTGACTTGACCGATTCTAAATGCGGATCAAATCAGTTTCATACACTTCAATCGGTTGAATCAAATCGGACACATGAATATAACATAACCCTCACCACTCAATCAAAAAAAATCAACATATTTGAGCATGGCACAAGGATTATTGATTGACATGGATGGGGTCGTGTACGGAGGGGATACCATGATACCCGGGGCGGATGTCTTTATTACACATCTCCTTAAAAATGATATTCCGTTTATGTTTATGACAAATAACAGTCAGCGAACCCGGCTGGAGGCTGTTCGGAAACTTGCCAGGCTTGGTATAACGGTAACGGAAAATCATGTCTATACCAGTGCCATGGCTACTGGTAAATTCCTGGCTAGTCAGATACCCAATGGTACTGCCTACGTTTTAGGGGAAGGTGGGTTGTTATCAAGCCTCCATGAAAATGAGATTAGTTTAGTGAACACTGATCCTGATTTTGTCGTGCTGGGTGAAGGCAGAAACTTCACGTTAGAAATGGTTCAGCGTGCAGTAGATATGATTTTGGCCGGGGCCAAATTTGTCATAACCAATCGTGATCCTTCTCCTAAGAAAAAAGGATGGGACAATCTGGGTATTGCCGCTACCAGCGCTATGATTGAAGAAGCAACTGGTATCAAGGGTTTTGTGGTCGGAAAGCCTAGCCCGGTAATGATGCGTTCGGCACGCAAAGCGCTGGGGTTGGAAACAGCCGAAACGACTATTATCGGAGATACTATGGATACCGATATCCGGGGTGGTGTGCAGATGGGATATAAGACTATTTTAGTTTTGAGTGGTATAACCAAGCGCGAACACTTACCACGCTATGCATTTAAACCTGATTTGGTGGTAGAGTCAGCTAAGGATATCCAGTTTCCGCTGCCATGGTGGCACTCATGAAATTCCCCGAAAAGCAGTTTTTAAGCCAAAATATGGTTCTGGCGCTACCAAACACTTGTAAGTGGAGTAAAATTAACTTCATTTTGCTTGTAGATAAAGAATCATTCATAGATATTCGTGCAGTTGATCATTGATGAAAGTTAGTTGTCAACTAATAAACCTAAACCTGTAAAAATCGCCTCGTTCCTCCCGTGAACGGGGCGATTTTGTTTTATCAGGTGTATAACAAACTAACGATTGTTGTGAACGAACCAAAACCTAAAACAATCTTCGAAAAAATCTGGGACAGCCATGTGGTGAAACATGCCCAGGGGTATCCTGATGCTTTATTTATTGACAGACACTTTATTCATGAAGTCACCAGCCCGCAGGCATTTGATGGGTTACGTAAACGAGGCATCCCTGTTTTTAATACTAAACGAACTACCGCCACCGCTGATCATAACGTCCCTACCAAAGATCAACATTTACCAATTAAAGAAGCGTTAAGCCGGCATCAGGTAGAAACACTCCGTAAAAATTGCCAGGACTTTGGAGTTGAATTGTTTGACCTGGGGCACCCCTATCAGGGAATTGTACACATCATCGGTCCTGAACTAGGATTGACGTTGCCCGGGATGACCATTGTTTGTGGGGATAGTCATACATCAACACATGGAGCTTTCGGAACCATTGCTTTTGGTATTGGTACCAGTGAGGTAGAACAAGTATTGGCCACGCAATGTATTCTTCAATACAAACCCCAGACCATGAGAATTGAAATCAATGGTAAGCTGGGCAAAGGGGTGGTGAGTAAAGACATCATCTTGTACATCATTTCAAAGATATCTGCCAGTGGAGCCACCGGTTATTTTGTAGAATATGCCGGTGACGCGATTCGTCAGCTCTCCATGGAGGCGCGGATGACGATTTGTAATATGAGTATTGAGATGGGGGCCCGGGGAGGCTTGATCGCTCCGGATGATACGACCTTCAATTATATCAAAGGCCGAAAATTTGCACCTCAAGGCCAGGCTTTTGAACAAGCTAAACAAGCCTGGCATAAACTATCCACGGACGAGGGCGCCACATATGACAAGGTTCTCACCTTTGATGCCGCTGACATTGCTCCGATGATTACGTATGGGACTAATCCCGGCATGGGAATGAAGGTGACGGACCGCATTCCAACTACCAATGAACTGAAAGAATTAAATGAACAGGCATCCTTTATGAAATCCCTTGATTACATGGGTTTGGAGCCAGGTTCGCAGTTATTAGGTAAAGCGATTGATTATGTTTTTATCGGAAGCTGCACCAATGCCCGCATTGAGGATTTGCGGCTCGTGGCTGACATTGTTAAGGGAAAGAAAAAAGCAAGCCATGTGGAAGTATGGATTGTACCCGGGAGCAAACAAGTAGAAGCGCAGGCACGTCTGGAAGGGTTAGATCAAATTTTTAAACAGGCAGGATTTGAGTTGCGAAGCCCTGGGTGCTCCGCGTGTCTGGGGATGAACGAAGATAAGGTACCTGCAGGCAAGTATTGTATCAGCACCAGCAACAGAAACTTTGAAGGACGTCAAGGCCCTAAATCACGCACGTTTTTGGCAAGCCCGCTCAGTGCAGCCGCAGCAGCTATTACCGGAAGAGTAACGGATGTACGCGAACTCATCCATCAGTGATGGTGATGAAATGCTCCATGGGATCACTAAAAACAGTTAGTAACAGATGAAAGATAACTTTACTCACCTGGTCAGCACAGCCGTACCATTGCCTATTGAAAACATTGATACGGATCAGATTATTCCTGCCCGTTTTTTGAAGGCAACCACCCGCGAAGGCTTTGGTAACAATTTATTCAGGGATTGGCGCTACCAGTCCGGAGAAGTCGTTAATAAAGATTTCGTATTGAATGATTCACGTTATGGCGGAAAGATATTACTAGCTGGAAAAAACTTTGGTTGTGGAAGTAGCCGTGAGCATGCCGCCTGGGCGCTTTATGATTTTGGATTTAGGGTGGTAGTATCCAGTTTCTTTGCCGATATCTTTAAGAATAATGCCCTGAACAATGGGTTGTTACCTGTAGTAGTTACGGATCGTTTTTTACAAAGTTTACTCGCTTCGGTCCAGCTAGAACCAACCACTGAGATCATAGTTGATTTACCATCCCAGAGCATTCAAATGGGAGAGATACGTGAGTCTTTTGAAATAAATGCATACAAAAAAATATGCATGACCCATGGCTATGATGATATTGATTATCTGCTCAGCCTCCGGCAAGAGATACGGGCGTTTGATTTAGCCCACTCCTAAACCTGATACTGCTGTTAAGAATTGAAAGAATGAAGAAAAAAATTGTTGTACTCCCCGGTGATGGCATAGGACAGGAAGTGACTGCTGAGGGTAAGCGTGTGCTTGAAAAGTTAGCAGACGTATTTGATCATACCTTCTTGTTTGAAGAGGCATTGATTGGACATGATGCCATCGAACGTACTGGCCACCCATTGCCGGATGCAACTCTGGCAAAGCTTCAGAATTGCGATGCGATTTTGTTTGGGGCGGTTGGACATCCCAAGTATGATAATGATCCCACGCTAAAGGTCCGTCCGGAACAAGGATTACTAAAAATGCGAAAGGAACTTGGGTTGTATGCCAATCTGCGTCCGATTCAGCTTTTTGATGAGTTATTAGACGCTTCAAGTATTAAACCAGAAGTATTACGAGGTTCTGATATTCTTTTTTTCCGGGAGTTAACCGGAGACGTGTACTTCGGAGAGAAAGGAAAAAGAGATGATGGTAATACCGCCTATGATCTGATGATTTATCAGCGATATGAAATTGAAAGAATTGCCCACAAGGCGTTTCAGGCTGCCCGGACACGAAGAAAGAAAGTAACGAGCGTTGATAAGGCAAACGTATTAGAAAGCTCCCGTTTGTGGAGACAAGTGGTAACCGAAGTGGCGCAACACTATCCCGAAGTTTTGTTGGAACATCAGTTTGTAGATGCCACCGCCATGAAATTAATTCAAAACCCTCGGAGTTTTGATGTGATCCTGACCGGTAATCTCTTTGGAGATATCCTGACGGATGAGGCTTCGCAGATTGCTGGTTCTATGGGAATGCTGGCCTCAGCTTCGGTAGGGGATACCGTGGGATTGTATGAACCCATTCACGGCAGTGCTCATGATATTACCGGAAAAGGAATAGCCAATCCACTGGCTTCCATTTTATCAGCGGCTTTGTTATTGGACATTTCCTTTGGATTAAAAAAAGAAGCGAATACCATTATTCAAGCTGTTCAACAAACACTGGCTCTTGGATTTCGGACCCAGGATATTCAGGACGCCAGGACGGAAGCCGGAAAAGTACTAGATACAACATCTATGGGGCGGATGATTGTGGAACAGATGGAACAGATAGTTAGTAAGCAATTGGTGTAACCAGATTCTCAGGTCTATAATTCAAATCACAACGACATGAATAACAAAATTCAAATATTCGATACCACTCTTCGCGATGGCGAGCAAGTGCCGGGTTGTCAGTTAAAAACAGAGGATAAAGTTATTGTGGCAAAAGAGTTGGAAGCATTGGGTGTCGATGTTATTGAGGCTGGCTTCCCGATTTCAAGCCCGGGAGATTTTTTGTCAGTAGTAGAGATTTCCAAAGCCGTCAAAGATCCTGTTGTGTGCGGATTGACCCGTGCTAAAAAAGAAGATATTGATGTGGCGGCTGAAGCGCTTCACCATGCTAAACGCGGCCGAATTCACACGGGTATTGGAGCTTCTGATGTGCACATTAAGCATAAATTCCGAAGCACACGTGAACAAGTATTGGAGCAAGGGGTGTGGGCTGTAAAGTATGCCAAAGCCAAGGGTTATGAAGTAGAGTTTTATGCGGAAGATGCCGGTCGGGCTGATCTGGATTTTCTGGCCCAGCTGACCGAAGCGGTGATTGCAGCAGGTGCTGATGTGGTGAATATCCCGGACACCACTGGCTATTGTTTGCCTCATTTATATGGCAAACGTATCCAGTATTTATTTGAAAAAGTTAAGAATATCGATCGGGCAGTGATTTCCGTTCATTGTCATAATGATTTAGGTCTGGCTACTGCTAACACAATTTCGGGATTGATACATGGCGCCCGACAGGCAGAGGTTACTATCAATGGCATTGGTGAGCGGGCCGGAAACACTTCGCTGGAAGAGATTGCCATGATTGTAAAAACACATCAGGATTTAGGATTGTATACCGACATCAAGTCTGAACGCCTGTATGATCTGAGCCTGTTGGTTAGTGATTTAATGCATATGCCCGTCCAGCCCAATAAAGCCATTGTCGGCAAAAATGCTTTCGCACATTCTTCCGGAATTCATCAGGATGGGTTTCTTAAACATGCCGAAAACTATGAGATTATCAATCCGGCCGATGTTGGAGTATCGTCTTCCTCCATTGTTTTAACAGCTCGTAGCGGTCGCGCAGCTTTGCGTCATCGGCTTGATTTACTTGGTTTTAAGGTAGCTGGCGAGGAACTGAATACGGTATATGAAAACTTTTTGATTTTAGCAGACGAGCGGGGCAATGTCGAAAATGATGATTTAATCGTGTTGATGGCCAACCAGCCTGTATTGGCGAGATAGCGTAGGAGTTTAACTGCTAGTTATAGAATCAAAAAAGCCCATCGTAAGTGCGATGGACTTTTTTTTAAAACTGGAAAATTCTGATTCGTTATTTTTTATCAACTTTCAATCGTTCGCTCCGATTCGCTACTTCCCAGGCTGTATAGAAGGCCGCTTGAGCCCGCCTCGCCAAAATATCAAAATCAATCTTGGATACTTCGTCAGTCACTTTGTGATAGTCTTCATGAATGCCATCAAAATAAAACACGATGGGAATACCCATCTTGGCAAAATTCCAATGATCGGAGCGTTTGTAAAGATTGGTCGGATGATTTTCGTCATTGTAAGTATAGTCAAAGGCCAATTTCGTATAAGTAGCATTATTGCGCTCATTAATTTCATGAAGTTCGCTGGAGAGTTTGTCAGCTCCAATGACGTAGACATAGTCAGCTTTGCCGGCATGTTCCGGATCGTTGCGGCCAATCATATCTATGTTGATATCAACTACGGTGTTAGCGAGGGGGAAAATCGGATTAGCTGAATAGTATTCAGACCCCAACAAGCCAATCTCTTCTCCGGTCACCGTCATAAACAGAATGCTTCTTCGAGGGCCCTTTCCTTCTTTTTTGGCACGCATGAATTCAGTAGCCATCTCCATCACCGCTACCGTTCCGGATCCATCATCATCTGCTCCATTATTGATGATATCTCCGGAGGTTCCGTTTGATTTACCAATATGATCATAATGCGAAGTGATGATCACCAATTCATCTTTTTTGTCGGTGCCTTCGAGATATCCCAATACATTTTCAGACGCCACCACACGGGTATGGACATGAGTGTTATAGGTGACAGAACCAGATTTTAGTTTTTTTAATGGCATTTTTTGGGCATCGGTGGCCATGATTTTCACTAATTTATCCATCGATTGCCCCATCATCTTTTCTGCGACAGATTTATCAATAACAAATAATCCTTTGTTGGGATTGTTAGGATCAGGTTTTTTTAAACCCAGACTCCCCTGACTCATAAAGCCCTGTAATTGACTTACAATTTTGCGATACTCTTCACTTGATTGAGTAGAGGTAAGAAATACCATAGTGGCCCCTTTGCTGCGCATCAGGTCAGCGGTACTTCTCCAGGTGCGCATAGACATGAGGGATTCTACAAGTACTAACGCTGACTTCCCGGTTAAATCCACCTGAGCTAACTCTTCTGGACTCCCTTTTCCAACAAAGACGACTGATGTCTTTTGCTCACCTCCGCTGTTAGCAGACCCTGCATATAAGATATCAGTAAAGTTGTTGATCTGTTGGCCGCCTACACTAACATAAATTTCTCCCGGAGTAGTACCATATAATTCTACGGGTTGATAATAACTGCCATTTACCGGCCCTGTCAAACCTAACTGTTCGAAGTGATGCCGGATAAATGCAGCAGCCATCTTTTGGCCCCTGGATCCGGTGGCCCGACCTTCCATGGCATCGGAAGCCAGAATCGAGAGGTTCTCTTTGAGATCCTGTGGTGTAATTCCGTCAGCATAATGTTTAACATCCTGAGCCTGGGTCGCTGAGGTGATGATAAAAGCCAGGTACAGAAGGGAGATTTTTAGTTTATTCATAGCATTCATATGTGCGACAAAGATATACGATTTTTAACCTTATAAGCCTGAGGGGTCAGTGTTCAGGCAATGAAGGAAGTGAAGCTGGTTGGTAGCCCGAATAAGATTTTGACCGGGATACGTTGTATGATAGTAGGTATCTCCCTGTAAAAAGTCTGTCAAAAATCTCAATGCCATAATGTATGTCATCATTTTTCCTGCAAAAGGGATTAGCGTTTTCTCCGCAGGCGTCAGGAGACGTTCCATTTCTGACAGATAACCGTCCATCACCGCACGATGAAATTCCTGGCGAAAGCCAATTTTTGTCAGATCTTTTTCCTCTTCGCTGACCGGACTGGTATAAGTGCGTACCATATCTCCCAAGTCATAGAAAAAATAACCGGGCATAAGCGTGTCTAGATCAATCGGTGCCGACACCTGGGTGAGAGAAGAATCAAACAAGACATTATTTATTTTGGTATCGTTGTGGGTGATTCGGAGAGGTAGTCCGGAAGCAATAGATTTTTCATAAACAGATATCAGAATACTGAATTCCTTCGCTTGACGGATCGCAAACTCTGACTGTTTTAACCGGTCGGTGGAGGCTATCTGTAAGGCGTCATTGAACTGTTGAAACCGATAGGTCAGATGATGAAACCGGGGTATGGTTTCCTGAAACAAGCTCACATCACACCCGTGTAACTGTCGCGTGAGTTGTCCAAATGCTTTAGCCGCCTGGTAAGCTTGCGTAGGATTTTCGACAATGTCGATGGTACGAGTTCCTTTTAGAAATGGAAACAACCGCCAGTGATTTCCGTCCTCATCCAGCGTGATCCACTCACCCCGCACATTGGGGATGGGCGTAACAAACAAATACTCGGGATCATGTTTATGAATGAAGCGTTTAGCCTCCTTCAAATTCCTAACAATCAGATCGGGACTCTTAAAAACAGAAGTATTCAGTTGTTGGGCAACAAAAGCTTCTGACGCTGTCTGTAATTTATACGTGCGGTGAATATGACCGGAGCCGATTGGCACTAAAGAGACCATCGGAGAAAGGTTGTAGTACGTATGCCAAAAAGAAGAATTCACCAGATCATTTCCAAAGTGAAGATGGGTAGACGCCTTGATGAACCAGGTCACGAATTTTTCCGGTCACAGCCTCTTTATCTTCCTGATAGGTGACACCAAACCAGACTTTCCCACCGTCAATCACCTTTACTTTTCCCAGCCCTTTCTTGACCAGTTCATTTACTACGAGAGGTATGTAAAACTCTGATTTAATGTTGAGATGATTATTCTTTAGAAACTCATGAAAAATTTTTCTCGTCAAAGGGAAAATTTCAGGATGGAACCCCCAGAAGTTCATAGAGGTGGGCGTTTCGGGACTTAGTTCCAGATCTCCGTCCTTTTCATGGGCGATGATTTTTCCGTTATTCCGGGTGATGTTGGTGCGCTCAATCACTTCTTTCAAAAAGCCGGAAGCATCGGTTTGACCACATCCGCGAGAAACACTTCCAAAATCGGACAACACATTTTTTAACGTGTATCCAACCATCGCATGATCGCTGGATGATTGAAAGAAGTTAGCCAATGATGAAAAGGCTTCTGCCCCATAAAAATCATCGGCATTGATTACCGCAAAAGGTTCGTGAATGACAGGTTCCGCACAAAGCATGGCATGGCCCGTGCCCCACGGTTTGGTGCGCTCTTTATTTTGATATTCAGCTGGAATTAACTTGTCCAATGATTGAATGACAAATTCTACTTTTGCCTTTCCTTTCAGCTTGGGTTCAAATCGTTCTTTGACAATCTCCAGAATTTCTTCCCGCACAATGAAGACAATTTTATCAAACCCGGCCCGGATGGAATCATATAAAGAATAGTCCATAATGGTTTCGCCACTGGGGCCAAAACCATCAATTTGTTTGATTCCGCCATAGCGACTGCCCATGCCTGCCGCCAATACCAACAACGTCATTTTTCCAGGATTGCTCATTTGCGATTTCGTTTACTTACATTTAAAAGTTAAAATTATATGCTATGGAGCAAAAGGCCAACCGCTATTTCTACTCAGTTGCCATTATTGGTACACTTTTTTTTGTTTTTGGGTTTGTCACGTGGCTGAACGGCACGCTGATCCCATTTCTAAAGCTGGCGTGTGATCTGAAAACGGATGCCCAGGCGCTTTTGGTCACCTTTGCTTTTTATATGGCGTATTTCTTTCTGGCCATTCCATCGTCATTTATTCTTGGTAAAACAGGCTTTAAAAAGGGGATGGCGCTGGGATTAGTGGTGATGTCACTTGGGGCTTTGCTTTTTATCCCCGCTGCCCACAGCCGGAGTTTTGTTCTTTTTCTCATCGGATTGTTTGTTCAGGGGATGGGGTTGTCTTTGCTTCAAACAGCCTCCAATCCCTACATTTCTATTCTTGGCCCGCTGGAGTCAGCGGCTAAGCGGATTTCTATCATGGGCATCTGTAACAAAGTGGCCGGAGCTTTGAGCCCCATGATTTTAAGTGCTGTGGTTTTGAGCGGTGCCAGCGAAGTGGAATCAGAAATCATGAAGGCTACAGATATGGTTGTCCGGGAGCAATTATTGGATGACCTGGCTATGCGCATTGTTTTGCCGTACGTACTGATGGCTATTGCTCTGGTTCTGCTGGCGCTGATGATTTGGTTTTCTTCGTTACCGGAAATTGAGCGCGAAGATACTTCTGTGGCGGATGCTCCTACCACGAAAACCAGCATCTTTGAGTTTCCCCATTTGTTGTTGGGTGCGATTTGCATTTTTGTGTATGTCGGAGCTGAAGTGATGGCAGGAGATGTCATTGGACCTTATGGCAAAGGCCTGGGATTAAGTTTAGATGAAACTAAAAATTTTACATCCTACACATTATGGAGTATGGTAGTAGGGTATTTGATTGGCATTTTTACAATTCCACGGTATCTGAAACAGGAGCGGGCATTGGTTTATTCGGCCCTCACCGGTATTGTCTTTTCGACTATTGCATATGCGACATCCGGATATGTCAGTATTTTGTTCATCGCCTTGCTCGGATTAGCTAATGCACTGATGTGGCCAGCTATTTTTCCTTTAGCTATTGATGGACTTGGGCGGTTTACCAAGATGGGTTCTGCGCTTTTGATTATGGGTATTGCGGGAGGAGCTATCATCCCTCAATTGTATGGATACCTGACACGACCAGACGGCCTGGCACTTTCCTCTCAATCTGCTTTTTTCTGGTGCGTATTACCTTGCTATCTGTTTATCCTTTATTATGCGATAAGAGGATATAAAATCAGAAAGGCCTGAATTACTTCCAAAGTTCTTTCACGGCATTGTAAACTCGTTGCTCACGGGCAGACCAATTTCCGTCTATTACATGGTAAGGTATCGATCTGGAGTCAAGTTCTGTCTTAAAAACATCAAACATCTCTGATCGCTGATGACCCAAGTCCCGCAATCCATCGGCTACCCAGGGTACGTCCGGGTACATTAAGAAGTACTGATCGTAACAAATTTCTTTCTCCAACTCATATAAAATCGGGGGAATGATGTTCAGATAATGACGGCAATAGATTTGTGTCGTGATCAGGTCTGTGTCACAAAACAGAAATTTGTTCGCTTTTTTTCGAAGATCTTTGATGCGCTCGGTTTGAGCATATCCAATCTTGATAATATCTTCTACCGTAAAGCTATTGGAGGTGATCATTTCCCGCGCCACCTCTGGCACAACAGGTGTTTTGTAATCGGCAGCTAGTTTTTTAGCCAAGGTAGATTTGCCCGTACTTTCTGGTCCGTATAGACAAATCAATTTCACAAAATAAGGTCTGACGATTTCCGGAATGAATTCCCAGTAGCGGAAAGGCTCCGCTCTGATGTTTGAGGCTGAAATGGGAACACGATTTCGATTCTTATCAAACATGATATGAGTTGCCTGTAAATGTGCCGAAACATATTCCCCGTAATCTTCGGAGCTGATCAACATGTCAATTTTCGGGTACCGTTTACGAAGGAAATCAGCCCAAATCTTCGAGCGATGAGGCCACGGAAGGTTCGGATGATCAAAATCATCAACCACACGTTCAATGATGATTTTCGGAGAGAAGTGAAATTGATTGACTAACCACGTGTATCGTAGATCAGCAGGGATGGGATCTGTCGGTGTTTCGCTCATCGACACAATCAATTCGTCACAAAACTGAGCAGCAAATTTTATCAGTTCAATGTGCCCCAGATGCATGGGCATAAACTTTCCGATGACCAGCCCTCTTTTCATTAAGCAGATGGCGGATAGGAGCGATATTCCTTCGTCCAATGGTAATAACCGTAGGCAGCGATCAGGCAAAAAACGAAATACATCAAACTATAAAATTTGATATCTCTTATGAAATAGACATAGGTAGCCAATACATCGATGCCTATCCATACCAGCCAGCACTCTATCCTTTTTTGAACCATGAGAAAAGTAGCGGCAATACTTAAAACAGTGATCGTAGAATCCAGATACGGTGCGGCACTTGGTTGTGAAAATAATGAAGGTAGCCAATGGTGCAGTTGTTGGGCAAATAGTGAAAGTGCCACAATACCCGCCAACGAAGCGGTGGCATAAAGAATAGTTTCACGCATGGATATGTGACTAATTCTAAGTTCTCTTTTTTGATCTTCCTCTTCTTGGGCCGGATGCGTCCAACGCCACCAGCCCATCAGATTGGTCACCAGAAAAAATACCTGGAGCATCATATCCGGATAAAGTTGCACCTGATAAAACAGGAAAAACGAAAGGATCACATTAATGATCCCCAGTGGCCAGCTCCAGACATTAGCCAGTGATGAAAGCAGCACCGCCAGGATGCCCGTGACTAACCCCCCAAACTCCAGATACGAAAGCGGATATCCCAGAATGGTAAAAAAAGTGGTTTGAATGTCAAGGATATCTATCATGTAATTATATGATATACAATCAACTAGATGATTTTATGGATTTTTGGGAATCCAATTCCCAATCGTCACAAACTCTTTAAAGTTTGATACACACATTTTTAGCCTCAGTAAAAAAGCGCAAGGCTTCCCAGCCTCCCTCACGACCCACTCCGCTTTGTTTTACTCCACCAAAGGGAGTGCGCAAGTCGCGAAGCAACCAACAATTGATCCAGACGATGCCACTCTTAAGATAAGCCGCTACCCGATGGGCCCGCTTTACATTTTCCGTCCACACCGTGGCGGCTAAACCGTAAGCAGTACTATTGGCAAAAGCCACGGCATCAGCTTCACTGTCAAATGGCATGATCGTGACCACGGGCCCAAAAATTTCTTCTTGATTGGTACGACATTGTTGATTCAATCCAACAATGACGGTGGGCTCAACAAAATAACCGTTGGCACAACGGCCAGGAAGTGTTACTTGCTTTCCACCGGTTAAGACTGTGCCTCCTTCCTGACGTGCCAGTTCAATATAACCCAGTACTTTTTTCATATGTGACTCTGACACCAGGGCACCTAAATGACTGGAGTCGTCCAATGGATCGCCAACCGTAAGTGTCTTAACCCTCTCTACAAACGCGGCCACAAATTTTTCATATATACGTGCCTCTACCAGAATGCGCGAACCGCACAAACAAATCTCGCCTTGATTTGAAAAGGAAGACGTAACCGATGTTTTGACGGCTTGCTCAAAATCACAGTCGGCAAAAATGATGTTAGGATTCTTTCCACCCAGTTCCAACGATAGTTTTTTAAATAAGGGTGCAGCGGTAGCGGCAATCCGTTTACCTGTAACCGTTCCTCCGGTAAATGAAATAGCAGAAATAAAAGGATGCTCCACTATAGCTTGTCCAACATCATTTCCCAAGCCATGAACGATATTTAAAACTCCCTCCGGCAATCCTGCTTCGATGCATAGTTTTGAAAACAAATATGCCGTCATAGGAGTAAGTTCGGAAGGCTTGGCCACGACTGTACAACCGGCCGCTAACGCAGGCGCAATTTTCCAAGTGAATAGATAGAGTGGCAAATTCCACGGAGAAATACATCCGGCTACACCTACAGGCGTCCGCAGAGTGTAGTTAATGGCTTCTGAATCGGTGGCGTGAGCTTCGCTGGCAAAGTGGATGGCGGCAGTGGCGAAAAAACGCATGTTTGCGGAGGCGCGAGGAATGTCCACTGCCTTTGCCAGTTTTACCGGCTTTCCCTGATCTACACTTTCCGCAAGAGCCAAGGCTTCAAAGTCACGGTCGATTAAATCTGCTATCCGCAATAGAATGTCCGATCGTTTTTGAGCGGATCGTGCTGACCAGTCTCCCAATGCCCGACTTGCAGCTTCTGCCGCCAAGTGTACATCGGCTGCCTGCGAAGCCGGTAGTTGTGAATACACTTCGCCTGTGGCGGGATTGATATTATCCAGCCATTGGCTTTTTAGCGGATCGATCAATTTCCCTGCGATGTAGTTCTGGATTTTCATAAATTTCTATACTACAAACTACCCGTCCGGCCTCCATCTACCGGTAGATTGATTCCATTGATATATCCGGCCGCAGGACTTGCCAGAAAGGCAACAGCAGCCGCCACTTCATGGGCTTCGGAAATCCGGCCGGCTGGTATCTCTTTTTCCATTTCCTTTTTAGCTTCTTCAAAAGACTTACCCATGCGCTCAGCATTACTTTTAATAAGTGCTTCTAACCGACCGGTCATCGTAGCTCCAGGCAACACATTATTGACAGTGATTCCAAAAGCCCCTAGTTCCAATGATAGGGTTTTCGACCAACTGGCAACTGCTCCACGCGTGGTGTTGGAAACCCCCAGATTCCGCAACGGAATTTTCACCGAAGTGGAGATGATATTGATGATGCGACCAAAGTTTTCTTTTTTCATGCCGGGGACAACCGCCTGCGTGATGATTTGATTACAGACTAAATGGGCACTAAATGCCTTTAAAAAATCTTCGGGTTGAGCATCCAGTGCTGTACCCGGTGGAGGACCACCGGTATTATTCACCAGAACGTGGATAGTATGATTTGACATAAAATCCTGCATCCGGCTTTTGACTTCATTCGGAAAAGCAAAATCTGCCTGGATAAAATTATGACGTTGCCCTTTGATGGTGGGTAACGAAGCTACGGTTTGCTCCAGTTTTTCCCGGTTACGCGCCAGCAAGGTGACATGCGCACCAAGGCCTGCCAACTCCATGGCGGAGGCCCGCCCAATGCCTTGCGTGCTTCCGCACACCAGGGCTCTTTTACCTGTAAGATCAAGGTTCATTCCCAATATAAATTGAAATAAGTATCTTTCCTTCTGAAAATCCTCCCAAGATATGAAGAACCTCTTGCAAAAATTGATTTATCAGCAAGATCAAAAACTAAGGACACATCAGCCGGATTGGAAACAGACCGTGGTGGCGGGGATGTTGGTTGCCACATTTTTTTTGTCTGCCCGGTTTCAATGGCTTTCGACTTTTGACTTTTTTTGTTGGGAATTCCTGGTGGCTATCTTTTTGGTGGTACCCATGTTTCGCAAACCGCATCCTCCCATTCATGTAACCCAAACCCTTTCATAGTTATGGCTATCCGCAGACCGTTTAATCTGAAGAAATGGATTGAAGAAAATCGCGACAAGCTTAAACCGCCTGTGGGAAACAAAAATTTGTATGCCGATGCCGGAGACTACATCGTCATGATTGTAGCGGGCCCCAATGCTCGCAAGGATTATCACTACAATGAAACGGAGGAATTATACTATCAGCTCGAAGGCAATATCATTGTCAGAATTCAGGAAGATGGCAAAGCGGTAGAGATACCAATTAATGAGGGCGATATGTTTTTACTGCCCGCCCGCGTACCGCATTCGCCCATCCGTACCCCTAACTCCATCGGCCTGGTCATTGAGTGTAAAAGATTAACCGAGGAAGATGACGGCCTTATGTGGTTTTGTGAAAATTGCAATCATAAGCTTCATGAGTACAAATTTCATCTTGAGAATATTGAAAAGGATTTTATTCCCCGCTTTCGGGAGTTTTATGGGTCCAAAGAACTGCGAACATGTAAAAACTGTGGGACGGTAATGGAGGCAGATGCCCGGTTTGTTTAAGTATTTTCTATGTCCGAAAAATTTGAAGCCACCCGCACGTTTGCCAGATCAATGGATCGGGCGGATGCGCTTAATCATTTTCGCAAGCAATTTCACATCCCCCAAGTCAAGGGAAAGGCATCTATCTATCTTTGTGGTAACTCGTTAGGACTACAACCCCGCTCCACGGAAAAGTGGTTAAAAGAAGAATTAAACGATTGGGCCCGGTTGGGTGTTGAAGGACACTTCCATGCCAAGCGTCCGTGGCTACACTACCATCAATTCAGCAAAAAGATATTGGCCAGGATCACCGGAGCCAAACCCACAGAAGTGGTGGCCATGAACCAACTAACGGTCAATCTTCATTTGATGATGGCCTCGTTTTATCAGCCTTCGGCCACTCGTTACAAAATCATCACCGAGCGAGGTGCGTTTTCGTCCGATATGTATGCGGTGGAATCGCAAATCAAACTCCATGGATTTACTCCGGAAGAGGCATGGATTGAATTACAACCCCGTCCAGGAGAACTTACCCTACGAACGGATGATATCATTGAGGTCATTGAGCAACATCGCGATTCACTGTCCCTCGTTTTGCTAGGGGGGGTGCAATATTATACCGGACAGTTTTTTGAGATTGGGAAGATAACCCAGGCTGTGCATGAAGCCGGAGCGTTTGCCGGTTGGGATTTGGCTCATGCCATCGGAAACGTACCACTCAGTTTGCATCAGCATCAGGTTGATTTTGCGGTATGGTGTGGGTACAAATATTTAAACTCCGGACCGGGAGGATTAGCAGGGGCTTTTATTCACGAAAAACATGCTTCCAACACCTCGCTTCCACGAATGGCCGGGTGGTGGGGTCATCAGGAAAAGGAACGATTTCAAATGAAGAAAGGCTTTCAACCGATTGCTTCGGTAGATGGATGGCAGCTTTCGAATTTTCCAGTGCTTTCCGGTGCAGCACAACTGGCTTCCCTGAAGATATTTGAGCAGGCAGGCATGAAAAACCTTCGGAAGAAAAGCGAACAGCTAACGGGTTACCTGGAATTTTTGCTGCATCAGATTCCATCATTTGAAGGGCATTTTCAAATCATCACACCGGCCAATAAAAACCAACGCGGCTGCCAGGTATCTATTCTGATGAAACAAAATGGCAAGCGGGTTTTCAATAAACTCACACAACAAAATATCATTGCCGATTGGCGCGAACCAGAAGTTATCCGCGTGGCGCCTGTACCATTATACAATACTTTTGAAGAGGTCTTTACCTTTGTGGAAGTTTTTAAATCGGCTCTTAAATTTTGATGGTTTCCATCCATTCAATAAAGCCAGAAAGTGAGATAGCCTCTATTTTCTTGTTAAGCGGAAAACGGGATGAATGAGGCGTTACGATAAAATTATAAGGTGCCTCAAGGTCTTCAACAATATTCATGAATCCACGCGGTACGCTGGGTGAATTTGACAGCTTGATTTCAAGAGTAGCAATGACCTCTTCTCCCTTCATCACGATTAAATCTGTTTCGGCCTGATGATGGGTATTTAAATAGCAAAAAGAATAACCCCGGTTTGAAGACGAGTCTATAATTTGATTGATCGCAAAACCCTCCCACGAAAACCCTGCCACTGCATGTCCCATCAGGTCATTTATGGACCGAACGGAAAGGAGTGAGTGTAATACACCGGAGTCTCGGAAGTATACCTTTGGATTTTTAATAATTCTTTTTTTGAAGTTTTTATGATACGGCTTTAACAACCGGATCATAAAACACTCTTCAAAAAAATCACGGTACCGATTGACGGTTGGGTGTGTAATGTCAAGCGTCTTGGCAAACGCCTGCGCATTCCATGGTTGCGCATGAACCGTAGCTAAAATTGACAAAAAGCGCTGCAAGGTTTGGGTATTTGCGGATAGCCCCAGACGCGGTAGATCTCGCTCTATGAAAGTCTTTAGAAAGGCTGCTCGCCAAGTAAAACTTTCTTCGTCTGACATCGCTAAAGAGGAGAGAGGAAAACCACCCCTCAACCAGAGGGCATCTTGAGTATGATCAGGCATCCACTCGCGAATCATCAATGGGGTTAATTCAACATACATAATTCTTCCGGCCAACGATTCAGAACTTTGACGCAGCAGGGAAGGAGCGGCTGATCCAAGCAAAATAAACCTGCCTGGCTTCCGGTTTTGATCTACGATCGCCCGGATAATGGGGAAAAGATCAGGCTTATGTTGGATTTCATCCAAAATCAGACAAACATCCCTGTTTTGGGAAAAAAATAGCTCGGCATCTGTTAGTTTCGCAAGGTCACTGGGAAGTTCAAGATCAAGGTAAATGAAACGCTCTGTTTTTTGTCGGATTAGGTCTTTCACCAGCGTAGTTTTACCCACCTGCCGAGGGCCAATGATGCAAATCACGGGAAATAGTGCCGAGTATTCAGAAATTGCTATTTTGGCCTTTCTTTCAATCACAACCGGGAAAACTGAAAATATGATTTACAGATTTCACGGTAAAAATAGGTAAAAAGATGAAAATAGGCATCATCGGAGCAGGGTTGGTTGGTTCACTTCTATCCATTTATTTAAAAAAAAGAGGCTATGAGATAAGTGTGTTTGAGCGTAGACCGGATATGCGAAGAAAAGGCTATGAAGGTGGACGTTCCATTAACCTGGCTTTGAGTAACCGGGGCATCCGGGCGTTACATGAAGTGGGATTGGAAGATGAACTTCGCAAAACAGCCATCCCTATGCATGGACGAATGATGCATAATATAGCAGGTGATTTAACCTATCAGCCCTATGGCAAGGAGGGTCAATATATCAACTCGGTCTCTCGAAGCGGCCTGAATCGGGTATTGATGACAGAGGCGGAGCGCGTAGGGGCAAAGCTCTTTTTCGAACATAAAGTCGAAAAAGTCGACTTTGAAAAAACCACGGTCACATTCAGTCAGGGATCAACCATCAAGAGCGAAGGATTCGATTACATCATCGGGTCAGACGGAGCTTTTTCAGCCGTCCGGGGTTCCATGCAGTTCACAGACCGTTTTGACTTTTCTCAGGATTATATTGATCATGGCTATAAGGAGCTAACCATTCCTGCAGGAAGGTCAGGACGATTTCAGATGGAGAAAAATGCCTTGCATATCTGGCCGCGCGAAAGTTATATGTTGATTGCCTTACCCAATCCGGATGGAAGTTTCACCTGTACGCTATTTTTCCCTTTTCAGGGAACACCCTCCTTTGAATCCCTACGAACCAATCAACAGATTATGGAGTTTTTTCAATCTGTTTTTCCAGATGCCGCTGCCTTGATTCCTGATTTGCTGGCGGACTATCATTCCAATCCCACTTCTTCCCTGGTCATCATGAAATGCTATCCCTGGGTGCGGAACCAAACACTTTTGATTGGTGATTCGGCCCATGCCATCGTCCCCTTTTATGGCCAGGGAATGAATGCCGGGTTTGAAGATTGCCGGGTGTTGAATGATCTACTCACACAGTTGAATGGAGATTTAAAAAACGTGTTACCGGTCTTTCAAAAACTGCGCAAGCCCGATGCCGATGCCATCGCCCAGTTAGCTCTGGATAATTTTATTGAGATGAGAGATCTGGTGGGTGATACCGACTTTCTTTTGCGAAAAAAGATTGAAGCCAGACTATACGAACGCTATCCTGAAAAGTGGATTCCGCTTTATTCAATGGTTACCTTTTACGATACCATCCGCTACAGCGAAGCCTATCAAACGGGGCAACGCCAGAAAAAGATCATGGACGAAGTGATGAAAACCCCTGACATAGAAACAAAATGGGAAGAGTTGGATCTGGAGGGCATAGTGAGTAAATTGAACTCACTAAACTAACTAAAGAGATACGACACTCGGCAAAAAATAATAAAAACATGAAACAGAAACGAACTCTTTTGATCATCCTTATCGTCATTATTGGTGTGGTGGCTGCTTACTTTGCTTATAAAACAGGACGTAGTGTAGGGAGTTCACTGACTAAGTAGCAAAGGCTGCTGAGGTTGTAGTTAGGCGACTTCTGCTTCGTTCTCTACCTTTAACCCATGAAAACAGCTTCCCTTCATGAAATCAAAAGCGAATTGCAACATCGGGATCAGCGTGAGCTAATGGCGCTCTGTCTCCGGCTGGCGAAGTATAAAAAAGAGAACAAAGAACTATTGAACTATCTGCTTTTTGAAGCACACCACGAACAGGCATACGTGACGGGAGTCAAAGAAGACATGGACGAATTGTTTACCACCCTGCCGACTCAAAACGTTTACCTGATCAAAAAAGCACTTCGGAAAATCCTGCGGTTTGTCAACCGGCAGGTGAAATATTCTGGTATTAAATCAACCGAGGTAGAACTCCGCATGTATTTCTGCGAGAAAATAAAACAGGCAAGCATTCCGATGACCACAGGCACTGTCCTGTTCAATCTCTATCAACAACAAGTAGCTAAAATTCTTTCCCTGGTGGAATCGCTTCCGGAGGACGTTCAACTGGATTATCAAAGCGATCTGAAAAAAATCCAAAAACCATAGTAACAGATGAATGAAACTCAACCGAACAACCCGCTTCATGGCATCACGCTTGAGCGGGTAGTCACGGAATTAGTCGAAAAATATGGATGGGAAGAATTGGGTGAACGAATCCCAATCAATTGTTTTTTGAATAACCCAAGTATTAAGTCCAGCCTGACATTTCTTCGAAAAACTCCGTGGGCCCGTAAAAAGGTGGAAGACTTGTATATCGTTGGAATCAGGTTTGCGGGTTGAAATCAGTTATACTTTCGTCACTTTATTTCTGACGACCATCCAGATAACGATGGGAGCACCAATGAGCGAGGTAACGGCATTTAACGGAAGTAATTGAGTACTTCCGGGAAGTTGCGCCAATAAATCACAGACCAGTAGTAATAAAGCACCACCCAATACCACCGCTGGTAACAGATGTTTATGATTGGATGTCGGCACTGCCAATCGCACCAGATGAGGAACTGCCAGACCTACAAAAGCGATAGGACCGCAAAAGCTGGTGACAGCACCAACCATCAGGCTTGTGGCCAATACCACCCCTAGCCGGGCGCGTCTTACACGTATCCCCAGACTGCTGGCGTAAGCTTCACCCAGTAAGAAAGCATTCAGTGATTTAATCTGAGCAAATGCCAGCACCAAACCGATTCCCACCGCTATGGAAAGTACACTTATTTCTGTCCAGTTCGTAGCCCCGACCGTCCCCATGGTCCAGACAATAAAAGCCTGTAAGTCATCTGCAGCGCTTAAATATTGAAGTATGCCCACCAAAGAAGAAGTAGTGGCCGCCATCATCAGACCCACAATTAACAAAGACACAGAATCAGCCATCCGCCTGGCCAATAGCAGCATCATGATAAAAACCAGTCCACTTCCTGTGCTGGCCGCCAGGGCAATACCCCAGGAAGTTCCAAAGATGGAAGACGCCAAGGGTGTGACCAGCAAGGTAAGAGCCACCAGTAAACTGGCACCCGAGCTGAGTCCCAGTACATCCGGGCCTGCCAACGGGTTTCGGAACAGCGCCTGCATGAGCAAGCCCGCGGCAGCCAGACTGCTGCCTGCCAATATACACGTGACCGCCTTGGGTAATCTAAACTGCCAGAGAATTAAGGAATACGAACCATCCCCCCGGAATCCTTGCCATAACTGAGGCAGAGGAATGTCCGTGCTGCCGATGGATACGTTCAAAACAAAGGCTAAAACAGTCAGGAGCCCCAGGAACAGAATTTTATGATGAGTTCGTTTCAAGACCCGAAAATTAGAGCTTTTTGGAGGTTTGGAGGGTAAAATCCGGCATAATCCGATGGTAAATCAGCGAGAGGGTCTCGGTTAGTGTAAGGTTTAGTCAAAATTTTAGATGGCTGGCTTGTTATCTCGGGCTTAGCTTCTATCTTTGCAGTCCTTTTTGCGGAGAAAACCCGCAAAACGAGTAAAAAACAAGCAAAATAGGTTTCAACCATGCCTGGAATATTAGGACGTAAAGTAGGAATGACCAGCGTATTTGGCCCGGATGGCCAAAATATTGCGGTGACTGTCATCGAGGCTGGGCCCTGTGTCATAACTCAAGTTAAGAACGAGCAGACAGATGGCTACCGCGCGGTGCAATTGGCTTTTGGCGAGAAGAAAGAAAAGAATACCGCCAATTCCATGATTGGTCATTTCAAAAAAGCCAACACTACGCCCAAGCGTAAAGTGGTTGAGTTCCGTGATTTTCGTACCGAGTACGATGGTATCGTGGAGTTGGGCAAAGAAATTAAAATAGCCGACATTTTTGCGGAAGGTGATTTCCTTGACGCAGTCGGCATTTCCAAAGGAAAAGGTTTTCAGGGGGTGGTTAAGCGCCACGGTTTTAGTGGAGTGGGTGGCCAGACACACGGTCAGCACAACCGCCTTCGTGCTCCCGGTTCAATGGGTAATGCTTCCTTCGCTTCCCGTGTAATCAAAGGCAAGCGCCTCGCTGGCCGGATGGGTGGCGATCGCGTAAAACTGGCGAACCTGAAAGTAGTAAAAATAATAGCCGACCAGAATTTGATTTTAGTTAGTGGATCAGTTCCAGGGGCAAAGAACTCAACGTTAATCCTGCAGAAGTAATGGACATAGCAGTTGTCAAACAAAGCGGAGAAAGCACCGGACGGAAGGTAAGTCTTTCGACTGATGTGTATGGTATTGAACCTAACGATCATGCGATCTGGTTGGATGTGAAAAGCTATCTGGCCAACCAACGCCAGGGCACGCATAAATCCAAGCAGCGGAATGAAATCAGTGGTTCTTCCAAAAAACTGAAGAAGCAAAAAGGAACCGGAGGAGCACGTGCGGGTAATATCAAAAACCCTCAGTTCAAAGGTGGTGGCCGTGTTTTCGGACCTACCCCACGCGATTATTCTTTCAAACTCAATAAGAAAGTAAAAGACTTGGCCCGCAAGTCAGCTCTTAGTTATAAAGCCAAAGATCAGGCGCTGGCAGTCATTGAAGATTTCAATTTTGAAGCTCCGAAGACCCGGCAATTTGTCTCAATCTTGAAATCCCTCTCTCTGGCTGATAAAAAAATTCTGTTTGTCATTCCTGAAACAGCCAAAAATATAGCCCTTTCTGGTCGCAACATTCCGAAAACAAAAATCATCACAGCTACTCAAATCAACACGTATGATGTGATGAATGCCGATCAGTTGGTTTTGTTGGAAAGCTCGGTAACTACCATCGATAACATTTTAAAGCAGTAAGACCATGAGTATATTAAAGAAACCCCTGGTTACTGAAAAAGTATCATCGCTCAATGAAAAGGGCAAGTATGGCTTCATTGTTGACCTCAACGCCAATAAGGTAGAGATCAAAACGGCTGTTGAAAAGCAGTATGGAGTGAATGTTACAAAAGTGAATACACTTAGTGTGATGGGAAAAAGCAAAAGCCGCTACACCAAAAAAGGGGTCGTGGCTGGTAACAGACCTAATTACAAAAAAGCAGTGGTCACTTTGGCTGCAGGCGAAGTAATCGATTTTTATAGCAACGTATAATACGATAAATCATGGCGTTGAAAAAACTTAAACCAATGACTCCCGGCACGCGTCACCGCCTGGCACCGGGGTTTGATGACATCACCGAAAGCAAACCGGAGAAGTCGCTGGTTAAAATATTAAAGAAGTCAGGAGGTCGGAATAATTCAGGCCGCATGACGATGCGCTACATTGGAGGAGGTCATAAGCAAAAAATCCGTTTGATTGATTTCAAGCGTGACCGCTTTGGCATTCCCGCTGTTGTTAAGTCAGTAGAGTATGACCCCACCCGTTCAGCACGAGTGGCAAAGTTGTATTATGCTGATGGTTCCAAGGCATACATCATCGCCCCTCAGGGAATCAAGGTAGGTCAGCAGGTGATTTCAGGAGCTGACGTAGCACCAGAAATAGGAAATGCATTACCGCTTTCAAAAATACCGGTCGGTACCATTGTTCATAATGTAGAAATTAAGCCAGGTAACGGAGCTTCCATTGCCCGCAGTGCAGGATCATTCGTGCAATTAGTAGCGCGCGAAGGTGAATACGCCACGCTGAAAATGCCTTCCGGTGAAATGAGAAACGTATTGGTGCGTTGCATGGCTACCGTAGGTGCAGTTTCCAACGCTGATCACATGAATGAAAGTGTTGGTAAGGCTGGTCGAAGCCGTTGGAGAGGGATTCGTCCTCGGACCCGTGCCGTAGCGATGAACCCGGTTGATCACCCGATGGGTGGTGGTGAAGGACGCGCTTCCGGTGGACATCCGCGCTCACGTAAAGGCTTGCTTTCAAAAGGCAAGAAGACTCGTCATCCGAAAAAATATTCTGATAACTTAATCATCGCAAGGAGGAAAAAATAATGGGAAGGTCAATTAAAAAAGGCGCCTATCTGGACGCCCGCCTCGCCAAAAAGGTGGAGGCCATGGAAAAGGCCGGTAAGAAGTCAGTGATCAAAACATGGTCACGCAGGTCTACCATTACGCCCGAGTTGATTGGACATACCTTTGCTGTTCATAACGGGAACAAGTTTATCCCGGTCTATGTAACGGAAAACATGGTCAGCCATAAGCTGGGTGAGTTTGCTCCTACCCGAACATTCAAAGGGCACTCAGGTAATAACAAGGATGGCAAGTAGTAACGAATAGAAACCATTGGTTATGGCAACGGAAGAAAAGAAAGTAAAACGATCAGTCCGCAAGCGTGCGAAGATCAAAGCAGTAAAGGAAGCGGCTAAGACCGGACCTGCAGTAGCGTACCTCGAAGATGTACCTACCTCTCCTCGCAAAATGCGTCTCGTAGCGGATCTGATCCGTGGTCAGCGCGTCAGCCACGCCCTCAGTTTGCTGAAGTATGAGGCAAAACATCCCTCTATCCGTTTGGAAAAGTTGCTTTTATCAGCCATCAACAACTGGGAAACCAAAAATACCGATGTGAAGTTGGAAGAGGCGGATTTATATGTGAAAGAGATTTATGTGGACGGAGGAAGCATTTTGAAACGCCTGCGTCCCGCTCCGCAAGGCCGCGCTCATCGGGTGCGCAAAAGATCAAACCATGTAAAACTGGTTGTGGATCGGATGCCGGTAGTTGAAAAAACAGAAACGAAATCTGCTGAATAATAAAAACGCATGGGACAAAAAATTAACCCCGTTGGATTAAGATTAGGCATCGTACGAGGCTGGGATTCCAGCTGGTTCGGTGGCAACACTTTTGCTGATAAATTGGTCGAGGATCATAAAATCCGTAAATACGTGGATGCCCGTATCCAAAAAGGCGGCATCTCCAAGGTTGTCATTGAGCGCACACTCAAGCGTATTACTCTGACTATTCACACCGCTCGTCCAGGTGTGGTGATTGGCAAAGGAGGAAACGAAGTGGATAAGATCAAGGAAGAACTAAAGAAGCTGACTAACAAAGATGTTCAGATTAATATATTTGAAATCAAGCGTCCGGAGTTGGATTCCAAATTAGTGGGGGAGTCCATTGCACAACAATTAGAGGCTCGTATTTCTTATCGCAGAGCGATGAAACAAGCCATTGCTTCCACCATGCGTGTAGGAGCAGAAGGCATTAAAGTAAAATTATCAGGTCGTCTGGCTGGAGCTGACATGGCCCGGACAGAACAGTATAAAGAAGGACGGATTCCATTGCACACCCTTCGGGCAGATATTGATTATGCTATCAGCGAAGCCCAGACGGTTTATGGAAAAATCGGTATCAAAGTTTGGATATTCAAAGGTGAAGTTTACGGCAAGCGTGATCTTTCCCCTAACATAGGTGCTGTGAGTAACAGCGGTGAGAATAAAGGCGGTGGACAAGGTGGCGATAGAAGAAGAGGGGGAGGAGAGCGGAATGACCGTAGAGATAATCGCGGTGGTGGTGATCGTGGCGGAAGAGGTCGCGGTGATAGCCGTGGAGGTGATAGAAGAGATAAGAACTAAGAATTGTACTTATAATCAGCAGGTAAGATGTTACAGCCAAAGCGTACAAAATTCAGAAAGGCACAAAAAGGCAAAGTCAAAGGAATTGCCACTCGTGGACATACTATAGCATTCGGTTCATTTGCCTTAAAGGCGGTTGAGCCAGGTTGGATCACTGCGCGTCAGTTAGAAGCTGCTCGTGTGGCGGTAACCCGTGCCATGAAACGCGAAGGTCAGGTGTGGATACGTATTTTCCCGGATAAGCCAATCACCCGAAAACCGGCTGAAGTTCGTATGGGTAAAGGTAAAGGAGCGCCAGAATATTGGGTGGCGGTTGTAAAGCCGGGCACCATTTTATTCGAAGCTGGAGGTGTAACTACTGCCACGGCTAAAGAAGCCTTGGCATTGGCAGATGGCAAATTGCCCATCAAGACCAAATTCACCGTTCGGAAAGATTATATAGAAGAAGTAGCGACAAAGAAATAAGCCATGAAAAACGCAGAGATTAAAGGGCTAACCGTGGTTGAGCTGAAAGAAAAAATTGGAAGCGAACAAGAAGCGCTCCGCAAGATAAAATTTGCGCGCCAGGTATCGGCCATTGAAAATCCGATGCGCATTCGTGAAAACCGCAGGCTCATTGCCCGGTTAAAAACAGAATTAACGGCCAAAGAAAGTCAAAAGTAATTTGTGATGGAACGTAACCTAAGAAAGGAAAGAGTCGGGCGCGTAGTTAGCAACAAGATGACCAAGTCAATCACTGTTGCCATTGACCGTAAGGTCAAGCACCCCATCTATGGAAAATTCATGAACAAGACCACCAAGCTGATGGCGCATGATGAAAAAAATGAAGCCGGTATTGGTGATACTGTTCGCATCATGGAGACACGTCCGCTGAGCAAAAGCAAGCGTTGGAGATTAATTGAGATTGTAGAAAAAGCGAAGTAATATGATACGGACCGAATCAAGACTTATTGTAGCTGACAACAGCGGTGCCAAAGAGGTTCTTTGCGTACACGTATTGGGCGGCACCAATAGAAAAAGTGCCAGCGTAGGTGACAAAATCGTGGTCACTGTTAAGAGTGCCATGCCATCCAGCCAGGTCAAAAAAGGAACCGTATCCAAAGCGGTAATCGTACGCACCAAAAAGGAAGTACGCAGAAAGGACGGATCTTATATTCGTTTTGAAGATAATGCAGCTGTTCTTTTGAACGCACAAGACGAGCCGCGCGGTACCCGTATTTTCGGACCGGTAGCCCGCGAATTGCGTGAGAAGCAGTTTATGAAAATCGTATCATTGGCTCCAGAGGTTTTATAGTTATGGAAAGAAAATATAACAAGCAGCCCAAACTGCACATACGCAAAGGCGACACGGTAAAAGTGATTGCCGGAGATGACAAGGACAAGACCGGTAAGGTGTTGGAGCTGATCATCGAAAAGAACCGTGCCATTGTGGAAGGCATCAAGATGATCACCAAGCATCAAAAGCCAACAGCCGCCAAGCCTGAAGGAGGCTTGAAGAAAATGGAAGGAACCATACACATCAGTAATCTGATGTTGGTCGAACCGTCTACCGGAAAAGCAACCCGCACCGGACGGAAGTTAAATGAGAAGCAAAAGCTTCAGCGTTATTCGAAGAAAACAGGTGAATTTATAAAGTAATGGCAACACCTAGATTAAAAGAAAAGTACCAGAAAGAAATCGTGCAGGCATTGAAACAAAAGTTTCAATATGATTCTGTCATGCAGGTACCTAAAATTCAAAAGATTTGCATCAATAAAGGTATTGGTGCGGCAGTAGCCGACAAGAAGTTGATTGATGTGGGGGTAGAGGAGTTATCCACTATCTCAGGTCAAAAAGCTGTGGCAACAAGATCCAAAAAGGATATCTCCAATTTTAAGCTTCGTAACAATCAGGCGATTGGCGCCAAGGTAACGTTGCGAGGTGATAAAATGTATGAATTTATGGATCGCCTGGTAAACGTAGCGCTCCCGCGGGTACGTGACTTTAAAGGTGTGAGCGATAAAGGATTTGATGGCCGTGGTAATTACACGTTAGGTGTCAAGGAACAGATCATCTTTCCTGAGATATCGATTGACAAGGTTCAAAAAATCAATGGCATGGATATCACATTCGTGACATCGGCCAAATCAGATGAAGAAAGTTACGAGCTCCTGAAAGCATTAGGGATGCCGTTTGTAAATAAAAACTAACCCGTTGACATGGCAAAACTATCGATCATCGCCAGGGATAAGAAAAAGGAAGCATTGGTAAAGCGCTATGCATCCAAACGCAAAGCTTTAAAAGAAGCAGGCGATTGGGAGGCATTGGACAAGCTACCCAGAAGTTCATCTGCTGTGCGGTTGCGCAGCCGGTGCAAGCTCACAGGCCGCCCACGTGGCTATATGAGCAAATTCGGGGTATGCCGTAACCAGTTTCGCCAACTGGCTTCCGATGGAAAAATCCCCGGATTGACCAAGGCAAGCTGGTAAACAGCCCCTTTAAACATATTGGTTGCTGAGTGTCCAGGTCAGGAAAGGGTAAAAAAACCCTGTCACTGAAACCGGATAACAGTTTGAATAACAAAAATTGTTATATAACTTTGCAGCCCGTTTCAAAAACGGGTTTGCTATTTTAGTAAAAACGAATGAAAACAACAGATCCCATCGCAGATTACCTGACCCGGTTGCGTAACGCCATCAAGGCGCGTCACCGCGTGGTGGATGTACCCGCCTCAAATCTTAAAAAAGAAATGACCAAGGTACTTTTCGACAAAGGCTACATTCTCAACTACAAGTTTGAGGACAGCCAGAACACGCAGGGCAATATCAAGATTGCCTTGAAGTACAATCAGGAGACAAAGGAGTCAGCTATTACCAAACTGCATCGCGTCAGCACGCCTGGTTTGCGTCAATATAAGCCAGCCTCAGAGTTACCCAAAGTATTGAACGGCCTTGGAATTGCCATTTTGTCAACCTCCAAGGGTGTTATTACCGATAAGGAAGCTCGGGCGTTGAATGTAGGTGGAGAGGTTTTGTGTTATATCTATTAATCCGCAACCACAATGTCACGAATTGGTAAACTTCCTATATCCCTCCCGAAAGGTGTTACATGCTCGTTTAACGAGCGCGAAAACCAGGTGGTGGTGAAAGGCCCCAAGGGCGAACTGAAGCAAATATTGAATGCTTCTTTCAAGATCGAGTTGCAGGATGGTTCATTAACCGTCCAGCGACCTTCTGATCAAAAAGAGCACCGCGCACAGCATGGATTATATCGTGCGTTGATCGCCAACATGGTGGAAGGTGTAAGCAAAGGGTACAAAAGAGAAATGGAATTGGTGGGTGTCGGTTATAAAGCTTCTGCCCAAGGCAATGTTTTGGAACTAAGCCTGGGATATTCACACAATGTGTTTGTGGCCATTCCGTCAGAATTGAAATTATCAGCTGCTCAGGAGAAAGGCCAAAACCCGATGATTACATTGGAAGGAATCGATAAGCAATTGATTGGTCAGGTGGCCGCCAAAATTAAATCTCTGCGGAAGGTAGAGCCTTACAAAGGAAAGGGTATTCGCTTTGTGGGTGAGTTTGTGCGCAGAAAAGCAGGTAAAGCAGCCGCTAAATAATTGATCGTATGACAAACATTAAATCAAAAGAACAAAGACGCGGTCGTATCAAAATGGGTATCCGCAAGCGTATGGAAGGGACAACGGATCGTCCGCGCCTATCCGTGTTCAGAAGCAATAAAGCGATTTATGCCCAGGTTATTGATGATAGCAAAGGCCATACATTAGCTGCTGCTTCTTCGGTGGATGTAGATAAAAAGTCCAAAGGTGTGAACATCACCATTTCCAAAACCGTAGGCAAGATGATTGCTGAGCGGGCGTTGGCATCGGGTGTCAACACCATTGTCTTTGATCGCAACGGGTATTTATATCATGGTAATGTAAAAGCTTTGGCCGAAGCGGCCAGAGAAGCAGGTTTAAAATTTTAAAAGCATGACTCAAAGTAACGTCAGCACTGTAAAAGCAAGCGAAATCGACCTGAAAGAAAAGGTGGTTGCCATTCAGCGTGTAGCGAAAGTGGTTAAGGGTGGTAGACGCTTTAGCTTTGCCGCGATCGTAGTAGTGGGAGATGGTAACGGAGTCGTTGGCTATGGCTTAGGCAAGGCCAACGAAGTAACCGATGCGATTACCAAAGGCATTGATGATGCCAAAAAACATTTGGTTAAAGTGCCGATCATCCGCGGAACGGTGCCGCATGAATCCATTGGTAAATTTGGTGGTGGTCTGGTATTGTTAAAGCCAGCTTCTGCCGGTACAGGTGTAATAGCCGGTGGTGCGATGCGTGCTGTATTGGAGAGTGCAGGAATTCATAACGTGTTGGCAAAATCAAAAGGTTCATCCAACCCACATAATGTGGTGAAGGCCACCTTCAAAGCGTTGACCAGCATGCGCGATGCGAATACCATCGCCCGAAACAGAGGTATTCAGTTATCGAAAGTTTTTAACGGATAAATCAGTATGGCAAAAGTGAGAATTACCCAGGTGCGCAGCACCATCAAGCGCCCCGATACCCAACTCCGGACGATCCAGTCGTTAGGATTAGGAAAGTTAAATGCCACTGTAGAAGTAGAATATACCAAGCAAATTCAGGGGATGGTTCGCAAAGTGAACCACCTGGTGAGCGTAACCGAATTGTAATATGAAACTGCACACACTCAAACCGGCCGCAGGTTCGGTTAAAACAAATAAGAGACTTGGACGTGGTCAAGGTTCTGGTGGAAGCACCGCAGGACGGGGTCATAAGGGAGCGCAGTCCCGGTCCGGTTATCATAAAAAAATTGGTTTTGAAGGAGGGCAGATGCCTCTCCAAAGACGAATACCGAAATTCGGATTTAAGAATAATAACAAGGTTTATTTCAAATCCATCAATCTGGATGTACTTGAAGAGTTGGCTCAAAAAACAAAAGCATCAGCAATTGATGTGGCTTTGATGATCAACAACGGATTGGTAGGGAAGAAAGACAAAGTGAAAATTTTAGGCAGAGGAGAACTGAAGGCGAAAGTAAATGTTTCGGCTCATGCCTTTTCTGAAACTGCAACCAAAGCTATTGAAACTGCAGGCGGAACTGCAACAAAGATTTAAGGATGAAGCGTTTCTTCACGACCATAAAGAACATTTTTTCCATTGAGGATCTGCGCGTTCGCATCCTGAATACAGTGGGATTTCTGATCATTTTCAGATTAGGATCTTACATCGTATTGCCAGGGATTGACGCGGTAGCCCTTGAACTAGAATTAGCCAGTGGAGCTACCAAGGGTGGTATTTTAGGATTGTTGGATACATTCTCGGGTGGGTCGTTCAGCCGGGTTTCTTTATTTGCATTGGGCATTATGCCCTACATCTCTGCCTCAATTGTCATTCAGTTGTTGACGGTTGCTGTTCCGACATTCACCAAAATGCAAAAAGAAGGTGAAAGTGGTCGCAAGAAATTGAATCAGTATACCCGCATTCTTACCATTGCGATTACAGCTGCCCAGGCGTATGCTTATTTGAGAACGCAAGTTCCGGTGAATGTGATCATTGATCCAGGCTTTTTCTTTACCATGAGTTCGGTCGTGATCATGATTGGTAGCACCATGTTCTGTATGTGGTTGGGTGAACGGATTACCGACAAGGGAATTGGAAACGGTATCAGTATGCTAATCATGATTGGTATTGTGTCGCGTTTCCCGGTAGCTATTCAGCAAGAGGTAGGATTGAAGCTAGAATCAGGTGGGTTGATTCTGTTTATTATCGAATTATTGGTGCTATTCTTTGTGGTAGTAGGTGTGATTGCACTAACACAAGCTGTTCGTAAGATTCCCGTACAGTATGCCAAGCAGGTGGTGGGAAATAAGCTTTATGGTGGTAAGCGTGATTTTATCCCTTTAAAACTTAACTCCGCGGGAGTGATGCCGATCATTTTTGCACAAGCGTTAATGTTCTTGCCAACGTTGGCGGCTCAGCCTTGGGCCGATACGGATGCCGGAGCTTACGTGCTCACGGCTTTCAACAACTTTACCACGTGGCAGTATAATGTTTTGTTTGCTGTACTCATTCTGTTGTTTACGTTTTTCTATACGGCCATCACAGTTCCGTCAAACGACATTGCTGAAAATTTGAAAAGAAATGGTGGTTTTGTTCCTGGAGTTAAACCAGGCAAACAGACTGCTGAATTTATTGATAATGTATTATCGAAAATTACTTTACCGGGTGCCATCTTTTTGGCTATTGTTGCTATCCTGCCTGCTTTTGCAGTGCTGGCGGGCATCAGTCAAAACTTCGCCCAGTTTTATGGAGGCACATCGCTACTGATTTTAGTAGGGGTGGTGCTGGATACGCTTCAACAAATTGAAAGCTATCTGCTCATGAGACACTACGAAGGCATGATGAAATCCGGAAGAGTAAAAGGACGTTCTCAGTTTGCTGCGGCTTAAGGTAACATGGTTACTCTTAAGACGGACGAAGAGATTGAATTCATTCGCAATAGTTCTGAGCTGCTAGGCCGTGTTCACGGAGAAATAGCCAGACATATCAAACCTGGGGTGAAGACCGAGGAACTTGATAGGATTGCGGAAGAGTTTATCCGTGACCACGGTGCTTTTCCTTCGTTTAAAGGGTATAATGGATTTCCCTCGGCCTTGTGTATTTCAGTGAATGAAGTGGTTGTTCACGGATTTCCTGGAAACTATGAGCTGAAAGAGGCCGACATTGTGACCATTGATTGTGGTGTGAAGTATCATGGCTGGTTTAGTGACTCAGCCTATACCTATCCGCTTCCAAAAGTGGTTCAACCGGTCTTGGATTTGTTGAACCGTACCTATGACTCGCTTTATCTGGGAATAGCGGAGGTAAAGCTTGGCAACCGATTGGGAGATGTGGGTTTTGCAATTCAGAGTCATGTCGAACAGTTTGGTTACGGAGTGGTGCGCGAACTGGTAGGACACGGGGTGGGACACGGAGTTCACGAAGACCCGGAAGTTCCCAACTATGGAAAGCGGGGAAAGGGAGTGAAGTTGGTCAACGGGATGGTCTTTGCCATCGAACCGATGATCAACCTGGGAAAGAAAAATGTGGTACAGGAAAAAGACGGTTGGACCATTCGTACGGCAGACCGGAAACCTTCAGCCCACTTTGAGCATACAGTAGCGCTCAAGAACGGAAAAGTTGAGATACTGACGACATTTGAGCATATAGAAAAAAATTATTCGTATCAGTGGCGAAACAAAGGTCGATAGAACAAGACGGAACAATATCAGAAGCATTGTCAAACGCAATGTTTAGGGTACAATTGGAAAATGGGCACGAAGTATTGGCTCACATTTCAGGTAAGATGAGGATGAACTACATCCGGCTCTTACCAGGGGATAGAGTAAGATTGGAGATGTCTCCATATGATTTGACAAAAGGAAGGATAACGTTTAGATATAAATAGTTATGAAAGTAAGATCATCCATAAAAAAGCGCAGCGCTGATTGCAAGATCATCAGACGCAAAGGCAAATTGTATGTGATTAACAAAAAGAATCCACGGTATAAACAAAGACAAGGATAATTATGGCACGTATTGCAGGTGTTGATATTCCAGACAATAAGCGGGGCGAAATCAGCCTGACTTATATTTTCGGTATTGGCCGCAGGTCAGCCCAAAAAATATTGACTCAGTCCAATGTGAATTGGGACAAGAAAGTAAAAGATTGGAATGACGAAGAATCAAATGCGGTGCGCGCCATCATTGCAGAGCAATTTCGCATTGAAGGAGCACTTAAGTCTGAAATTCAACTGGGCATTAAGCGCCTGATGGATATTGGATGCTACCGTGGTCTGCGTCATCGCAAGGGCTTACCCGTGCGCGGCCAAACCACAAAGAATAATGCTCGTACCCGGAAGGGTAAACGCAAGACTGTAGCCAACAAGAAAAAGGCGACTAAAGGATAATTGATAAAACTGTAAAGAAATACTTTTCCTATGGCAACACCGGTTGAAAAGAAAAAAGATAAAAGCAAAAAGCGCGTGGTAAACGTAGAGGCTGTCGGTCAGGCCCATATTCACGCTACTTTCAATAATATTATCATAGCCATGACCAATTCAACAGGCCAGGTAATATCATGGGCGTCTGCTGGAAAGATGGGTTTCAAAGGCTCCAAGAAGAACACTCCTTATGCTGCTCAGATGGCTGCTCAGGAATGTGCCAGCAAAGCGTTTGAACTAGGGTTGCGTAAGGCAGAGGTATTTGTGAAGGGTCCGGGAGCAGGTCGGGAGTCGGCCATCCGCACCATTCAGGGGGCAGGGATTGAGATAACGATCATTCGCGATATTACTCCGATGCCTCACAATGGATGTCGTCCTCCCAAGAAGAGAAGAGTTTAATAAGTTTAGCTAGTATAAGAAAGTATACATGATTGGATAACAGAGGTAATCTCAGGTTAGTCAGTCAAAAATCAAAGATCAGATCATGGCAAGATACACAGGCCCCAAGGCGAGAATCTCCAGAAAATTTAACGAACCTATTCTGGGTGAAAGCAAAGCGCTTCAAAAGAAGAACTATGCTCCGGGCATGCACGGAAAAGGTAAAAAACGTAAGCAATCGGAATATGCGATCCAGCTGGCAGAAAAGCAGAAAGCCAAATACATCTATGGTGTATTGGAGCGTCAATTTGCTCACACGTTTGATAAAGCCACCCGTAAAAAGGGGGTAACCGGTGAAGTATTGCTCCAACTCCTGGAGTCACGGCTAGACAACACCGTTTATCGTATGGGAATTGCTCCTACTCGCAGAGCTGCTCGCCAATTGGTGGTACATAAACATATCCTGGTGAATGGTGACGTGGTGAACATTCCTTCGTTTACCCTGAAGCCTGGTGACACCGTAGGTGTACGTGAAAAATCTAAGTCACTGGAAACCATTGGCAACAGCCTATCTATTCAGGGGGCAAAAAAATACAATTGGCTTGAGTGGGATCTGGCTGAGATGACTGGTAAGTTTATCAATCTCCCGCCCCGCGAAGACATTCCTGAGAACATCAATGAGCAGTTAATTGTCGAATTGTACTCTAAGTAATCCTTAACGTAAATAATCACAATATGTCAATACTTGCATTTCAAATGCCGGAGAAGGTGGTGATGGAGAAATCAGATGATTTCCATGGTCTATTCACTTTTAAGCCGCTTGAAAAAGGCTATGGGGTGACCATCGGAAATGCGCTGAGAAGAATTTTGTTGTCTTCCCTGGAAGGATATGCCATCACAGGTATCAAAGTACCTGGAGTGTTACATGAATTTTCCACCATTGAAGGGGTAGTAGAAGACGTTGCCGAAATCATTTTAAATCTGAAGCAAGTACGTTTCAGAAAAGTGGGTGAATCGAACGAAAGCAAGATCACTGTAAATATTAAAAAGCAGAAGCAATTCCGCGCAGGTGACATCGCAAAATACACCGCTGGATATGAGATTCTGAACCCAGATCATGTGATTTGCAATCTGGATGAGAATTCTCATTTCGAGATCGAACTTACGGTTGAAAAAGGACGGGGCTATTTACCCGCAGAAGAAAATAAGCCGAATGAGCAGGTATTTGGTTTCATCGCCATCGATGCTATTTTCACTCCCGTAAAAAATGTGAAATACAGCGTGGAAAACACCCGTGTTGAGCAAAAGACTGACTATGAAAAGTTAGTTATTGACATTGAAACGGACGGTTCTATTCACCCTGAGAAAGCCCTGGAAGGCGCAGCGTTTATTTTAATCCAGCATTTCCGTCTGTTCTCCGATAAGTCAATCGAACTCGAAACAGGTAAGGATAGCGAAATTGAGCAGGTAGACGAAGAAATGCTCCATATGCGCAAACTGTTGAAGACACCTTTGCATGACCTTGACTTATCTGTGCGCGCTTACAATTGTTTGAAAGCAGCAGATGTGAAGACATTGGGTGATCTGGTTCAGCTAGAAATTTCTGACATGATGAAGTTCCGCAATTTTGGTAAGAAGTCATTAGCGGAATTAGAACAATTAGTAGCCGAGAAGAGCCTTACCTTTGGTATGGATCTGGTAAAATATAAACTGGAAGAAGACTAATGAGACACGGTAAAAAAATCAACCACTTGGGCCGTACAGCCTCGCATCGACATGCGCTGCTCTCAAATATGGCATCCTCGCTTATCTTGAATAAGCGAATCACCACTACGGTGGCCAAGGCCAAAGCGCTCCGCAAATATGTAGAGCCTTTGATTACGAAGGCAAAAGATAATACGACACATTCCCGTAGAACGGTAATGTCCTATTTGCAAAATAAGGAGTCAGTGGCCACCCTTTTTGGTGAGGTAGCAGGCCGCATTGGAACGCGTGCAGGTGGATATACCCGGATTATTAAAGTAGGCGAAGTTCGCCTGGGTGATAATGCTGACATGTGCATGATGGAACTGGTTGATTTCAATGAAATCTACAAGAAAGACGGTGCTGTGAAGAAAGCAAAAACACGCAGAGGGCGTAAGAAGTCGGAGGGTGCAGCGACTGAAGCGACAACAGAAGCTTCCGTTGCAGAAGCCAAACCTGAAAAGCCTAAGAAGGCCGCCAAGAAGGCAAAAGCGAAAGACGAGTAAGTGAATACCATTGAAACATATGAAAAGAGGATTGAATGAAAGTTCAGTCCTCTTTTTTTATGCAAAAACTTTCCCGAAAACGGTTGTAAGACCAGAAAAGTGACGTATGTGACAGGGGTAATTAAATTAATGCCGCTAATCACCGATAAACAGGATTAACCCTCTATTTTTGTTCAATAAACCCTACCCAGATCCCGTGAGCGCGAAAGCCTATTTACTATTAGCCGATGGACTTTTAATGGAAGGTAAAGCCATAGGAAAATCAGGAACCACTGGTGGAGAGATTTGCTTCAATACCGGTATGACTGGCTATCAGGAAATCTATACTGATCCATCCTATTACGGGCAAATAATCGTTAACACCACCGCGCATATTGGCAATTATGGAACGGTTGATCAGGAGCAAGAGTCGCAGAGACCGCAGATCAGCGGAATAGTGGTGAACGAATTTTCAGAAGAATTCAGCCGAAAGGTATCCACAAGCAGTCTGCAGAATTATTTGCAGAACACTCAGGTAACCGGAATTTCGGACATAGACACACGCAAACTGGTTCGGCATATTCGTAGCAAAGGCGCCATGAATGCCTTGATCTCTTCTGTCCTGACTCCGGATCAAATGAAAGAGGAGCTAAAAAAAGTTCCTTCCATGGATGGATTGGAATTGTCATCGATCGTCAGTACCAAAGAAGCCTATGAATTTGGAGAATCGAGCAGTCCGATCCGGGTGGCCGCCATGGATTTGGGTATTAAGACTAATATTCTCCGACACCTGCGAGACAGAGGTTGTTTTATCAAGGTTTTTCCGGCTAAAACATCTTTTGCGGAAATGGAAAGATTTAAACCCGATGGGTACTTTATTTCCAATGGACCGGGAGATCCTGCCGTGATGCCCTATGCTGTAAATACCGTCAGAGAAATTTTGGACAAAGACCGACCTTTGTTTGGTATTTGTTTAGGTCATCAAATTCTGGCATTGGCCAGCGGATTGAAAACCTTTAAGATGCACCACGGTCATCGGGGTCTCAATCACCCGGTTAAAAATCTGATTTCCGGTTTAGGTGAAATGACATCCCAGAATCATGGATTTGCCGTAAAGGATGAAGGATTGGATGAGCATCCCGAAATTGAAATCACGCATCGTCATTTGAATGATGATACGATCATGGGGTTGCGCTTAAAAAACAAGAACGCATTTTCGGTGCAATATCATCCGGAAGCTTCTCCCGGACCACATGATTCGCAATATCTTTTTGATGAGTTCATCCAAAGAATAAATAAGAAGTAATTACCATTCAAAAATTCAAAACATAAAATAAAAGCCATGAGTTTAATTGAAAGTATCCATGCCCGCCAAATATTGGATAGTCGCGGCAATCCAACCATTGAAGTTGATGTCCTGACCGAAACAGGTGCCTTTGGTCGGGCGGCTGTTCCATCAGGGGCCTCTACCGGTACCCACGAAGCCGTGGAGTTGCGGGATGGAGATAAGAAAAAGTATCTGGGAAAAGGAGTGCTCAAGGCAGTAGAAAATGTTAACACAAAGATCGCTTCTGAAATTGTTGGAGCTTCTGTATTTGAGCAAAACCTGATTGACAATCTGATGATTCAATTAGATGGCACACCCAATAAGGGAAAACTGGGAGCGAATGCCATTCTGGGTACCTCCCTGGCCATCGCCCGTGCGGCTGCCATGGAATCCGGCCAATCATTGTATCGTTATATCGGAGGTGTAAATGCCAACACTTTGCCGGTACCTATGATGAACATTCTTAATGGCGGTAGTCATGCCGATAACTCGATCGATTTTCAGGAGTTTATGGTGATGCCAGTGAAGGCAGATACGTTTTCACAGGCTTTGCGTATGGGAACCGAAGTATTCCATACCCTGAAAAAGGTACTTCATGACAAAGGATTTTCTACCAATGTTGGAGATGAGGGAGGATTTGCTCCAAACATTAAGTCAAATGAAGAAGCAATTGAAATTGTGTTAATAGCCATTGAGAAGGCTGGATTTAAGCCAGGCGTAGATATGTTTATTGCCATGGACGCTGCCAGCTCAGAGTTTTATGATGCAAAAACAAAGACCTACACATTTAAAAAGTCTGATGGAAAGAAACTAAAATCAGAAGAAATGGTAGACTATTGGGCGAAATGGGTAAAAAAATACCCCATCATCTCCATTGAAGACGGGATGGCTGAAGAAGATTGGGAGGGGTGGAAGAAGCAGACAGATAAAATTGGTGACAAAGTTCAATTGGTGGGTGATGATTTGTTTGTTACCAATGTTGATTTCCTTCAAAAAGGAATTGATATGGGGGTGGCAAACTCAATCCTGATAAAGGTTAACCAGATTGGAACATTAACCGAGACCATCAATGCCGTGAGCCTGGCAAAACGAAATGGTTTTAAGAGCATCATGTCCCATCGTTCGGGTGAAACAGAAGATAGTACGATTGCAGACCTGGCCGTTGCTTTAAATACAGGGCAAATCAAAACCGGCTCCGCTTCACGTTCCGACCGGATGGCCAAATACAATCAGCTCCTTCGCATTGAAGAAGAATTGGGGGATGTCGCTTACTTCCCCGGCCTGAAATTTTAAGAATTATTTATGGGAAGGGCTCTGTTTGCATCGTCAAACAGAGCTTTTTTTGTTTACGGCCTAACCAAAAAGAACTTTTACTGCCCATCCATAATTACTAACTTTGACTCTATGGCGCATCAAAAGAACGAGCAAATCAGCAAGCGAAAGCTTGTTTTTTTCCTGGGAGGCTCCATGCTCCTCATTACATTTATTTTTTATGGGTATCAGATCGCCTTTACCCCCAACATTCTGATTGAAAAACAAGATCAATTGTTCGTGGTGAGATCAGGTGCCACCTACCGTCAGGTAGTGGATGATTTATATAAAGGGAAGTTTATCAATGACATTGTTTCGTTCAGCTTTGTAGCGCGATTGTATGGCTATGACAAAGAAATTCGCCCGGGAAGATTTATGTTGCGGTCAGGAATGACCAATATTCAAGCCGTGAAAGTCCTGACATCCGGAAGGCTGGAGGCGGTGAAAGTAACGTTTTCAAATGCCCGCAAGGTGGAAGATTTGTATGAGAAGATAACGAAGAACGTTGGAGTCTCTCCTGCTGAGTTTAAAGATGCTCTTCATGACTTTATAGATAATAATCCGGAAGGATTTACTTCGGAAACGATCATTGCCATGTTTATTCCAAATACCTATGAAGTTTACTTCAATGTATCACCTGAAGACCTGGTCCATAAATTATATCAGGAATACAAACTTTTCTGGAATGAAGAACGACTGACCAAAGCAAAAGCCATCGGGCTGACGCCCATCGAAGTATCTACGTTGGCTTCCATTGTGTTGGCGGAAAATCATCGGGAGGATGAAGCACCTCGGATAGCTGGCCTGTATATGAATCGCTTAAAAATGAATATGGCGCTTCAGGCCGATCCTACGTTAGTATATGCCGTGGGTGATTTTAGCATCAAACGTGTATTAAATGAACATAAAGAAATTGACTCGCCTTATAATACCTATAAATATGTGGGGCTTCCGCCCGGCCCCATCAATATGCCCAAAGTCAGTATGATTGATGCTGTTTTGAATTATGAAACACATAAGTACATTTATATGTGCTCTCGCGAAGACTTTTCGGGATATCATAATTTTGCCAACAATTATGATGAGCATATGAGAAATGCCCGTAAGTATCAACGGGCATTAACAGCCGAACAACGAAAAGCTGCCAGCGCCAGATAAATGTATATCTCCGAAACACACATACGCGTACGATATGGAGAAACGGATCAGATGGGGTATGTGTATTACGGAAACTATGCCATGTACTATGAAGTAGGGCGGGTTGATAGCCTTCGCCAGTTAGGATTAACGTACAAGGAACTGGAGGAAATGGGAGTCATGATGCCGGTTTTGGAGAATCACTCAAAATTTTTGTCAGCAGCTCTGTATGATGATTTGTTAACCGTTCGCACCACCATCCGGGAGAAACCCGGAGTTCGCATCAGGTTTGAGTATGAGATTTTTAATGGCCAGCAGAAACTCATTCATCAGGGCGAGACCCATTTGGCATTTGTGGATAAAAAATCCGGGAAGCCTTGCCGGCCTCCGGAGGTTTTTCAAAAGTTATTAGCTCCGTATTTCCCATGAAATACATCACCCGCAAACGGATATTAAAATTCACCACGGCCCGAACAGGGCGCAACTGGCTGAAGAAAATCCGATTTGGGAAGTATGATAATCTATCGCTTTACAGCTTTTTGAAAATCTTTATTCATAACATTGATGAAGATGAGATTTTAGACCGTGCCAACAGTGTTTCCTACAATTTTATTTTGGCGATTTTTCCAGCCATCATTTTTTTGTTTACACTGATTCCATACATATCTACCTACTTCCCGGCCATCAACACCACCAGCATCATGGAATTTTTGAGTGGCTATTTACCTCCCAGCATGTACGATGTGATTTCTTCCACCATTCTGGATATTGTGAGCAAGGAAAGAGGTGGACTGTTAACGTTTGGTTTTTTGTTTTCAGCTTTTCTGGCCACCAATGGCATGATGGCACTTATGCGGGCGTTTAATTCATGTTATCGCACCGTAGAGAAAAGAAGCATTTGGCGTATGCGTTTGACGGCCCTGGGGCTCACGCTAATGTTGGCTTTGGCCTTGATTACTGCAGTGACATTACTCATAGCCGGCCAAATCATCATCGATTATCTGATTGCCAATGCTCAACAACTCAATATTAATCTGAGCGATTACACCATTTATCTTTTGTTTGCCCTCCGGTTTCTGGTCATTTTTGTGGTGTTCTTTATGGCTATTTCGTGTATCTATTATTTTGGACCTGCGGTACATTATAACTGGAGTTTTTTCTCGGTAGGATCTCGTTTGGCTACGCTGGCGGGCTTGGGTGTTTCGTATGGTTTCTCATACTATGTGACGCATTTTGGAAGTTATAACAAGGTCTATGGATCCATCGGAGCCCTCATCGCTTTGATGATATGGATTCAGTTGCTTACTACCGTATTATTGTTTGGTTATGAAATCAATGCCAGCCTTCACTATGGCCGTAAACTGGAAGTAGTCAACACTAATTTGAAGAATAAGAAATTGACGAAGGCCATGCGGTAAATGGGCTTTGCTAAGTTTCGCAGGAAACAAATTGAATCTTAAACTTTCCGATTTCCGATTTCAATCTTGCTTAATCTTCTCGATACAGGATGAACTTATTTAGACAACAAAAAAGTCCCGCCAGAGCGGGACTTTTATTCGGTTCGCAGAGGAGGAGGGATTCGAACCCCCGGACCGCGTTAACGGTCTCCGGTTTTCAAGACCGGTGCAATAAACCGCTCTACCACTCCTCTGTATAGGGCCTATTTACTAAGAGGGTGCAAAATTAATGCTTCCGGCCGTTTCCACAAGTAGTTTGGCTATTCTTCCCCAAAATCTGGAAAGGTCTTTTTGATATCCTTGTTTTCATACTTCCGGGTAAGGGGTTTAGCCGCGTCCAATTCAAGAAAAACAAGCTTTTGATTATTAATCACCGGCTGAAGCTTGTCCCGGTCAATCTCAAAATCCTTGCCTCTGCGGCTGGATTTTAGCGCATATTTGCGGGCAAAATTGTCACCTTCCACCTGCAGTTGATTGCGGATTTCTACGTTAATCTTCTGTTTATCTATGATGTCGGAGCGCGATTTCCCTACCACCTCCGTAGCCTCCAGTGTCCCCAATGTAAGCACCGCAGTGCCGCCCACCCCGGACACAATTTTTCCTTCCTCATTTTCAAGCAATAGCGGGGAGAGGCCCGTGGTGGCTCCCAGCGAAGCGTTAACAATGGCCCTGTTTTTCTTCCCTTTCTTAGCCTGCTTATACATCTTGTTCAGCTTTTCATGATTTTCATCGAGCTCATCCATCAGTGATTTTGCCTGGATCAGGGCACTGCGATACTTTTGATAAAGCATCCGGTCTTTTTCCTCCATATTTTCTGCATCCATGACCCGCATCTTTATTTTTCGTTGAATCCGGTTGTTAGACTTGTCAATGGCGAAAAAGATAAGCTCTGCTTCCTTTTCTTTGGTGATGTCATCTACAAAGGAATACCCGGGTGTCCATGTAAATTCATATTGCAAAGAGGTGTTGCTTGTTAAACTTTGCATAGGTATGCGAGCATCAGAGGTCAGAAACTCTACGTGAGAAATATCTTCATCTCCGTTGGGATCGGATACGTATAACTTCAAATTCACTCGTGCATCTTCCTTGAGAATAAAAAACGTATCACTCGGTACGATCAATAAATCCGGAGGCAAGTCAAGTTGAGTCTGCATAATCTTGAGTCTCGCTTTGGTTTCAGCCTTATCTGGCTGATCCTGAACTAAAAACTCAATGGTCAGTGGATTATTTTTTAAGTTGTTAAACTGACTTCGCGAAGGTGACCACGACCATAAACCTTGGGAGGTGAGGGATAAGCCTTCCGACATTTGTGACGACACCGCTTTAAAAACCAGAGGATCTCCGTCCGGATCACTCACATATTCGGAGGGAACCTGAAATTTATTAACAGTAGATTGTTTGACATAAAATATCGGCAATTCATCCACTACCGGAGGACGATTTACATGGGTAACCATAAAATTGACCGGCAGTCGTAACCTGCGCCCATCTTTCCAGTCAGCCTGAAGGATGACTGAAATTTCTTTTTTTCGTTCGATACGATCGACCAGATCAAACGAAGGAGTCCACTGCAAATGCCCTGCGGTATCCATCACGATTCCGTATCCGTTGGTACCTTCGATACTAAAACGGGGCAATAGGGGGTCCGAGGTTTTGAGGTTTAAGGTCAGTGTCTTACCTTCGGAAATCACATTCCACCCCAGGGTGTCAGGAAGCTGGAACTGTTGGGCGCAAAGAATTTGGTACGAGACCCAAAAGAAGAAAAAAGAAAAACAACACTTCATGGTTCTTTGATTGATGCCAATGTGTGTGGCAAATTTACACGGAAATGATGAATGAATAGAGTCGCTGTCGGTATTTTGGACTTTCAAACTAGCTTGCTATGGCAAAAAAAGTAGTAGCAGACCGGAAAGGCTATCATTTTTTTGACGATGTGTATGATGTGGTGCGTCTGATTCCCAAAGGGAGAGTGACGAGCTACGGTTCTATTGCCGCCTATTTAGGTACGCGGATGAGTGCGCGCATGGTAGGTTGGGCGATGAATGCGGCTCATAGCATGAAAGACGTACCAGCACATCGGGTGGTTAATCGTCAGGGATTACTGACAGGTAAGCATCATTTTGAGACGCCCCGCACGATGCAGCAACGCCTGGAGAAAGAAGGAGTTCGCATACACAAGGATCAAGTTCAGGATTTTCAAAAGAAATTTTGGGATCCCGCCAAAGAGTTGATTTGATTTATTTCTGATGGGAGATACACGCCAGACCCACAAAGGTAATTAAACCATTAACCCCCAGGATTTCATAGCTAAACTGATAGCCAAATGCTACGTTGGCATAATAGCTGAAGGCATAGGATAAGGCAGGTGATAAAACACATACCAACAACACAAGCCATCCACGAACTTTTCGCTGGGTGATTAGCCCAAAAGAAAACAAGCCCAGCAGTGGTCCATAGGTATAGCCAGCCACCTGAAGGACCGCATCAATAACAGATCGTTCATTGATTTGCCGGAAGATGAGTATGATAATCAGGAAAAGAATGCTAAAACCAATATGCACATAAAACTTTTGCTGCTGCCGCGTGCTTTCATTCTTGGATTTAAAATTTAAAAAATCAATGCAAAAGGAAGTGGTTAATCCCGCCAAAGCGGAATCGGCACTCGCATACGAAGAGGCTGTGATTCCCAACAAAAAGAAAATACCAACGACCAGCCCCAGATGCTCACGAGCCAACATCGGGAACAGTTGATCAGAAGTGGTAGGCATCGCAATTCCTTTCTGAGAGCTATAGATATAAAGCAAGGCCCCCAGGGTTAAGAACAGTAGATTGACGAAAACGAGGATGATGCTTAACCAAAACATATTTTTCTGAGCATCACCCAATGTGCGGCAGGTCAGATTTTTTTGCATTATCTCCTGATCCATGCCGGTCATGGTGAGGGCAATGAGCGCCCCTCCGATGAATTGTTTAGGGAAAAACTGACGGGCCATCGGATCATCCCAAAAGAAAACTTTTCCATAACCCGACTCCTGAATAGCGTGGATCATGCCGCTAAAACTTAATCCTAGTTCTGAGCTGATTTGCCAAACGGCAATGGCTACAGCCGATACCAGAAAGAAGGTTTGAAAGGTATCGGTATAGACAATGGTTTTGATGCCTCCCCGAAAAGTATAAACCCAAATGAGTAAGATCGTGGTCACAACAGTCACAACAAAGGGAACTCCCCATGCATCAAACAGAAACAGTTGGAGAATGGTAGCGGCCAGGTATAAGCGAAGGGCTGAGCCAATGGATCGGGAAACCATAAAGAAGAAAGCTCCGGTTTTGTACGCCCAGGGATCAAAACGCTGCTCCAGATAGGTATAAATGGAAATCAGATTCATCCGGTAGTACAGGGGCATCAGTACAGTGATAATAATCGCATAACCAACCAAATAGCCCAACACCACCTGAAAATAGGCAAAGCCAAAATTGCCAACATCTCCGGGAACGGAAACAAACGTTACCCCCGAAATGGATGCGCCAATCATCCCAAAAGCCACCAGATACCAGGGTGACTGACGATTACCGGTAAAAAAAGTGGTGGAATCTGCTCCTTTGGAAGTGATATAAGCAATGCCGATCAGTATACTGAAATACGCGACCAGAATGAAAACAATAAGAGTCGAGTTCATGAATGAATATTGGCTAAAACTTGGTATTTTTTTTTAATTTTGAAATTGTATTGATCAGATAGTGTAGAAATACTTAGAAACATGGCATATCAGGAGCAGATTGAAGTTGATATTCTGGAAGCTATTGAGACTACTGATGTCAAAGATTTGGTTGTCTTTAATGACGATTTCAACACATTCGACCACGTGATTGAAACTCTTAAACGGGTTTGCAAACATACACAAGAGCAAGCTGAACAATGTACCTGGTTAATTCACTATAAAGGTAAATGCGCTGTTAAAACAGGCTCCTTGGATGAACTTCTGCCCATGCAGGAAGGGATCTGTCAGGCTGGCATAGATGCCAAAATCATTTAGGTAACTTTTTGCCGGCATGGAATATCCATCTAAACTGATTGAAGATGCCGTGACAGAGGTGGCAAAGCTTCCGGGGATTGGAAAAAAAACTGCCCTGCGCCTGGTGCTTCACCTGATTAAAGAACACGAGACCAAAACCATAGCCTTGGCCGAAGCGCTTACTCGATTGCGCGCAAATATTCGTTTTTGTAAAAGTTGCCATAACATTTCTGAGGAGGATGAATGTGTTATTTGCCGCAGTCACAGACGCGATCGGTCGGTGATTTGCGTGGTGGAAGAAAGCAAAGATGTAATGGCTATTGAAAATACAGGACAATACCATGGCCTGTATCATGTGTTGGGCGGTGTGATCTCCCCCATGAATGGCATTGGCCCTTCTGAACTCAAAATTGAATCACTGCTGACCCGGCTAACCCGGATGAATGGTGAGACCCGGGAGATTATTCTGGCTTTGAGTCCTACCATGGAAGGAGATACCACTGCCTTCTATCTGAATAAAAAGCTGGCACCTCACCACCTTAAGATCACCTCCATTGCCCGGGGTGTGCCCATGGGCGGTGAATTGGAATTTACGGATGAAATTACCCTTGGACGCAGCATTAGCGCCCGTATTTTATTTCAGTAACAAGAATCAATTGATTCCTTCCTTGTTTTTTTGATTACGTTTAACGCAATAACTTTAAAGCGTTAACTGACCCCTTTTCTTACTATTTTTGGCTTGAATTTTTAATACATGAGCCGACTTTCCAACAGAATTGAATCCATCCAGGAATCTGCTACCCTGGCGATGGCAGCCAAAGCCCGCGAATTTAAGTCGCGAGGAATTGATGTGATCAACCTAAGCCTGGGCGAACCCGATTTTAAAACACCCCAGCATATTTGTGATGCCGCGAAAGCGGCTATTGATGAGGGCAAATACTTTTCCTATCCGCCCGTGGCGGGCTATCAGGATCTGCGCGAAGCCCTCGCGGCCAAATACCAAAAAGAGAATAACGTTCCCTACAAAGCTGAGAATATTGTCATTTCTAATGGAGCGAAACAATCCATTGCCAATGTCATGCTGGCACTATTGAATCCGGGGGATGAGGTTATCATCTTTTCACCTTATTGGGTAAGCTATGATGCTTTGGTTCGGTTGACGGAAGCAACACCCGTGCTGGTGAAAGGTACCCTTGAAAACGATTTTAAAGTAACTGCGGCTCAACTGCAAAAGGCCATCACCGCCAAAACCAAGGCTATCATATTTTCCTCTCCTTGCAATCCGACTGGTTCTGTTTTCTCCCGGCAAGATTTACAAGCAATTTCTGAGGTTATCTTAAAACATGAAAACCTGCTGATCATTGCAGATGAAATTTACGAACACATCAATTTTACAGGTGATCAAACCAGCATTGCCTCCCTTCCGGGGATGTTTGACCGGACCATAACCGTGAATGGTTTTGCCAAAGGGTTTGCTATGACAGGCTGGCGTGTCGGTTATATTGCAGCCCCCAAATGGATAGCCGATGCAGCAAACAAAATGCAAGGTCAATTAACTTCAGCCAATTGTTCCATTTCTCAACGAGGAGCGTTGGCCGCTATTACCGGAGATCTGACCCCCACCCATAGAATGGTAGATGAATACAAAAAACGGAGAGACATTGTTTTTCATTTGTTAAAGGAGATACCGGGCATCAAAGCCAACTATCCTACCGGTGCTTTTTATTTTTTTCCGGATGTCAGCTACTACTACGGTAAATCATATGACGGAAAAGTCATAGCCAATGGAGAAGACTTTTGTATGTTCTTATTGGAGAAAGCGCACGTGTCATTGGTGACGGGAGATGCTTTTGGAGAGCCTAACTGTATCCGGTTATCATATGCAGCTTCTGAAAAAGATCTCCGGCAGGCTATGGAGCGCATCAAAACAACTTTATTAACGTTAGCCTAATCATCTACGACTACGCCATACAACCACTCAATCACGATGGAATCACTTGAAAAAATCTTTCAATCGTTTGCAAAGATAAAGGTGTTGATCATCGGAGATGTCATGCTGGATAGCTACATCTGGGGTTCGGTGGAGCGCATCTCCCCCGAGGCGCCAGTGCCTATTGTGCATGTCAGGAAACGGGATGTTCGTCTGGGTGGAGCAGCCAATGTTGCATTGAATATTCAGTCATTGGGAGCCACACCTATTTTGGTTGCCCTTCGTGGAAATGACGATGCCGGGCAAAGACTTCAAACCGTGTTGGAACAGCAGAATATGACGGCAGAAGGAATGGTAGTTTCTCATGCACGCCCCACCACGGTTAAAACCCGGGTTATCGCCAGTCATCAGCACGTGGTTCGGGTAGATGAAGAGTCAGATCGGGTGCCCGATTTGACAGAAGAGAAGTTGTTATGGGAGAAAATAGAAAAACTTTTGCCTCAATGCCAGGTGGTTATTTTTGAGGATTACGATAAGGGGGTTTTAAATGAATCCATCATTGCACAAACTGTAAAGCTTTGCAAATCACTCCACATTCCCACCGTAGTGGATCCTAAAAAGAGGAATTTTCTGGTGTACCGGGAAGTGAGTCTGTTCAAGCCTAACCTGAAGGAAATGCGGGAAGGATTGAAGATTGAGTTGGAGCCGGGGAATCAGTCGCAACTGGAAAATGGAATTAGATTGTTGAAAGAAAAACTCAAGATCGAGGGAGTCATGGCTACGCTGTCTGAGCATGGGATTTATCTTGACTTTCAGCGCGAGAAGATTAAACTATCAGCATATCCTCGTGAAATAGCTGACGTTTCAGGAGCCGGAGATACCGTGGTCAGCATCGCTGCCCTGGGAGTAGCTGTGGGACTTCCTCCCAGACGCCTGGCTGCACTTTCGAATCTGGGAGGAGGCCTGGTATGCCAGTATGTGGGTGTGGTGCCCATCAAGAAGGAAGAATTGCTGGCAGAAGCAAGGAAGGAATCTGTCTAACAGCTAAGGCCTTTTGTTTTCAAACTGTTTGCTGAGCGGCCCCGCCTTTTCTAAATCGTCAATGATTTTTCTGTCTAGAGGGCTTTCTTTAATCACATTATAATTATCCCAGAACTCTTTATTATAAGGTAAGTCCTGATACTGTAGTCCATACCCGCGCATTCGTTCCGTGGTGCCGATACGTTCTTCCGTATCTGGCACTACCTCGTTGATCAATAATTGTTGCACCAGCTCGGTTTCAAACTTTAGCTCATTCGTGCGCACATCATACCAATTGAGTTTTTGTTCGCTTTGCATGTAATTCAAATAAAGTTTTCCCTGGAAAGGCTTAAAGTCAATGATTCGTTTGACATGCTCAAATCGGCTCACCAAACCTCTTTTTTTACCCTGCTCGCTTTGAAGATTGTTTTCATATTCGAGGTGAATGATTCCATACGTCTCTTTATCCACATAGATTTTAAGCGAATAATTGGCTTTCAGGGTAACCACGAAAATCTCATGACCGCTATAGTACGAGTCTCGTTCCCTCACCAGATTTTCAAAAAACAATTCTTCTTGTGGAAAATTCCGATAACGCACATCGTTATCCAGAAGCAGGTTTTCTAACAAGTTATCTTCATCAAAATAGGTCGTAAACTTGTTTCCATAGCCCAGGCTTCTTCTGACTTCTTGCAAGGATACCCGCTCCCGAAGCTTATTTTTATTCCGGGGCTCCTCATAATCTTCGTCATATATTTTCACGGCTGCTTCCAGCAAGGACACATAGGTGCCTCCGATTTTCTTTAAATCTCTGTAAAAGACATCCATCAGAAATGGAGCATTGGGATAGTTCTTTGGAATCCGCGAAATGGCTATGCTGACAATGTCTCCACCCTTCAGACTATCTTTAACCATGATCTCTTCCAGCACAATGGTAGATTTTTCGATCTCAATTATCAGAGGAGATCGACCGAGTAGTGATCCTACGGTAGCCTCATAGCTCTTGTACCCTAACGAGTTGATCACCAATAACTCATTCAAAGAGTTGGAGGGCAGATGAAAATCAAATTCGCCCTGGTAGTTGGAAACCGTGCCAATGGACTTGTCCCGAAGGCCGATAGAAGCGAATGAAACAGGCTCTTTTGTTTCTTTGTCAACGATTTTGGCAGAAATGGTGACGCGCTGAGCCCCGGCTACTCCTGAAGCCACCATGAGTATTGTTAGAAGCAATAGATTTCGCATCTTATCAAGTATTGTACAAAACAGTCGGCCAGCCGCTCCCCTCGCTTGTTTTCTACCGTTTCTGAAGGCGATTGGTCGCTGCTGGTGCAAGTTAGTCGGCTTTTGGTTCAAATCGTTAATTTTAACCTGTCAATTTAACAGCCATTGAAGATAATTGAGCAGATACCGCGAATTTGGAAACGGGCGTATGTATACATCTGTATATGGTATGCCATCAATTTTGCCGTGAGTTCTTTTTTTGAATGGAAGTTTGTTAATCCGGCCCCATATATTCTCTGGAGTGGACTATTCATGTTTGAGGCGCTTTGCGTTTTTATCATTCTGATTTTTTTGTTTAGTCACTGGCTTACCCGTTTTGGAACCTCCGTACAGGTGGCTGGGCATATGGCCGGCCTGTTGATGTTCTTCCTGATAAACGGGACACTTAACTACTATTTTACCGATTATCTCGATGGGTTGATCTATTTTGATAACTGGAAGGAATACATGCTGGAACTGATGAGTTGGGATGCGCTGCGTTTTTACGATCAGTACATCATCACCGTGGGCATTTATTATGGCATCCGATATTTTCAGGGTTTGCAACGCGAAGAACAGGCCAAAAGCGATCTGGCCATTAAGAACCGGGAAATGCAAATCTCACTTTTGAAATCTCAAATCAATCCTCATTTTCTTTTCAATACACTTAATTCTATCAGTACGCTGGTGCACAGCAGCAAAGAACAGGCCCGTAAAGTGATCACTCAATTGTCAGACGTGTTTCGCTATGCACTGGATTCGCACAGCGGGGATATGGTAAAATTGATTCACGAAATCAATTTTATTGAAACGTATATTAAAATTCAGCAAGTACGATTTGGAGATCGATTGATCTTTACAAAAGACATTGATCCTTCTTGTTTGAATATTGATATACCTCCCATGATTTTACAACCGTTGGTAGAAAACTCCGTAAAGTATGGAATCGCTCCCAAAGAGGAAGGAGGGACGATCTCCCTAACGGTCAGAAGATCCGGGAATGTGATTTTCTTTGAAGTCAAAGATGATGGGCTCGGGACTAATGCCAAAAAAGTAATGGATGGTAGTTCGAGTGGTGTGGGAATGATCAATACCGATAAACGCTTGAAAAGCTATTTTGGTACACAATCCGGGCTGCGCGTAAAAGCATCTGAGTTAGGATATGCCGTTAGTTTTTATATACAGTTGAAGGAAATAAAATCAGATCCGCCCACAATGGAGGCCTTGATAGAAGAGCGAAAAACGGCATAAAAAACAAACACTGAAAATTATATACCCATGAATACACGATGTCTGATTATTGATGATGAAAAACTGGCGAGGGACCTTCTTCGTGAGTACACGGAATTATTCCCGGAAATTGAAGTGATTGGAGAATGTAGCAAGGGGAATGAGGCCGTGGAAAAAATAAATCAGTTGAAGCCTGATTTGATTTTTCTGGATGTGCAAATGCCAGGGATGAACGGCTTTGATGTGTTGGATGAAATAGATCATGAACCTTATGTGATTTTTACCACCGCCTATGATCAATACGCGTTAAAGGCGTTTGAGAAAAATGCTGTGGATTATTTATTAAAACCACTGGACGAAGAACGTTTTAAGCAGGCCGTAGACCGGGCGTTGAAACGTCAGAAAATGGAGCAGGGAAATCTTGAGGACTTGTTGCACAGCATGCGCCCCGAGCCCCGGGGAAGTTATGAAACACATGTCTTTGTCCAAAAGTCGGAGAAGTTGTTTAATCTTCCGGTGGACGAGATTACACATCTGGAGGCTTCCGGGGATTACACAATTATCACAACCAAGAATGACCAGTTTGTCAGTTCTTCGGGCATTGGTAAACTGGAAGAAATACTCAATCCGGATGCCTTTATCCGTGTTCACCGGTCCACCATTATCAATTTAAGCTATTTGAAAGAAATTGAGCGACACTTCAATGGAGGTATGGTCGTCAAAATGCAAAACGGTAAAAGCTTCCCCGTCAGCCGAACCTATGCCAAGCTCATTCGCAAAAAAGTAGTTTAGGAGACAGGAAACCAGGTGAGTAGTTGATCTCCCTGAATCCATTGACGTTGATGAATACTACCCGGTAGGCGAGGGGCTGCAATCCCTTCACCAAAGGTTTTATCGGAAACAAATACCCTGGCCTCATCCCAAAGACGGCCTTCGATGAATTGGTGTAGCGTGAAGGAACCGCCTTCTACAATGACCGATTGAATCTTTCGATGATGTAAATCGTGCATCAGATGTTGAAGAAAGTCTTTTTCGGGTAACCGGATCAGTAAAAGTTGATGATGGTCTTCGTTTTTGAGAATATTATAACAAAGCGTTGTCTGAGATCGATCAAACAACTGAAGGGTATCCGGCAGCCGAAGAAACCGATCGATCACAATGCGTATCGGATGTCGACCCGCCCACGATCGGACATTTAATTGAGGATTATCATGCGAAGCTGTTTTGGTGCCCACCAATACGGCATCTTCTTCACTGCGCCAGCGATGAACCAGTTGCCGGGAAAATTCCTGACTAATCCATTTGGATTCATACGTTGAACGGGCAATAAATCCGTCCAACGTTTGTGCCCATTTAAGAATAATGTAGGGCCGTTGTTTTTCTACAGAGGTAAAGAACCTTCGGTTGAAGTGCTGTGATTTTTCTTTCAATACGCCCGTGATTACTTCGATGCCTGCCTGTTTCAGTTTTTCCACTCCTTTGCCGGCTACCAGAGGATGGGTATCCAAAGCACCGATGACTACTTTTTTTACCTGATGATGGATCAGCAGGTCAACACAGGGCGGTGTTTTTCCATGATGGGCGCAGGGCTCAAGTGAGACATAAACCGTGCATTGGGCTAACAGACTCTTATCAGCAACGCTTTGTATCGCATTGACCTCCGCATGAGATTGACCATAAATCTGATGCCATCCCTCACCAATGATATGGTTGTTACAGACGATGACACAGCCCACCATTGGATTAGGACTTACAGAGCCTCGACCAAGAGATGCCAGGTGCAAGGCACGAAGCATAAAATGCTCATCGGTGGAAAGTGCAGGTCGGTTCATTTTTTAGGGTCAGCCTTCCGCCTATCAATCGCGAATGGTACCTTGCAAAGATTACAAAAGCACGGCATGAATTCCAAAATGCTCTTTCAGGCAATCGTGACAAAAATTCTTCTTTCCGAAACGGAAGATGAAAAAGCAGCGATATCGTATGCTTTGCTCGAGCATTACCTGGGTATTACCCGAAATGATGTTTTTACTGAACGACCGATTTTACAGTACGAGGGCTTGCCGGAAACAATCGAACACGCCCTTCAACGAATCAATACGCACGAACCTCTGCAATACGTGATAGGTCAAGCCTGGTTTTATGGAAGGGCATTTGAAGTAAACAGGCATGTGCTCATTCCCCGGCCCGAAACGGAGTTACTCATTGATCTGGTAAAAAAACATCAGATCACGGCCAATAGGCAACCGGAAAGCATCGTTGATTTTTGCACCGGGAGTGGCTGTCTGGCGATCACGCTAAAAGCAGAGTTTCCTGCAGCCGAAGTTGTAGCGACTGATATCAGTCAAGAGGCGTTGGCCGTAGCAGCGAGTAATGCAAAACGCCATCAGGTGTCTGTTCAGTTCCACCAACAGGATGTATTGACAAGCGATACTGCCGGAAAGTATGATGTGCTGATCAGTAATCCTCCCTATGTCACGGAAATTGAAAAGAAAGACATGACCGATTCGGTTCTGCGTTTTGAACCATCGTTAGCGCTGTTTGTATCGGACAATGATCCCTTGCTCTTTTACCGAGCCATTGTGTCTCACGCCAGGCAATGTCTGAAAGACGGAGGACTGTTGGCGGTAGAGATTAACTACCGGTACGCCAGGGAGGTGGCAGCACTCTTTGAGACAGGAGGATTTGCCAGTGTATCGGTGCATCCGGATCTGGACGCAAAACCCAGAATTGTCTCGGCCGTTCAAATCAGGTAAGAGGGTTTGGGAAGGATTTCTCAAATATGTATCTTGCACGGATATTTTTTAAGCTATGTTCAAAAAACTGCCTCCCGCTTTTCGCAACTTTTATGTTGTTACGGGCTTATGCTTTTTGGTTTGGTTAACTTTTTTGGATTCAAATGACCTGATCTCCCGATTTAAAATGTCAGGGAAACTTCGATCCTTGGAAAACGAAAAGGAATATTATCAGGAAAAAATTCAGGAAGTGGAAAAAGATAAATTGGAATTGACCACTAACCGAGAGTTGTTGGAAAAGTTTGCCCGAGAAAAATACCTGATGAAAAAGGAACATGAGGATATCTTTATCATTGAAGAAGAATAGCCGATGAGAAAAATTGGATGCTTGTTGTTGGTGTTAGTTGGGATCACAGCTCATGCGCAACGTGAGATAGAAAGTGATTCAGAGTGGACGCTAAAAGATCGTTTATACTTCGGTGGAGGGTTCGGTGTAAACTCCGGGCGCGATTTCATGGGCTTTCGATATACTTCGGTATCGGTCAATCCCATTGTTGGGTATATGGTGACACCCCAGTTTTCGGCAGGCACAGGAATAACCTACAGTTTTTTAAAGTATCCTGAACTTGACCTTCGACTGGATCAATATGGCATCAGCCCTTTTGCCCGGTATAATATCGGACAGTTATTCTTCTACGGAGAATATAACCTGATTAACACACAGGTATTTCTCAATTCCAATGAGCGGAGAAATTTTGATCGTTTTTTCTTGGGATTGGGGTACACCCAGCCTATCGGTAGAAGAGGAGCTATTAACGCTATGGCCTTATATGACGTGCTTTATGATCAAACCGAGCGGGTATTTGCCTCACCCTGGGATTTTCGGGTCTTCTTCTCTTTCTAATCCGGAAACGGCACACGCATTTTCTTTGATAACTCGCGCAGATCTTCCAGCACTTTTCCATTCAACGGGATGCCGGATCTCCTCCGGATGCTTTCCGATTCCCGTTCCGGGTCACCAGGGATGATTACTTTTTCTTCCCCCTCCATCGTTTTGGCTTCACGAAACCGGGTAATCCAATTATCCATATGATACTTAAATTCGGATGCCGGCCGGAAAGCATCTATTCTCATCGCACCCAAAAAGTGCCCGATTCCTTCGCCAACGGGATTGGCAGGTGGGGCTAAAAAGCTGACAAACGGAGGAACCCACGGACCATAATTTGCGCCACTTAGCACTGCGGAAAAAATATCGACCCACGCACCTAAACAAAATCCTTTGTGACTTCCATGCTCGCGATCGCTTCCTAAGGGAATCAGCGCGCCTCCATCTTTCAATTCGTTGGCATTGATGCTGGGAGATCCGTCTTTTTTCTGAATCCACCCCAACGGAGCGTCAACATTTTTACGTTGAAGGATTTCCAGCTTTCCATTGGCAGCAGTCGTGGTGGCAAAGTCGGCCACAAAAGGCGGTTGTTCCTTTGCGGGGATCGCCACACAAATGGGGTTGGTTCCCAACAACCGCTCCACTGAAAATGTAGGAGCCACCAACGGGCTGGCATTAGTCATGGCCATGCCAATCATGTCATGTTCCAGGGCCATCATGGCGTGATAACCGGCAATACCAAAGTGATTGGAACCTTTCACTGCTACCCAGCCAGTGCCTGCCTGATTGGCCTTGTCGATGGCCACCTTCATAGCAAAGGGTGCTACCACCAGGCCCAGTCCACCATCCCCATCCACTACCGCAGTGCTGGGGCTTTCGTGTACGATGCGGATGTTGGGTTTGCTATTGATGCGGTTGGCTTCCCAAAGACGTACATAGCCACTCAGGCGCGCCAATCCGTGGGAATCAATGCCGCGCAAATCGGCACTAAGTAAAACATCACTGGCCGTTCTGGCATGATTTTCCGGGCATCCCATCCGGGAAAACGTGTCAAATGCCAGTTGCCACAAAACAGCGTAAGAAAACAGAGGCTCATTCATCGGAGACAAAGATACCCTACCCAGGCCATAGATTTTTTGGAGATAGAAGTTTTTGGTGGTGACTTGTCGAGACCCGGAGAAAGATTCGTGTCAGGACCTGGTTTTTTTTATGGAAATTTGAATGTTCACGCATCGTAGAATCAAACAAGTTAAAAATATGAAAATCAAACTTTTGGGGCTGGCGCTGGTGATGATGGGAAGCGGGTATGCTCAAACCGAAAAAACGACCGATTCTAAAATTACAAACGTTACTGTTTTTTTGAACAAGGCGCAGGTGACCCGCGAGGTAAAGACACGGGTAGAGGCAGGGAAGACCAACCTTGTGGTAACCGGACTTACCTCTCAATTAGATCCGCAAAGCATACAGGTTTCCGGTCAAGGAAATGTGGTGATCCTGGGCATCAGCCATCGGCAGAATTTCCTTCATGAGATGAACCTGCCCAGACCTTTAAAAATGCTCAAAGACTCAGTCGGTTGGTATCAGCGACAAATCGGACTGGAGCAAAGCCAGAAAGAAATCCTTACCAAAGAAGAACAGATGCTGCTGGCAAATCAAAAGATTGGTGGCACCAACCAGAACCTAACGGTCACAGAACTGAAGGCGATGGCCGATTTTTACCGAACCCGGCTAAGTGATATCGTGAATAACCGCCTTCGGCAAGATGAGAAAGTAAAACAATTGAATGAACGGCTGGCGCGATTAAATCAGCAGATACAAGCTCAAAATGAAATGTATAGGCGCAATACCAGCGAGATAGTCGTGAGCCTTTCGGCTGAAACGGCTACCGCCATTGATCTGGATGTAAACTATGTAGTGGCCAATGCCGGTTGGAATGCCGTTTACGATGTGCGCGCCATCAACACAAAAAACCCAGTGCAGTTGAATTACAAAGCCAACGTATACCAGAGCACGGGCGAAGAGTGGAAAAACGTCAAGCTGAAACTCTCTACGGCCAACCCCAATCAAAGTGGGTTAAAGCCGGAGTTGGATACCTGGTATCTGGATTTTTATCGGCCTATTGCCAAGTATAAAAAAGAAAGAATGGGTGCCGCGGGATCAATAACACGGGCGGCTGCGCCAGTTTCAGAAATGCTGCTGGATAAAGCTTCAGATGAAGAAACCCTGCAAGAGGTCGTAATGACTTCAGACTATGTCCAAACCATCCAGACGTCCTTAAACACCGAATTTGATATAGCTTTGCCATACACTGTTGCCTCGGCTTCCGTACCAACCGTTGTTGATATCCGAAGCTATTCTATGAAAGCAGATTACACCTACTCTGTTGCCCCCAAGCTAGACACTGATGCCTTTTTGATGGCACGTGCTACCGGATGGGAAGAGTTTAGCTTACTGCCAGGCGAAGCCAATATTTTCTTTGAAGGCACCTTTGTGGGTAAATCGTATATCGACCCCAACTCTATCAAAGACACATTGGCCGTTTCGCTGGGACGCGATAAACGCATCGTGGTGAAGCGTGAAAAGTTAAAGGATCTCACCAGCCGCAAAACCATTGGCGGAAGCCAGAAGGAAAGCTATACCTGGGAGGTTTCTGTTCGGAACACGAAGACCGAAGCTATTTCGATCACAGTGGAGGATCAGATTCCGGTATCACAAAACAAGGATATAGAAGTGGCGCTGCTGGACAAGGGCAATGCGCAATACAACGCGGCCACTGGAAAATTAAAATGGGAACTTACACTCCCACCCAATGAAACCAGAAAAATGACTTACAAGTTTGAAGTAAGATACCCCAAAGACCGACAGGTAACCGGATTGTGAGCTATCAGAAACGATTGAGGAGCGATGGTATTAAAACCAGAGAGTAATGTTAGATATCAGCATATTGCTATTTCGATCCGGAATACCATTGCGCTCGTAAACCTCCAGATCGGAGAAAAAAGTGCGTCCTTCAAAACGCACCAAAACATTTTCGGCAACTTTGAAATTAAGACCCACAGAAGTTGAGTAACTACTGAATCCTGTGGAGTTTGTCAGCGGTGAAATATGTACTTGCTCAGGGTCGTCAAAGTATTCTACGCGACCTGTCACAGATGTTTTCTTGGTTAGATGATACCTTCCAATCAAGTTGACTTGCCACCAGATGGCGTTGTCCGCTGTTCTTTGTTTTTGAAGTCCAATGTAAGCGCACCCGGTGGTACTCCATTTACCCCTTTCGTAGATAAAGTAAAAATCTGTAAAATACCTCATGCCAAAGTCGGGTCTTGCTTCCGACTTTTCGTTACCCAAATAGGTATTCCAGTTCAACAACCAATGACTGGTTGGTCGGTATTCCAATTGAGTGCCAATGGACTTTCCTTCATTACGGTCTTGTATTTGTTGCCATCCGTTTAAAACGTAAAAATAGCCATTCAATTTATTAGTTAATGGCACAGTAAGTTTGATACCAGATAAGTAATAGGGCGCATATTCGGGCGCAAACGATCTGGTGTAGGCAAGATGATCTTTAGAGACAGCACTCTCGTTCGTATACGGAGAGCCAAACACACCCGCATCCAACCAGATACTTTTATTTTTGAATAAGCGGATGCCCGCGCTGGCTTCAATAATGTTTTTCAACGAGCCAGGTTCTGCTTCATTGTTAGCATTTACATATGTGCCAAACCCTGGCACAAACCGTGCCCGAAGTCGAGTGGAAGAGTATTTTACATCCACAAAGGCCAAGTTGATAGTCATTTCATTATGCCGTGCCATCGAAACAAAATAGGGTCGGTTACGATCTTCCGGTTGGTTAAAATCATAGGCATAGTAGGCATCAATGTAAGCCTCCACCACTACTTTGCCTTTGTAATTAAGCGCACTGGTATCCATGATGGCTGTATTAATTACTTGAGCATACCCCGCAGCGGATGAAACAAAAAACAGAATCAGAATTTTTTTCATAAAAACCTTTTTATGAATCCCCACTTCCGCAGAAGATGGGTCAACATAAGACACCGATAATTTCTTAACATCACAAGACCAAATTAGTTAATACCCCTTCTTTGAGTGAGTAGGTGGATACACGAAGGTGATAAAATTCCGGATGGTTTTGAAATAGCCAATCAATGATATAACAAGCGACCACAATCATTTCTACCCGCAACTCAATCATACCCGGCAGTTCCATGCGTCCGGCCCGATCGCGTTTTTTTAACTCGTGAAAGAAATGATAAAATCCCGCTATCGTAAGAGGTGTTTCTGCATCATCTGCGCGGTACTCAAGACTTTCGCGGGCGCAATACATTTCGCTCAGGGTGTCAAAAGAACCTGAAGAACCGATGAGCACTTCGGGGTGATACTTTTCAAGAGCTACCTTGAGCGGCTGTAGCTGCTCATTTAGATATTCGTGCAAAGCCAAGCCCTCTTCCTCTGACATGGGGTCGTGCTTTTGAAATTTTTCCAACAACCGTTGCCCTCCAATTTCAAAACTCTGCTTCCAGAAAACATTCTCCTGATCACCCACGATGCACTCCACACTACCCCCGCCAATATCCACGATCAGCGAAACATGATCTTCCAGATCCAGGCCACTGGTGATGCCCCGATAAATCAACTCAGCTTCTTCCTCACCTGAAATAATCTGTACCAGGATTCCGGTTTCTTTCGTCAGGCGGTCAGCGACTATCGAACCATTAACAGCGTTGCGAAAGGCGCTGGTGGCGATTGCTTTTACTTCGGTCACGCTATGCAGGTTTAGCAATTCGCGAAAATGCTGAAGTGTTTCGAGTGCACGCTGGGCTCCGGCTTCTGTGATCAAACCCTGATTGATGCCACCGGCCCCCACTTTCACAGCTTGTCGATACCGATGAGTAATGGCAAATCCCCGATCACTCACCTCTGCAATCAGCAAATGAAACGTATTGGTACCCATGTCAATGATGCCTGCCGTAACCATATCAGCGGCTTAAATTCAGCATTTATTTTCAACATTCCGCACGTATATTTGACTTTTCAATTCTTATGGCCAACCGTACACTTAGTAGTGAGCGACTCGCTCAGAAGTTCGCAGAACTGGAACGTAAAAATCAGGAATCGTTGACCGGTGGCGGGATCAAGCGGATTGAGCAACAACACGCCAAAGGCAAACTGACGGCCCGCGAACGTGTGGAGTTACTACTCGATGAAGGATCATTTGAAGAATTAGGGAAGTTTGTCATGCATCGCTGCAAAGACTTTGGTCTGGACAAAGAGCATTATCTGGGCGATGGCGTAGTGACCGGCTACGGAACCATTCAGGGGAGATTGGTCTATGTGTTTTCTCAGGACTTTACCGTCTTTGGCGGTTCGCTCTCCGAAACACATGCTGAGAAGATTGTAAAGATCATGGATCTGGCCATGAAGAATGGAGCACCGGTGATCGGATTAAATGACTCGGGAGGAGCGCGCATCCAGGAGGGAGTGGTGTCACTGGGTGGCTATGCCGATATTTTTTATCGTAACGTCATGGCGAGTGGTGTGGTGCCTCAGCTTTCGGCCATTATGGGTCCCTGTGCAGGAGGTGCGGTCTATTCTCCCGCCATCACTGACTTTATCTTCATGGTGGAAAATACATCGTTCATGTTTGTTACCGGCCCGAATGTGGTAAAAACCGTTACCCATGAAGAAGTGAGTTCCGAAGAATTGGGTGGAGCGTCAACCCACAGCACCAAAAGTGGGGTTGCGCATGTTTCTTCCACCAACGAGGCGGAGTGCATTCGTCAGTTGAAGCAACTATTTAGTTACATCCCGCAAAATTGTGAGGAAGAACCGATCCGGTTACCCTATGCGCTGGGGAATGAATCCCGCGAAGGATTAAATACCATCATCCCCGAAAACCCGAATCAACCCTATGATATGCGTGATGTGGTGTCGCAAATAGCCGATGAGTGTTCATTCTTTGAGGTGCATAAAAACTTTGCTGAGAATATCATTGTTGGGTTCGCCCGATTGGCTGGCCGCAGCATTGGCATCATCGGCAATCAACCCGCTTCGCTTGCAGGCGTGTTGGATATTGATGCCAGCGTGAAGGGTGCCCGGTTTGTTCGGTTTTGCGATTGCTTTAATATTCCGTTGCTCGTGTTGGAAGACGTTCCTGGCTTTTTGCCTGGCACGGATCAGGAATGGAATGCCATCATTACCAACGGAGCGAAACTTTTATACGCCTTTTCGGAGGCTACGGTTCCGCGCATAACCGTGATTACACGCAAAGCGTATGGCGGTGCTTATGACGTGATGAACAGCAAACATATTGGTGCTGACCTGAATTATGCCTGGCCGACAGCCGAAATAGCGGTGATGGGAGCCAAAGGCGCTGCTGAAATCATCTTCAAAAAGGAGATTTCTGAGGCGGCCCATCCGGAAGCCAAATTGCAGGAGAAAGTGGATGAGTACACCCACAAATTTGCCAACCCATACCGGGCAGCTCATCGCGGATATATCGATGAGGTGATCTACCCGGATCAGACTCGGGAGAAGCTAATTCGGTCGTTTCAGATGTTGGAAAACAAAGCTGTCAAACTGCCTAGAAAAAAACATGGGAATATTCCGTTGTAATACACTTGAATACTATAAGATTCAATTTACGATCAAGATGAGTAAATTGGTTTTTTTGGTGGTGTGTATCGTTACTTCACTTTGTGCAGATGCACAGCAAGGTGCTATCTGTAAGATTGTTGATTTTTCTCCGGGTGTGACCATTGATGGAACAACTCCTTTCATAGCGCAAGATATCTTAGCTTCTGTCAAGGAGATAAGGATTCCTCGAAAAGGGTATTGTACCATTATTGCAGCCGATGGGTTTTTTGTTCGCTTAACCAAGACCATATCCCTGGCTTCCATTGCTCAAGAAAATGGCAGCCGCACGGTACCCCGCAAATCCGTCACTCGTTCTAATGGAGATATCCATTTGTTTTTCGGAGGATCTTCATGTTTGAAAGGCGATACCATTTTGTTAATGTGGTATCCGGATTCCCACGATGGTTCCTACAAAGTGACATTCAAAAATCTCATGGATGAATCATTATTCCATCTCACCACATCAAATCGATGGATTAAGATGCATAAAAATCAAATTCCTCAAAGTTCTGATGCTTTTGTTGTTGGGGTGGAAAGAGACGAGAAGGAAAGAAATTATCCTCAAATCGTTGCCATCAAACCCACCTGTAAATCAGGAGATGTATCATTTTCAAAAGTTGAGCACCTACAGCTTCCATCTATAGACAAAGATGTTTTTCGATTGGCATTGCTGGAAACACATAACTTTATGATTGATTTGCACCTTGAATTGATTGATTACTTTGTATCAAAACAGACCCCCGAAGATCCCCTGCTAAAAGCCTATCTATTGAATAGTTACTTGGTTCACGATGTGAGCCAATTTCCTATTTTTGTAAAGACCTTAAATGAGAAAAAATAAAGTATATGGACAAAAAAAGTAAAAAATTCCTCTTTGACTATTTGAATAATGCTTCACCGACTGGTTTTGAATCACCGGGCCAACAGATTTGGTTGGACTACCTGAAGCCTTTTATTGATGATTATATGATCGATGTCTACGGTACCGCGGTTGGCATCGTTAACCCGAAAGCAAAGTATAAAGTAGTCATTGAAGCTCATGCTGATGAAATCAGTTGGTTTGTGAATTACATCACCGATGATGGGTATATCTACGTACGAAGAAACGGTGGTTCGGATCACCAGATTGCACCGAGCATGCGGGTTAATATTCATACGGATAAGGGATTGGTGAAAGGTGTGTTTGGCTGGCCTGCCATTCATGTCCGTGATGCCGGTCGCGAAGAAGCGCCCAGCCTGAAAAATATCTTTATTGATATTGGTGCAGCATCTAAAAAAGAAGTGGAAGCCATGGGTGTGCACGTGGGCTGCGTGGCTGTGTTTGAGGACGAACTCATGGAATTGAACAAAAACTATCTGGTCGGGCGAGCATTGGATAACCGAATGGGGGGCTACATGATTGCCGAGGTTACCCGCAGGCTACATGAGAATAAAAAGAAGTTGCCTTTCGGGCTTTATGTGGTGAATGCCGTTCAGGAAGAAATAGGACTGCGTGGCGCGGAAATGATTTCACGAAGGATCAAACCGGATCTGGCCATTTGTACAGACGTAACACATGACACCCAGTCGCCCATGTACAATAAGAAGGAGAGTGGCAATCTTAAATGCGGACTGGGTCCTGTGGTTTGCTATGGACCGGCTGTGCAAAACAATGTGCTTAAAATGATCATTGATGTGGCGCAGAAGAAAAAGATTCCATTTCAACGACAGGCGGTTTCACGGTCTACCGGCACAGACACCGACTCGTTTGCGTATTCCGCTGAAGGAGTTGCATCCGCCTTGATTTCGTTGCCATTAAAGTACATGCATACCACTGTGGAAACGGTTCATAAAGAAGATGTTGAAAACGTGATCAACTTGATTTACGAAACCCTGCTACAGGTAAAACCGGGTAAGGATTTCAGATATATCAAGTAGAAACTACGAAAGCCTAAAAGCTTTGTCAGAGGTCTTGAAGTCAACCAGCTTCAGTAGAGTATGGTTCGGATCCCCATCTGACAATTAACTGGTTTTGTTTTAATTGGGCAGATGAAACCCGAATCCTTATTTTATGGAAATTATTAATTTGTTAAGTTCATTTATTACGATACTACCGGAACTGGCGGTAGTAAGTTTGTGTGTTTATTATTACTCTCAACGCAAGTCGGTGGATGGGCTTCTCATGTGTATTGGATCGGGTTTGGGACTTTTGATTTCAGGATTTTATCGTTTGCTACCTGTAATTAACTCGGATTTTTACCTGAATTTTACAAATCAAAGTTTATGGTTCACGATTGCGAGTGTGATTGGATTTGTAGGATCGGTATGTTTTGCGATTGGCCTGGGGATGTTGTTGCTGGAAAAAATAAATAAGCGAGCATGACCTCTTTCCGAGAGGTAACGGATCAGATGCAACGAAGAGTTGCCGTCCCTGACTTTCCTCAACGGATCATTTCGCTGGTACCTTCTCAAACAGAG
>ERZ1066130.38-NODE-38-length-76752-cov-13.522002_pt1 | contig 76752 bp, 71 predicted proteins | sample MGYA00382777_ERZ1066130 | MGnify/ENA primary metagenome ERZ1066130 (study PRJEB33369, sample SAMEA5778360) | biofilm metagenome | biome: Industrial cooling water; feature: Water cooling tower basin; material: Biofilm | place: United Arab Emirates | collected...
CGTTTGATACATGGCTACATGGGGGAACTACTGAGCAGACCATTGCCACACCCGTGGAGGATGTCACTTATACCGCTCGCTTTTCATTGGTCTTAGGTATCTATGAACCAGAATCGGTCATTTATCCTCAACCTGCGGTCGATTTTTTTATTGTGAAAGATGTGGACGCTACCCATTTCCAGTTGATTGATGGTCTGGGGCGATCAACTGTTCTGACCGCAGAAAAGATAGTGGAAGGAACCCGAATAGGATTGGCCAATCACCCTGCCGGGCTGTATGTATTACAGTTTCAGAAGGATTCGGAGATAGTCAAAAGAAAGATTCTTATTCAGCGGTAAAACGTTTGATCAATAACTCCTGATCGGGGAAATGATTGATAAGTTCTGCATATTTTCCCATTTTAAAATCTGAAAATCAAACCCCGGAGCCACCGTACACCCGACCAAACAATAGCTGTCAGGAGTTTTGACTTCCGCACTAAACCAGGTACCAGCCGGAATGATTACTTGAAAGGATTCTCCTTTCTCGATCCGATCACCCACCAAATGTTCTGAAACACCAGAGTCATCTAGAAAGTAAATGGTGGCGGCTGTGCCGGTATAAAAGTGCCAGATTTCGTCTGATTGAAGTCGATGGAATACGGAACGATCCTCACTTCGTAGCAAAAAATAGATGGACGTACCCAGCGAGCGATCATGGCCGTAGCGCGAAGGTAAATGTTGACCTGCTATGGTTTCAGACGACCGATAGGTCTCTTTGTAAAAACCTCCCTCCGGATGAGGGAGTAACAATAATTGTTCAATCCAATAAGAGGCAGGCTTCATACTTTTAATAGTTTTGAGGGTGCAACAATTGACCAAAGCTACGTTACCGATATTCATCGACCAATTAAGCGAAGAGGATCCGGCCATTAAGCGAATTGTGGGGAAAATAGGTTATCCACCCTTCTGGCAACGGCAGCCGGGATTTCAAACACTGGTAAAAATTATTCTGGAGCAACAGGTTTCGTTGGCTTCCGCACGTGCTGCTTATGATAAACTGGAAGATTCTGTTCGCATAGTTACGCCTGATGCAATCCTACAATTGACAGATGAAAAACTTCGGGCTTGCTATTTCAGCAGACAAAAGACTGTTTATGTCAAGGATCTTTCCAGACGGCTGGTGGAAGGCAAACTTGAGCTGGAGAAATTTCCTTCTTGCGGGGACGATGAAATTCGGGAGCAATTAATACAGGTGAAAGGAATTGGCCATTGGACGATAGACGTATATCTCTTGCTGGCACTTCACCGATTAAATATTTTTCCCATCGGAGATCTTGCCTTGATCAAATCCATGCAGGAGAATCGGCTGGTTCGCTCTTCCTCCCGAAAAGAAACCATTCTCAAACGCGCCAGCCGATGGCAGCCCTTGCGCTCCGCAGCTGTGTTTCTGCTGTGGCATGCTTACTTAACCAAAAGAGGAACAACAATAGTGCTATGAAGCGCCTGGGAGCTAAATCCAGTCAACGGTATGCACCGTTTTTTCAGTAACAACGTCACCTGTATGTTTGATGGCTTGTGGTTCCACCAACATCAAATGAACTTCTTCCTCTGGTTGCGTCCAGGGGCGGTGCTCCACCCCTTTAGGAACCAACAATACTTCACCCGCCCGGGTGGTGGTGGTGTGGGTACGAAAGTCCATGTGCAATACTCCTTTCAACACCACAAATAACTCATCTTCGTTTTCGTGCGCATGCCAGACAAAATCGCCCTTCAATTTGGCCAGTTTCACATGATTGTTATTGAGTTCGCCAATCACATATGGATGCCAGTAATTTTGAATCAGCGAAAGCTTCCCAGAAAGGGAAATGGGTTGTGGATTCATGGGATAAAGATAAAGACAAGATAGATAATGGTGACTGTAACATTTTTTTTCTAAATCAGTCTAATCAGAACGAGGTACTTTTACAGATGCTAAAGAAAATCATTCCCGCCTTTAAAATGGCAGCCAATACGCTGCGAAGTCATTTTTTTCATACGTTTCTTTCCATTCTTGGAATGGTGATTGGTGTAGCAGCCCTGGTGGGCATCCTTTGCCTGATTGACGGAATGGAGCAATATGCCAAAGATCAGATCACTCAAACCACCTCTCTGAACTCGATGGTCATTTCTTCCCAAACCTCCAAAACGGTCAATGGTATCTCCGTACGAAAGGACACGTTCGCGTATGTAAACTATGCTTCCTTTCAGGCCTTGGTAGCATCTATTCGATTACCCGCAAAGGCTCATCTCATCAACTCACAATCTGCAGAAGTTCAGATCGGAAGCGATACCACCTCTGTGGTGAGTATTGTTCATGGATCCAGCGAAATCAACCCATCAGAGATGCAAGTGAAATCAGGGTTATTATTAACAGCAGAACATCTTCAAATGCAAGCAAGTGTAGCCGTGGTCAATTCGGCATTTGCCAAAGCGGGAAAACCTGCGGACTCAGCTGAAGTGTGGGTCGGCCGCCAATTGCGCATCAATGGCCGCGTCTTAAAAATTATCGGTGTGGCCAATCACCGCTCAGCTAATCCGGAAGTGTATATACCCATCACCTTATTGACTCCTGGAGAGCTGAAGTCGTATCCGCCCAGTGTTTACATTGAAGCCGAACAAGTAGCGGATGTTATTCCTATCAAAGATTCGCTTCGCCAGTGGATAAATCGTCATTACAAATCCTATCAGGATGATATCAGCATCATGACCAATGGTTTCCGGGTGGAGCAGGCCACACAAGGGTTTCAGCTTTTTCGCATCATCATGGGCTTAATCGTGGGTATTTCTGTGCTCGTGGGTGGGATTGGCGTGATGAATGTCATGCTGATTTCCGTCACTCAGCGCACTACCGAAATAGGTGTACGCAAAGCGATGGGTGCCAAGCGCGAAGATATCGTGTTACAGTTCCTGGCGGAATCCATTACCATCTCGGCTTTCGGAAGTATTTGTGGCTTGATATTAGGCATTCTTGGAACGATGACCGTGATCCCGATCATCAAAGCGCTTACCAAAGTACCCTTTCAGGCTTCTTACACCGCCAATACGATAGCTGTGGTTGCGATTCTGGCAGTATTCGTAGGAATCATTTTTGGGACGTATCCTGCGTTGCGTGCTTCACGGCTTGATCCGGTGGAGGCTATCCGAAGAGATTAAAAAATCCCCATCTATTTTGGTTTGGCGCATTCAGTTGGAAAACAGAACTTTGCCAGACGAACATGAAACTCACTTCCGACAATAAACTCAAAAAACTCATCGTAGTTGGCGATCGTGTATTGATTCGTCCGGTCAAAGATTCTGAACGTACCGAAAGCGGATTGTACCTGCCGCCCGGGGTTCAGGAAAAGGAAAAGATACAACGAGGCTATGTGATTAAGACCGGACCAGGTTATCCGTTGCCCATGCCGGTGGACGAAGATGATTTGTGGAAAGGCAAAGAAGAACAAGTAAAATATTTACCCTTGCAGGCACAGGAAGGTGACCTGGCCATTTTTTTACAAAAAGGTGCCATCGAAGTGATGTATGAAAATGAAAAATACTTTATTGTTCCACAGGCTTCGGTCTTGATGCTCGAACGAGAAGAAGAACTTTAGTATGGCCGGATTATCCTTGAGTGTGTTGCGTGTGGGACATCGGTACCGGCTGATTAATTTTTCAGAAGTTCATGAATTTGAGATTGAACGTAGTCTGATCGATACGGACTTTGCTGTCAAAGATATCCACACCTTGGAGCGTTATACGCTGAAAGAGATCACTCGTTTTGGGAAGGGGCCCGATTTCGAAATACGCGAATTGGAAAACAATTTTGACTAGCGTTGCAGAGCGATCAAACGCCTAATACAACAGTAACATGAACTACCAAACCTACCCGGTAGATGTTTCGCTGGAAGGAATCGTTAAATGTTTCTGGTCACTGGAGGCGCCCCGGCAGCAAAATGTCGAACGACAGCGTATTGTGCCCGATGGATGCATGGAGATGATCTTTCATACAGGGGATTTGTTTCAACAGTTTTTGGCTGGTGGAGAAATCATATGGCAGCCCCGAAGTTTTGTGTTTGGTCAAATCACCCGACCCCTGGAGATTGCTCCATCGGGCGTAACCGGAATCATGGCAGCACGCTTCGAACCCGATGGCTTTGCACCCTTTCTATCCTTACCGCTGGGGCAGATGGAAAATCGGGCAGTACCGCTGGTGGAGTTATTTGGAGAGGAAGGGATTTTGATAGAGCAGCAAGTATTACAAGCACAAACCCATGAGGAGCGGAAGCAACAGATGACCACCTTTCTGATAAACCGGATGCGCTCCTCTCAAAATTTGAATTCGTTTATCCGTGGATGTGTGGATACATTGTTAAAATCTCAAGGACAAATAACGGTAGACACCCTGGCCGCCCAGGCAGGCATCAGCCGCAGGCAGTTGGAACGGAAGTTTTCAGAGGCGATAGGATTAAGTCCCAAACAACTGTCTAAAATGATTCGCTTGCAGGCGGCCATCAAACGCATAGATCAGAAACAATACGAGAACCTGACAGCCTTGGCACACGAAAGCGGATACTTTGATCAGGCCCATTTTATCAAAGATTTTAAAGAATTTAGCGGCATCAGCCCCCGACAATTTTACCGTGAAAACTTAAAATGGTCTGCTTTATTTGCCGGAACAGACTAGGCATGTCGCATTTTTACAAGTACCCATAAATGCTGACCGGTACTTTTGCGAACAACTTAATTCAAATGAAAAAAAGTATTACTGTGGGAATTGCCCTGTTGTGTCTGTGGTCGATCAAGGCAGAGGCACAAAAATCAGAACCCCTTAAATGGTTGGTTGGTCGCTGGAAAATAACTACCGGAAACGGGGCGATTGTAGAACGGTGGAGTTGGATCAATGACAGCACCTTTCAGGGAAAATCTTTTTTCGTGAAAACTCCTGGTGACTCTTCGCTACAGGAAACACTTGAACTGAATTTTCGCAAGGGGAACTGGACGTATCAGTCGTTGGCCTACGGTCAAAACAATAATCAGGTTATTTCCTTTCCGGTCATTTATGTGGGGAAAGGAGAGTTTATCAGCGAAAATCCAACCCATGATTTTCCGCAAAGAATCGCTTATCGAAGATCTAAAAACAACCTCTTTGCCAGTATTGAAGGGAAACGCAAAGGTCGTTATGCCAAACAGAATTTTGATTTTATTCTGGATTAGCCAACCGTTTGCTGGTTGTTCCATGCAGATGAAAACGGGTTTCAGCAGATTCAAAGTGGCCATGTGCTTTGCGTAATTCGGGCCAAATAAGTAGACTCGTGTTTTAAATACAGATGACACACGAGATTTTACCCGCCACGCTGGCAGATTGTGCTGCCCTCAATCAACTAGTCAATTCGGCTTACCGGGGCGAGCAATCCAGGCAAGGATGGACAACAGAGGCCGACCTTCTGGACGGTACCCGCATAGATGAAGCAGCCATCAAAGATCTGATACAGCGAACGGATACTGTCCTTTTGACGTATCGCGAAAGCGGGGCGATTTTAGGATGCGTGGAACTACGTACACAAGAAGGCAAACTATACCTTGGGATGTTGAGTGTTCAGCCGAATACTCAAGGAAAGGGTATCGGTAAAAAACTCATGACTGCAGCCGAGGATCATGCCCGGACCAAGGGAATCACGGCTATTTTTATGACCGTTATTTCGGTGCGAAAAGAATTGATAGACTGGTATGTACGTCATGGGTATCAGTTAACGGGTGAACGTAAACCCTTTGTGGTGCCAGATGTCCGTTGGGGAGTACCGAAACAAAAACTTGAATTTGTCGTGCTGGAGAAAAAACTCTGACTATTTCTTCAAGGAGTTGTGCACCAGACTTTTTAGAAAATTGTAAAGCTCCTGATCGTCTTTTTGTAACCCAAAGTCAGTCAATGAAGGAAGGTGATTCATAAAGTAGTATTGAAAGTGCGCCATTTCCATCAGTGTGGTGGCCAGGGAACGCGCATATTTGTATTCTTTATTTTTTTCCAGGAAAACAGAAGCGATGCGCCCGCACAAATCTTTATAAGGATGGAACAACTGCAATTTATTATCGGCTGAGACGTGATTGGTCAGATAGGTCTTCGAGCCTTCTTTGATTACCACTTTGTGCAGAATCTCTTTATTTAACCCGATACCACCTGCCAGTTCACCATCCGTTTTAAGTAGTAATATCTTTAAAATGGCCTCAATTTTTTCATCGGCATTGGTAAGATTGGTCGTTTGAATCATTACCTGATACTCCATCCAGCGCCAATACCAGGCTGCCAGATAAATCAACAAGCGATGCTTGTTTTCAAAATATCGATAAATGCTGGATTCATTGGTTTTCAGTACGGCTGCCAATTTTTTAAAGGTGAACTCCTCCAGCCCCAGCTTTTCAATCATCTCCAGGCCCTTTTTGACAATGTTTCGCCCTAATTCCGATTGTGCGGGATCACGCAGAAAGAGCCGTTCATTCATCTGAATCTGTACTTCCCAGTTCATTGTTTACCTGTTTCCGGCAGGCAAGTTAAAATTTCCCAATCAGAAGTATTCCATTCTTATATGAAAGTATTACTTTTACACATCTTTTAATAAAAACCCCGTATATGACACAAAAAAGAGCTATTACTGTAGCCTATGGTGACGGCATTGGACCCGAAATCATGCAGGCTACCCTTGACATCATCCAGGCCGCTGGAGCCCAACTGGATATTGAAGTTATTGAAATTGGTGAAAAAGTATACCTGCGCGGTAATACCGCAGGGATCGAACCCAGCGCCTGGGAATCTCTTCGCAGAACAAAAGTATTTCTAAAAGCCCCCATCACCACTCCCCAGGGTGGAGGTTTTAAGAGCCTGAATGTAACCACTCGCAAAATGTTGGGCCTTTATGCCAACGTGCGTCCATGTACTTCTTATTATCCCTATGTAGATACCAAGCATCCTAAAATGGATTTGGTGATCGTACGCGAGAATGAGGAAGATTTGTATGCCGGAATTGAACACCAGCAAACAGATGATGTAGTACAATGTCTGAAATTGATCAGTCGGCCCGGTTGTGAAAAGATTGTACGCTATGCCTTTGAGTATGCCCGTCAATACAATCGAAAAAAAGTAACCTGCTTCACCAAGGATAACATTATGAAACTGACAGATGGTCTTTTCCATAAAGTCTTTGATGAGATCGCTGCCGAGTACAAAGACATTGAAAATGAACATTGGATTATTGACATCGGAGCCGCTAAGTTAGCGGACACTCCGGAGGCCTTTGACGTGATTGTAACGCCCAATTTATACGGGGACATTATTTCGGACGTAGCAGCACAAATCACAGGTTCCGTTGGCTTGGCAGGCTCCGCTAATATTGGAGATGGATGTGCGATGTTTGAAGCCATTCATGGATCAGCTCCTCGCAGGGCAGGACAAGATCTGGCGAACCCTTCAGGTTTGTTATTGGGGGCTGTACAGATGTTGGTGCATATCGGTCAGGCAGAGGTAGCCTCAAAAGTGCACAACGCCTGGTTGACGACACTGGAGCAGGGAATTCATACATATGACATCTATAAAGAAGGTGTCAGCAAAGAAAAAGTAGGCACTCAGGCGTTTGCCAAGGCTGTCATTGCGCGCATGGGCACTAAGCCGGCAAAATTTGCTCCGGTAGCTTACAAAACAGCCGCCACCATCAGCATTAAACCCTCACCTACTAAAGTGGCGAAGAAAGAATTGGTGGGAGTGGATGTGTTTATCCACCATCAGGACCGCGACCCGAATAAACTGGGAGCCGCTGTTCGTAACTTCAAAGCAGGCAACATGAAGTTTAGCATGGTGACTAACCGCGGAGTGAAAGTTTACCCGGATGGATTTGAAGAAACATTCTGCACCGATCATTGGAGACTTCGGTACAAAAGCGAAGAAATGAATCCCTCAGCTTATACCGATGTGATGGAGTTGCAAAAGCAGATCATGCAGGCAGGCTTTGACATCATTAAAACAGAAAACTTATATACGTTTGATGGAAAGGCAGCCTTCTCCCTCGGACAAGGACAATAGGACGGTAGAAAAAATCCGCTCCCTTTTTCAGGGACGGAAACTGATCATCGCCTCGATGCATGGAAAAGAAAAGGTGATGGCTCCCCTCGTGAGCCATCACCTTTTTGTTTTGCCTCACGTAGCCCCGATAAATACCGATGTATTTGGCACCTTTAGTGGCGAAGTGGAACGCAAGGATGACTCATTGACTACTTTGCGAAGAAAAATTGGCCACGCTCTGGAAATAACAGGAGAAATGTTGGGAATGGGCAGCGAGGGATCGTTTGGGCCACATCCTTCGTTGCCATGGGTATTGGCCGATCATGAATTGGTCATGTTACTGGATTTACAAAACCATGGGGAGTGGTATGCCAGTGTCATTAGTACCGAAACCAATTTTACACAAACAACCGTGTCAGATGCCCAAGCCCTTCAGACCTTCGCGGAAGCCGTTCATTTTCCTGAACATGCACTCATCATCCGACAGGCAGATGGAAAACTGATTAAAGGAATAAATGAATGGATAAAATTGAAAAATACCTGTGATCCCCTTTTCAGGAAAGGGGAGAGTGTAGTCATCGAAACCGACATGCGCGCCCATTACAATCCTATGCGGATGCGTGTGATCGAAGAAACAACCCGTGCCCTGGTCGATAAAATTTATTCGCTGTGTCCCCGTTGTGATTCTCCCGGGTTTTCGATCGCTTCACGTGAGGAAGGTCTTTCTTGCGAACAATGCGGGGCGCCCACCCGACTAATAAAAACCGAAATATGGACTTGTTCCTCATGCAAGTATGCCGAAAACCACCCGGTAGCCGCACGTACTGCCAATGCCATGTACTGCGATTTTTGTAACCCCTAACACGCCTGTGCAGACACGCGCGAATCTTGTAACTTTGATGGCCCCATCATGATTGCCAAATGAGAATAATTATTTTGATCCTTATTTCCTTGCCCATTTCACTGTGCGCACAAAAGGCACAAAAGTATTCAATGGTTACGCAAGAGCTTTCACAGAAGGTAATTGCCACGCCTGTTGAAACTTTACCTTACCGTCTGGCGGTCGTGCCGTTTACCGCTAGCAAGATATCGGTGCAAACATCCAATCAATTTGGCGATTACCTTACCGAAACAATTATCGGTACGCTGGATGGACACCCAGACAGAATTAAATTATTTGAGCGCACCCGGTTAGATGCTGTACTCAAAGAACAAGAGTTTTCATTAACGGATTTGATGAAGCCGGCTGCAGCGTTAAAGATTGGCCAGTTAGTGCCCATTGACGTGATCCTATCGGGCACCTATACTAAACTTAAATCCTATATTGATGTCAGCGCCCGGTTGATTGACGTGACTTCCGGAGAGATCGTGATGAGCTATAATGGTCGCATTAAAATGGATAAAAACCTGGCTATCCTATTTAAAACAACTGACCCCACCACCGTCTCAATACCGTCTTCCACAAGCAACAATGTTCAACCAGTTCAGGTGATCATTCAGAATAACAATTCACTCACCACTACTCAACCCTCCCGGTCAAAAGATGAAATTTGTAAAGAACGCACAACCGAATTTCGCAAGCGACTGGATGATTTGAGTGCTCCTGAAAAGATTGATATTCTCGTGCGCGAAGCCATGAAAGTTCCTTTTGATAATCTTTGTGGAGTCATTCACTACGATATGATGTATGCTTTTAGTCGGTACAAGATTGTCCGGCCGAATTATGATCAATTTCTCTTGCATACGTTGGATACCATTGCTTTGCCGGCTGGAGATAATCGTGCGTATGAAATTGTCCGCTACCTGGCCTGGGATCAACTGATTTCAGAGGAAGAATGGAAAAGCGGGTTGACAGCCATGAAACGGGTGGGTAACTATTCCCTATCTTCTTACATCAGCACATTAATCAGTAAACCCACGATGCCCACCGAGACGGCCCACACACGGTTGGATCAGGTGATGGCGCTGGCTCAGGAAGGAAAGATAGGCTTGCCCGTGCCGCTAGCTTTTGAAGATACTTTTTTGGAAGTCATGGAAGGAGTGCGGGTTAATCCCTTGTTCGGGAGATTTATATATGCCAGGTATGGTTCCCGGTTTTTACCGGATGACCGTCAAAAGACATCACTGTTTCATGAGTTGGATCGTTTGTATGAAGCGGAAACACTTCCGCAAGGGAAAACCGAAATCATTGGGTGGATAGCCGACTTTTTCCGGCAACAGAAATATGAAAAAGCGCATGAGCATCTATTTGAGTTTGTCTGGCAGTTTCAATTGACGGACTATGAAGACCGCAATGAAAAAATCAGAAAGGATTTTCCGGAGAGCGATTTGAGAATTCTGGTCGATCGGTGCCGCGAGATATTTGCCGCTTATGCACAAACCTCTCCGTACCCTAGTCAGAAAGAGGATCGGATAAAATTTTGTGTCAAGTATGATGTGCCTATCCCGGGGATCATTCCTACATTGCCGGAGGCGGCCTCCATTTTTCGAGGGTCGAATGTGGATGAACAGTTTCGTGTCATTCAATTGCTGGCCCTGATGGGCGATCGACCGAAGAGTATGGAGACGGAGATCATCGGACTTTTTAACAAACGCTCGATTGAACAAAAGCAAAAATTGTCCAGGGTTCAAACTCTTGCTATTGAAATTTTGGGTCATACAAAAACCAGTCAACGGACCGCCATTGAATACATGATTCAGACATTAACTCAGTACAATGAAGCAACCGAAGCTTCAGAGATTGCATTGGTCAGTATAGGAAAGCCCGCTGTTCCTTATCTGATCAATCATTTAGATAAGACCACCTCGCAAGATGGAGGGATGCAGTATCAATTGATTACCATTCTTGGAAAAATCGGAAAACCGGCTGCTTTGGCGCGGCCGTCTATTCAGCGGATCTTAAAAATCAATCAGAACAAGGATGTGGTCTATGCCGCAGAAGCAGCCCTGCAGGCGATGGAGTAGCTTAGCTATTATCGCATCTAAAACGATTAACGGAAAACTAATATTAAAAGAAATCCCGCTAACCTTTCAGCCAGCGGGATACCCCCTCACTACCCATCTCCCCTAGAAACTCAGATTTTTCACACGGGCCTTTTCGCGGATCGCTTTGAGCATGGCTGCATCCAGCATATTATCCGCTAATTCTTTCGGAGTGTTTTGAAGGATATACTCCTGACGCTTTTTATTCAATGTTTGAATCTCCTGTTGAATTTTTTCCCGTTCAGCTGCTTTCTGCTTGACATAGACCTTGCGTTGATCGCCATTCATTCCCTTCATCTCTGTAGGCAAGTATTTTTCTTCTGCTTTTACAATGGCTTGCTCATCTTCCTTGGAGGCATCTACAAGATCCCAACTGGAGTTACGATAGGCGTGTGAACTTTTACTCACGGCCCGCTCTACTTTATTCGCTTGCCCGTAGCTGGCTGCATTGCTGTCCTGGGTGGCCTGAGACTCCCGTTTTTTGTCCCCCGATTCGCCATAATAAACATAGGTTTTGTTCAGTTGGTCATTCAGGCTGGCAATTTTATCATCGTAAGGCGAAGCGATGTATACGGTTTTGCGGTCTTGTTCAATGCTCATATAGTTTCCTCCGGTTAAATCAGCCCCCTCTTTCCATTGGGTACGGATACCTTCTTCAAAATTTCCGCAGTGAATGGTGTTGACGACCACATCTTTTTCTTTGGCCACTCCGCATGCCAGACGATGGGAAACAGATCCTTGAGTGAACGGTTCATTGCCGGCAATAAAAATCATCTTTAAATCTGCCTGGGAGTCAGACCAGTTTAGCTGTTTAAGGGAAGTCTGAATGACCTGACCGCAAAATTCACTTCCGCCATTGGTGGTGAGGGAAAAGAGTTTCTCCGAAATCAAATCCAGGTCATCCGTGAGCGGATTCACCATGCGTATGTAACCTTCCGATGAGGGTAACCGATCATTACCGTACTCGTAAAGTGCAATCTTGATATGAGGCTTTCGACCGTCTGCACACTTCGCTGCCGCCAGTTCGTTCACAATTTTCCACAATTGCGATTTTGCCTGGTCGATCAGTCCATCCATACTGTTGCTGGTGTCCAGTAAAATGGCCAACATGATACTTTGTTGTTCTTTGGTTTTCTGGGGAGGCGCAAAGGCGCTGTTAATCATCAGTACAGCTACTGCTGCCAGGGCCCATTTCCGGGTGTTTGAGACGAGGGTTTTCATAACTTGTTTTGTGTTTGTTTTGGTAAATTTTACGCCTCTGGCTTGAATTAGGTACACAGACTTAGTGAACAAGCCATCCCGCAGAGGGAAGGCCCCAGGGCATTGAGGGAAGAGGATTCTTCATCCGCCTGGGTACTTTAACACGTATAAATTAATGTATTATCTTTCCGCGATTCCAAAAATGAGATGAAAAGACTTTGTCTTTTACTAGGGTTGAGTGTGGCATCAGTGATGATGTGTCTGGCGCAGGATAAACGCAAGGCAGAGTCCTTTCGCGATTTGAAAAGCCGATCTTCTGTCGGCCTTATTGAACTACGGCTGCGGGAGGCAGCGGAAAACAAAACCACTTTTCCTGCGGAGGCGCTCACGCAAGTGCAAGAGGCGTTGGGCATGAGCATAGCTCAAGAGGATAAGTTTAATGAAGCCCGTTGTTATCAATTGATGGGGGAAATCAATGAAGGTATTGGCGAATGGAAGTTGGCACTGGCCAACTATCAGGAAGCGTATCCATTGCTAACCACTGAATTTTCTGAAACTGAACCGTATCGGCAGGTATTGGAGGGTCTTGGACGCACTCATCTGCGATTAAAAAATTATGATGATGCGCTGACTCATTTTAAAGAGGCTCTTCCGTTGGCGAAAAATTCCGAAGATCAGGTTCAACTTCAGACTGAATTAGCGGAAGTATACCTGGAAATGGGCAATACTACCGAAGCACTCAATTTTCTTCCAAAAAAATCGAGCCAAAAAACGAAACTTAGTGCCGGATTAGAAGCTCGTATCCAAAGTCTGAATGCCCGTATCTATGCTCGCAGAAATGAAACAGAGAAGGCCAGCGATTATTATCAGTCTTCTCAAAATACACTTCGGGCTGCCGGGCAGGCTCCCGCGCGGGCAGAAGAAGCAGAGCAATCTGCCAAAGAAGAAATCAGCAACGTTTTACGGGAGCAGAAAAAGTATGAGGAAGACATTCAATTACGTAATCGTTCTATCGAATATAACCTGGAATCGGATAATCTGAAGGAGGTTTCGAAAGATAAAATTCAACTCAGCAAAACGCTGGAAGCCACAGGTGAAACAGCTCAGGCCATTCAGCAACTCATGGAAGCTGCGGTCATTGCAGATACCATCAATGATCCCCGAAAACAGGCAGATGCTTTTTTAACGTTGGCTGCACTATATGAAAAAAATAATCAGACACAAGAAGCGTTACGGGCGTATCGTCAGTACAGTAAGGCCATAATCCGGGCTGAAAAACAATTTGAACAAAAACTTCTGGAACGCGCAGACATCATCAAGATACAAAAGGACATTGAAGAATTCACCAAAAAGGTAGCCCTGGAGCAGCGGGAGGAATCGCTGGCGCAGGCCATGCTGCAGCGACAACGATTGATCATCTATGGATTATCTTTTCTCATTCTTATTCTTCTGATCACGGCTTACCTCATTTATAAAAATGTGCTGGCTAGTAAACGGGCCAATCAACTGCTGGCGCTAAAATCGTTGCGTAGTCAAATGAACCCTCATTTTATCTTCAATGCCTTAAACTCGGTGAATCATTTTATATCGCAAAGCGATGAGCGCAGTGCAAATGCCTTTTTATCAGAGTTTTCCAAACTCATGCGGTTGGTACTGGAGAATTCCCAGGAGGATTTCATCACCGTGGCCAAAGAAGAAGAACTTTTATCCCTGTATCTCAAATTGGAACATTATCGTTTTCGCGATAAATTTGACTATACACTCATCGTTGATGAGAATCTTGCAAAAGATACAGTAACCCTTCCCCCGATGCTTATTCAGCCGTATATTGAAAATGCCGTGTGGCATGGTCTTCGATACAAGGACGAAAAAGGTCAACTGGAAGTAAAACTTATGCAGGAAAGTAATCACTTACGTGTGTCAATTTCCGACACAGGTATTGGCCGACAGCGCTCCCGCGAATTAAAAACAGAAAATCAGCGCAAACAACAGTCTACCGGAATGAAAAATATTCAGCAGCGGCTATCTATCCTGAACGAGTTGTATCAAACCCGGTTTGAGGTGGAAGTCAGTGACGGGAAGAGGGGCGAAGGCACCTATGTTCAGTTGGTTATTCCACTTCTTTCCGCAGCGAAACCATGAAAGCTGTAATCATTGATGACGAAAAAGATAGCCGTACCATTCTGGCTAACTACCTGACCAAGTATTGCCCGGAGGTAGCGGTCAGTGGATTTGGTGAATCTGTGGCCACCGGTTTGGAAGCCATTAAAAAGTATCAACCAGACATTGTGTTTTTAGATATTGAGATGCCCTATGGCAACGGATTTGATCTGTTGGACAAAATTGAGGATATCACATTCGAAACCATTTTTGTCACAGCGTTCGACCACTATGCCATTCGTGCCATCAATCAAAGTGCTGCATACTATCTCCTGAAGCCGGTGGCCATAGAGGAGTTGATTCAGGCCGTGGAAAAAATAAAAAAGGAGTATGGAGAAGGTCGTCATTCGGAGCACACCCGACTTTTAATCCATAATTCAAAATCGGGAGCCCCTCAGAAAATCATGTTACCAACCCTGGAGGGATTCGAAATAGTGCCGATTCATTCTATTATGTATTGCGAAGCCGTGGATAATTTTACGCGTTTTCATTTTGAAAGTTCTCCTCCCTTGATGATTTGCCGAACATTAAAGTATTTTGAAGAAGTGTTGGCCGCGCATCGGTTTTTACGGGTTCATCGTTCTCATGTGATCAATCCGGATTTTGTCATTCGCTATTCGAAAGGGAAGGGGGGATATCTCACCATGAAAAATAATCAGGAGCTGGAGATATCTCCTGTTCGAAAAAAAGAATTCCTAGAGTTATTTGAGAAATAAGAGAAAAAACAAATGAGAGCTATCGTAATCGGAAGTAAGGAACAGGTAGAAGAATGTCGACAAAAGCTTGGAGATCCTATAGCTACCGAGCATGCCGTTACATTGTCCGGTCGGGTATGGTCTGGGAATGAGATCGTATTTGATTTTGTATCGACCGAAGATACGATTGCTCACTACTCAAAGATAAACGCAGGCGTAATTTTCACAGATTCAACATTTGCCTCGGTACGTTCACGGACTTCTTTGAAAAACGTTTTTGGCTTTTGCGGATTACCGGGATTTTTAAACCGACCTCTTCTGGAAGTAGCTGTGCCTTCCGATGGAAATCGGGAACTATTAAAATCTGTCTGTGTAAAACTGTCTACTCCCTGTCAGGAGGTAAAAGATGAGCCCGGGTTAGTCACCCCCCGGGTCATCGGAATGATTATTAACGAAGCTTATTTCGCTTTAGAAACAGAAACGGCCTCGCGCCATGATATTGATCTGGCTATGAAACTGGGAACTAATTATCCCTATGGCCCATTTGAGTGGGCTGAAAAGATAGGCCGACCGTCTCTTTGCCGGCTTTTACAAACTTTGCAAGCTCACACTCAGGATGACCGGTATCAGGTAAGCAAACTATTGCTGAGGGAATCGGAAAGTGCTAAGATCGGTTAATTCAGCAATGGACTTTTTCTTATCATCACCACTTCTATTCCTTTTTCTTTGGCCAGGTTGTTGATCCGCTCGGTGTTTTGTTGTATCGTTTTTTGCAGTTTTGATAATTCTTCATCCACCATTTTGCTGAGCATCTCACGCACTTGTTCGCCTTGTTGCGTGGGAGGGAAATCACCTGCCGCCTGTTCCACCATCAGATGGGCCAGCCGGTTATTCATTTTAATGCCATAGTTAAGTGGATCCTGCACGCTGCGATTTTTGGTTTGATGGATGTTGTTTTCATGAATCGTCAGGTCGTCTTCAAATTTTTTAACAGACTCCATCAACTCTTTATACTGCACTTCGTTGCCCACTTTGTTTTTCAGTGAACCTAAATCTTCTTTGATCTTACGGATATCGATGATCCCCTGATTGGCTTCCGATACTTTGTCTCGCACCTTGGTCAGATACTCGAACTGAGCACGAAACTCCTCGGGAGTCGTATTCACTCTGGGGTCTTTCAAAATTTCAAATTCCTGCTCTTGAGATTCACTGTTCACCGTTAGACGTACTTTGTATTTTCCGGGTACTGCTTTGGGGCCCAGGTTGGGCGAACCATAGAACACCATGCCGGGAAAAGTTTTGTAGCCTGCGTACCGCATATCCCAGACAAACCGATTCCCCCCAGCTTTTACCGCAAGCTGCTCTGACTTTTCTTTTGCCTTATTGTTGTAGGTCTTAATCACTTCGCCATTGACGGATAAGAATTCCAGTTTGGCCTCTGTTTTTTCATCCACGGTCTTCAGATAAAAATGAACCAATACACCACCGGGTCGATTTTCGCCTTCTCCTTTGCGCGGTTCTCGATAGCCACCCTGGCTGGGCATCCGATAAGTCGCGGCAGGTTTAAATAAGACAGAACCACGCGTGGTCATTTCGGATTTTAATTGATGCAGTGGTGTTACATCATCAATCATCCAAAAACTTCTTCCATGCGTAGCCGCAATCAGGTTATCATTTTTCCAGGCAAGGTCTGCGATGGGTACGGGCGGAAGATTAAGTTGAAATTTATTCCAACTCGCGCCATCGTCAAACGAAATCCACATTCCTTTTTCAGTGCCCGCATACAGCAGGCCTTGACGCTTTTGGTCGGCTCGTACCACCCGCACAAATTCTTCTTTGGGAATGCCATTGGTAATCACCGTCCAGGTTTTTCCGTAATCGGAGGTTTTATAAATGTAGGGTGTGTAATCACCAAATTTGTAAGAAGTTGCTACGGCATACGCACCCCCTTTTACAAAGGGATTTACATCAATGCTGTTCCACATGTTATATTTTGGTGATTGCGGAGGCGTTACATTCTTCCAGTTTTTTCCACCATCGGTAGTAAGATGTAAAAGTCCGTCATCCGAGCCTGTCCAGATTTCATCTTTGGTGTAAGGCGATTCTGTGATCACAAAAATATTGGCATAATACTCCGCACCTGTATTGTCTTGCGTGATAGGCCCACCGGATGATTTAATCGTCTCAGGCTCACCGCGGGTGAGGTCCGGACTGATTTCCTGCCAGCTTTGTCCACCATTGGTGGTTGCGTGCAGATGATTGGACCCGGCATATAATTTTTTCGGATCATGTTTGCTAAATACGAGTGGATAATTCCAATTGAAGCGATACTTCATGACCTCTACACCAGAGCCGGCTGGTAGATCGGGCCATACATTGGTACTGCGCTCTTGTCCGTTATCCAGATTTTGTAAGCTCATATAGCCTTTGTAGTCACTTCCGTAGATGATGTTTGGGTTAGTGGGGTCAGGCGCCAGATGAGCACTTTCACCAATGGAAAGTGCAATCCAATCTTTATCGGTGATTGAATTTCCATCTGTGCGATGCGGAATGCGCACACTGGTATTGTCTTGCTGGGCGCCTAAAATATTGTAAGGAAAAGAATTGTCTGTGGTGACTCGGTAAAACTGGGCTGTTGGCTGATTATGATAGGTTGTCCAATTTTCACCGCCATCATTAGAAATTTGCGCACCCCCATCATCAGCAATAGCCATGCGTTGGTTGTTGTTCGGGTCAATCCACAAATCGTGATGATCGCCATGGGGCGCATTTTTTAATTCAAACGTTTTGCCACCATCTTTTGAGACGCCATAGCTAACATTCATTACCCACACTTTATCTTCGTTTTGGGTATCGGCATAAATGCGACAGTAATACCAGGCACGTTGTAACAAAGCGCGATCCTGATTAAGCCGTGTCCACGTCTTGCCGGCATCGTCCGACCGGTAAACGCCAGGGGCCTCGGTATTTTCGATAATGGCCCAGAGCCGGTTTGAGTTTACGGGAGAAATGGTTACGCCAATGATTCCATTGGTACCTTTGGGCATACCGGGTTTATCCGAGAGGTTTTCCCATGTGTCTCCGCCATCGATGCTTTTCCAAAGTTTAGAATCCGGACCACCACTATCCATGCGATAGCCATTGCGCTTCATATTCCAGGTGGCGGCATATAATATGCGAGGATTGTTAGGATCCATCGCCAAATCGCCCGCCATGGCCGTTTCGTTGATATACAATACTTTTTTCCAGGTGATCCCCCCATCCAGGCTTCGATAAACCCCACGCATTTCATTAGGTTTCCATAAATTTCCCATCGCAGCAACATAGACAACATCAGGATTTTTGGGATGGATGCGAATACGCGAAATGTGACGTGAGTCGCTGAGGCCAATATGTTTCCATGTGGCTCCCGCATCCGTGGATTTCCAAACGCCCCAACCACTCGATACATTATTGCGCAAGGTCTGCTCGCCTTCGCCTACATAAATCACGTTTGGATCGCTTTCCGCGACTGCGACAGCTCCGATAGTTCCGCCAAAGTATGCATCGGTAATATTTTCATAACTCTGACCCGCATCTTTCGTGCGCCACACGCCACCACCCACCGTGCCGAAGTAATACAAGTTTGGATTGCCAGGCACACCCGTTACGGTGCACGATCTTCCCCCGCGATAGGGGCCCACTTCTCGCCATTTGATGCCGGAATAGAGCGACTGATCAAACAAAAGTATTGGCGATGGAGTAATTTTCTTTTGAGCTTCCGTTAAGAAGCTTGTGAGCAGTAACGTAGTAAGCAAGATAGCGCGCATGGAAGGAATGGTTTAGGATTTCGAATTACAAAAAAATGCGGGTTAAAAAAAGAAAATAGTGATGGGCGGGAAAAAGTCAATGAAGACTGAAATCTCTGAGGGCTCAGCAAGTTTTATTCAGAAATGGAAGCACGAACTTTTAGTTATTGTAGTATAAGAATGGGCTACCTCAAGTAATCGCTGACTTTTGAACTGATAAATTTCTGGACATCTTTCCATGTTTGCTTTTTCAAACTGATGGGGTCTTCGCTATCTTCAGCATCAGCAAAATAAGATATTGCCTGGGGCACAGTAACCAATAAATTTTGTGTTAGATATTTCTCTTGATGGAATTGTATAAAATCGGCCACAGAAAAATGCTTCAACAATTCAGCAATATCCCAAAAGTCTTTTTTCTTGCCTCTCCCTAAAACAGCTTGTACTTTCATGGCCATGATGTCTTCGATAGAAAACATCCGCAGTTCTTCTCTATTTTGCACGGGCCTAATCAACGGATGTGGATGGTAAACCAAATCAATCTTTACATCCTCAATAAAACAGAAGATGCCAAAACGTGGATGGGAGGTTCTATTGTTAAATGAGGCATCAAATTTTTTTTCAAAGGCAATAACGATTTCAGAATTCTCAAACGACTTAGTTGAGAATAAATCTATATCAACTGACTTTCTATGTCCGTACAATAAAGACAACGCTGTGCCACCCGCCAATGAGAAGCCCTTGAGTTCGGGCATCTCCATCAATTGCTTCAATATGGAAAAAGTGTGGGGTTCAACTGTCTCAAGGTGTAGCATCTGAAATCGGTTATTGGTCTATCAATAACGGCACTCGCCAAATACAGGGTTGTCATCGGAAGAAATTTCGCATTCAACAAAGCCTCCCGAACTTTATCATCACCATAGTACCTGCGGCAATTCCGGATGTCTGCCACATCGCCACGCTCAAATACACGCTCAATAACGAAGTTAGCTTTGGCTTCATAGTCTATATTTTCAAATATGACATCCCAAAAGATACGCTTATCAAATATGGGCTTTGTTCTCGTTTTCATACAAGTTCTCTTACCACTCAGGACGAAAGATACTCAATTTTAATTCCAATAGCTCTTGACTAAATTGGTTTTATACCTCTGAAATCGGATCAATCCTAATTCCGTAATTTCGCAACTCACTCCGTTGGTCAAACTTTCCGTTGTCACTTCTGTGTTTTTCAGTACTTTGACCAGTAAAATCTATTCGCCATGAAAACATTATTAGCAACCCTGGCATGCATCGCCATCTCACTACCCGGTTGGGCACAAACGGAACCCAGTAAAGACAAACCCATCCCCGAGGGCGAAGTCTCGACCACCCAACAGTCGGTTAAAATTAATGGCGTTACCATTCCGCTTATCGCAAAAGCAGGCACCCTGCAACTGCGCGATGAAAACAACAACCCTATAGCACTGTTTGGATTCACCAGCTATACAAAAGAGGTGGCAAAAGATGCAGTCCCAGTCAATCGGCCCATCATTTTTTCCTACAATGGCGGCCCGGGTTCTTCTAGCTACTGGTTGCACATGGGCATTATGGGTCCTAAGCGGGTGGTGGTCAACGATCCCACCAACACACCCGCTGCTCCTTACAAACTGGTCAATAACGAATATTCCTTTTTTGATCTGGCCGATCTCGTGATGATCGACCCGGTGGGAACCGGGCTGAGCGTTCCGATTGGTAAAGCAAAGTTTGAGGACTTTTGGGGTGTTGATCAGGACATCCGAAGCATCAGTTTGTTTATCAAACAATATCTGAACGAAAACGGCCGCATGAATTCGCCCAAGTATCTTTTGGGGGAGAGCTATGGTACCTTTCGCAATGCAGGTGTGATGAAAAAGCTGTTGAATGATGGCATTGCTTTGAATGGGGTGGTGATGGTTTCAGCAGTTTTTGATTTACGTACACTCATCTTTCCGCCCAATGACGACCTGCCGTATGTCCTGCACTTTCCCACGTATGCCGCGACCGCCTGGTATCACAATAAAATCACAAACAAACCCGGCAACCTCGAAGCTTTTCTGAATGACGTTCGGGCCTTTACAGAAAAAGAATATGTACCGGCTCTATACAAAGGAGACAAACTAACTATCGAAGAAAAGAACGCTATCGCAAACAAACTATCTGCTTTTGCCGGGTGCAGTCCCGACTTCTGGAAGCGGGCCGACTTGCGCGTGCAAGCCAGCGAATACTTTGCGGAACTTTTGCGGGAAGAAGGTAAAATTGTAGGCCGACTTGATTCCCGCTTCACAGGCGGCAATCAGGATTTGCTAAGCCAGTTTGGTGATTACGATCCGCAATCCACAGGTATCAGTCCGGCATACACGGCTGGATTTATGCACTACTTTTACAATGATTTAAAAGTAAATCGGAAGCTATACTACATGACCAGTGCCGGAGGCCGCGAAGGCTGGCGTTGGGATTGGAAGCATGCCGGCAACCTTCGATGGAATACACAAGCGGCTATTCACACCGGCATTGATATGGCTGAGGCCATGACCAAAGACCCCAACGTAAAGGTGTTGATTTTGAATGGATACTACGATATCGCCACGGTATTTTATGGAGTGGAGCATACGATTGATCATCTGGGATTATCCGCCGAAATCAAGAAAAACATCATCATGAAATACTACGAGGCGGGGCATATGATGTACACCCATCAGCCTTCATTGGAGAAATTCCGAAAAGATGTGGCGGAATTTATTTTAAGCACATCGAAGTAACAATGTATTAGATAAAGGATGTGCTTTCTATTTACTTAAATACAAATTCCGTTCGGAATAAATATTTAAAAAGTAATCATCCATCAAATCATCAATAAAATAAATAGCTTCTCCGGTGGATTTCATCTCCGGGCCAAGCTCTTTGTTTACATCTGGGAATTTGCTGAAAGAGAACACAGGCACTTTAATCGCGTAGCCTTTTTTGGTTGGATTAAATTTGAAATCTCGGACTTTCTTTTCACCCAACATTACTTTAGTGGCGTAGTTCACATAGGGTTCATCGTATGCCTTGCAAATGAACGGCACGGTGCGGCTGGCACGGGGATTGGCTTCAATAATATAGACCTTGTCATTTTTAATGGCAAACTGAATATTGATCAAGCCCACGGTTTTTAACGCTATGGCAATACGCTTGGTGTAGTTTTCAATTTGTTTGATGACGAAATCACCCAGGTTGTAAGGAGGCAACACGGCATAACTGTCACCTGAGTGAATTCCGGCTGGCTCAATGTGTTGCATGATGCCAATGATGTATACATCTTCACCATCGCAAATGGCATCCGCTTCTGCTTCGATGGCACCATCCAAAAAGTGATCAAGCAATACCTTGTTTTCAGGTAGGTGCTTCCAGATATCCAGAATGTGATGTTCCAATTCTTTTTCATTAATCACAATCTTCATGCTTTGGCCGCCTAACACATAAGAGGGACGAACCAGCAAGGGGAATCCAATCGTTTTGGAAACTTCCAGCGCTTCATCCGCATCGGTGGCTACACCAAAATCCGGATAAGGAATATTTAGATCTTTCAGCAAAGTAGAAAAGCTTCCCCGGTCTTCTGCCAAGTCGAGCGCTTCAAATGATGTGCCCAGAATTTTCACACCATACTTGTGAAGCTTCTCGGCCAATTTTAATGCGGTCTGACCGCCCAACTGAACGATGACCCCTTCGGGCTTTTCATGTTGAATAATGTCCCACAGGTGTTCCCAGAACACAGGTTCGAAGTACAGTTTATCAGCAATATCAAAATCAGTCGATACGGTTTCCGGATTGCAGTTAATCATGATGGTTTCATAGCCCATCTCTTTGGCTGCAAGCACACCATGTACACATGAATAGTCAAATTCGATTCCCTGGCCAATCCGGTTTGGACCTGAACCCAGTACAATTACTTTTTTCTTATCCGATACACGTGATTCATTTTCGGTGTCGAATGTCGAATAGTAGTATGGGGTCTTTGCCTCAAATTCGGCCGCACAGGTATCCACCAGTTTGAACACTCGATTGATACCCATCTCTCTGCGTTTGCTATGCACTTCGCTTTCCAGGCAATCTATCAGATGGGCCAATTGCCTGTCAGCATAACCTTTTTCCTTGGCTTTGCGCAGGAGCGATGCCGGGATAGAGTCAAGCGTATAGGTTTCAATTTCTTTCTCTAATTCAATCAGTTCCCAGATTTGCTCCAAAAACCACTTATCAATCTTCGTCAGGTTTTGAATAGTTTTCATGGAAATGCCCAGCTTCATGGCATCATACACATGGAAAAGACGATTCCAACTAGGGTTGGCAAGACTGTATAACAAGTCATCTTGTTTGGTTAGTTCTTTGCCATCGGCTCCCAAGCCATTTCTTCTGATCTCTAAACTCTGACAGGCTTTTTGCAAGGCTTCCTGAAAATTGCGACCAATGCCCATCGCTTCGCCCACTGATTTCATTTGCAGCCCCAATTTGCGGTCAGCACCATGAAACTTATCGAAATTCCATCGAGGTATTTTCACGATCACATAATCCAATGCGGGCTCAAAGTACGCGGTGGTGGTTCCTGTGATGGCATTCTTCAACTCATCCAGATTGTAACCAATAGCTAGCTTGGCTGCGATTTTGGCAATGGGATAGCCGGTGGCCTTGGAGGCGAGTGCCGATGACCGAGACACACGGGGATTGATTTCAATGCCGATGATTTCGTTATCGTTGTCAGGGTTTACCGAAAACTGCACGTTGCATCCACCCGCAAACTTGCCGATTCCATTCATCATTTTAATGGCAAGGTCACGCATGTGTTGATACACCGTGTCGGGCAGGGTCATGGCCGGAGCCACGGTAATCGAGTCACCGGTGTGAATGCCCATTGGATCAAAGTTTTCGATGGAGCAGATGATGATAACGTTCCCTTTTCCATCGCGGAGCAGTTCTAACTCGTATTCTTTCCAACCCATGATGCTCTGTTCCACCAGCACCTCATGAATCGGAGAGGCCTGCAGACCCCGGTTAAGGGCCTGATCAAAATCTTCCGGTTTATTAACAAATCCACCACCTGTTCCTCCCAATGTAAAGGACGGACGGATCACCAATGGGAACCCAATCTCCTGAGCAATTTCTTTTCCTTTCAAAAAAGAAGTGGCTGTAGCACCTTTGCACACACCCACACCTAACTCCAGCATTTTCAGACGAAATTTCTCCCGGTCTTCTGTGGTTTCAATCGCTTTAATGTCAACCCCGATTATCTTAACGCCATAGTGCTCCCAAATGCCTGCTTTGTCGCAATCGATGCACAAATTCAAGGCTGTTTGTCCACCCATGGTGGGCAGCACAGCATCGATGTTATGTTTCTCGAGTATTTCACGGATATATTTTTTTTCCAGGGGTTTCAGATACACATGGTCGGCCGTCACCTTGTCGGTCATGATGGTAGCCGGATTGGAGTTAATCAGAATCACTTCAATGCCCTCTTCCCGTAAGGAGCGGGAAGCTTGAGAACCGGCATAATCAAATTCGCAAGCCTGGCCAATGACAATAGGGCCGCTGCCGATGATGAGTACTGAACGAATGCTTCTGTCGCGTGGCATGAGTGGTTGTGGGCTAGATAAAATCGGGCAAAAATACAGTGATTTTTGGGCTATTCCCGACAGCAGGCATTAAATCTCAAAAAAACGAGCGACTTTTTTCTGCCAAAATCTATTTCACATGCCTTTCCTAAAGTCTTTGAATCTACGGATCATGGCGATGGTAAAACCCATCATCAATACACCCGTGCCCAGCCACAGGATGTTTATCAACGGTTTTTCCATGGCTTTAATAACCACCCAGTCTTTTTGCCGGGTTTCTACACCGAGGGTAAATTCTTCCACTTCCGGATGGATATTGAGCAAGGTTATTCGCACACCCAAATCGTTGACATCATCAAAAATGCGGCCCACTTGTGAGCCATCCAGAATAACAAAGATGGGTTCAGCGAGGTAACTTCCGCGTTCTCCCTCGATTTTAATCTTTGCTTGCACGGCCGCATCGTTTCCATCAAGGGTCACGCCCTCTACGCGTTCAATTCGTTTTACATCTTCCAGCATGGCTACATAATCGTTGACGAAAAATTCTATTCCTTTTTTCACCCGTACTTCTTGCATCTCGCTCCAGATAATAGTGTCGCGGACCAAAGGCGCTGTATGAACATACAGGTCTTTTCCAAGAGCCCGTTTCAGATCAGGGGAGGCGAGTAAACCCATGTTGGGATTAATCTGCAACCGGGGAAAAAGGGTGGCTTCCACTTTCCCATTTTTTCGCATTTCAATCTCGTAGTAAATGTTTTCCGGGTGGAGCCGCAAGGTGTCGCCCTGCGAGTATAATTTTTTGCCGCTTTTCAGGATATCATTTTGGGCAATGGCATCCAGTGGTTCAGTGGGAGACTTACCTCCACCAGGCTGACCCAGAATTTCAACTTCACTGCGTTTGATAAAGCCATCTTTGTCGCGCAATTCCAAGCGTTCGCCCAGGTATTCAAGTTCGTAGCCGGCCATCAACTCGGGTTCATGCAAATACAGAAGCAGGTGTTCGCGATTGCCATCATTGCTGAATTGCTTTGAAATCAACAGGCCTGAATTATTCAGGGACACGACTTTTGAATATCCGGATGAAAAAAGGATACCAATCAGCATTAAGCCTACTCCCATATGTGCCAGTGCTCCCCCCGATAGCGATGGGTTTTTCCTGAACACGCGCCCCGCCACGATAATATTTGACAGAATAATATAGACCCCCGCAAAAAGTAATAAGCCATAGGCAAGATTATAGACTTTGGAAACGCTTGCGGTCACTACGGCCACCAATAACGATAACAGTACCGGGAGCAAAAGGTCACTGGTGATAGTACCCCGTTCCATTCGCTTCCACCAAAAGAATTGCCCGGTACCTGAAATCAAGGCTACCAATACGGCAAACCATAGTTGAAACTTTGAGTAGAAACCTACCTGATCAGCCGGGGGAGCCACGTTGGATGTAAATCCAAATGATTCCACAACAGAGTTGTAAACGGGTATGGAAGTGGGGATTAATACCTGTAAGCCCATAAAGCAAAGAGTGGCGGCTCCTAAAAAAATCCAAAACTCCCGCGAATAGGTACTCACTTCCTCATGTGTTGTCGGAATCTCTTTCCAGCTGCGGATGATCAGAAAGACAGCCATGGCCGTGAAGAAAAACAGATACAGTAAAAGCTGGCCAGACAGACCTAAATCTGTAAACGAGTGAACAGAGGTGTCGCCTAAAATACCACTGCGCACCAAAAAGGTTGAATACAAAATGAGGACAAAAACTGCCACCACCAGAATAATGGATGCCTTTAAAGCCGTTTTACTGTTTTTGTAGGTAATCATCGTATGAATGGAAGCCACCAGGACCAACCAGGGGACATACACCGCATTTTCAACCGGATCCCAGTTCCAATAGCCTCCAAAGTTCAGCGTTTCATACGCCCAATAGCCTCCCATCAGGATACCTAGTCCCAAAATGGCAGCCGAAAAAAGTGCCCACGGTAATGCAGGCCGGATCCACTCCGTATATCTTTTCTGCCAAAGACCTGCCAAACAAAAAGCAAAGGGTACCAAGGTGGAGGCAAACCCCAGAAACAACGTAGGCGGGTGAATGACCATCCAGTAATTCTGAAGCAATGGATTGAGCCCATTTCCATCCACCGGGATGAAGTCAGGATCCATTTTAAAGATGGGGTCATCCAGGGCATCGCGTAACAAAATGAAGGGAGAGCTGCCAATCTTAACATCCAGCCCGGGTATCACCGATCCTAAAATCATAGAGGCCAGAAAAGCCTGTACCAACGCAAATACCACCATGGCTGGCGCTTCCCAGGATTTTTGCGTGTTTAACAAAATGATACCAAGTACCGATTGCCAAAACATCCAGAGCCAGAAACTTCCTTCTTGTCCATTCCAAAAAGTTGAAATCAGATAATGAAGCGGAAGGTTTTTATCCGAATGACTATAGGCATAATGATACTCGAAGTAGTGCAAATAGATAATTAAAAAAAGAACGACTCCCGTACCGATAATGGAAAAGGTATGTATGTAAAAGGCGATACGGGCATTGGTCAGCCAATCTTTTTTTAATTCCGGATTTTCCTGGTTGATGGCGCGGGCATAAGCAAAGGCTGAAACAATGGCAGCTACAAACGAAACGATGACAAAAAAATGCCCCAGGTTACCAATGAAGTAATGCATGAATGCCTGAAAAAGGTTAGTATCTTAATCTATTAGAGAGAAGCATTGAGTTTTTCTTCCTGATACTTGGAAGGGCATTTCAACAGGATTTTTTTTGCGACAAACAGATCTTCCTGATAGTGACCGATAACGACTACTTTTTCAGAACGAAGAAAATCGGCAGGCATGGGTTCGTTAAAATGGACTTTTTGTTCCTTTTTATTTTCATCAATGAGCAGAAATGAAAAAGAAAGGTGATCCGGGCTTTTTTCAATACCGATGATCTCTCCCAGTTGATCTTTCTTTAATTCTCCGACCACATGTATTTCCTTCCGGCTGCCGGAAGAAGCCAGTTGATAGGCTTGATCAAAAGTGACGTATGTGCTGGCATCGCTCGCGGTTGTTAAAATGATTGCGACTGTAGCAGCCAAACCCACCAAAATAGCTATGTGTGATTTTTTCATACCATGACCCTCTTATAAGTGTTAAACATCTGCCTCCTCCTGAACGGCAAAGTTAGCCAAAATCGTCAGTGGAATTGTTAAAAAGGGATGATATCGGACTGTGTTTAAGCTTTATTATCTGAAAGTTTTTTCTCCAGACGTGACAGTTTCCGATCCATCCGCACCAAATAAACAATCAGACCGGTCAGGATGATCAAAAAAATGGCTACAACAACATAAATTTTACCTTCACTACGCATGGTATCAGCCATTTCAGGGCTATCTGACTGTGAAAATGCTGTACTCACAAACAAAAGTGCAAAAAGAGCACTCACAATTGGTTTAGTTGTTTTCATACTCAATTTCTGATAAATGTTCCTCTACTTGCCGGGTTCGGATTCTCAGGCTGGCGAACCAAAACCCTGTTAAGATCCATCCCGCAACAGCGGGATAAAAGACAAGTCGCATCCGGCTATCCAGATCATACACATTAAATCCGGGGTTGCCACCACTTCCCGGATGCATCGAATCCATCAGTCGGGGGATAATGAATATTAACGGAATCATTGCCGCAAAGGCAAAAATATTATAGACAGCGGAAAGGCGGGCCCGCTGCTCGGAATTATCAACGGAAATTCGCAAAACGAAATAGGCCAGATAAACCAGATACGTGATGGCCGCTCCTGTTTGTTTGGGATCCCAATGCCAGAATGTACCCCAGGTGTAATGGGCCCACACCATTCCTGTAATCATACCCAGCGTGCCATAGAGCATGCCAGCATGTGCCAGGCTACTGGAATATAAGTCGTTTGTAATTGAGGGGGTTCTCAGATTTTTCACCGCATAAATAGCGGAGGCAAAAAACAAAGCCACCATGCCGAACCACATTGGCACGTGGAAATAAAGCGCCCGGATAGTTTCGTTAACGATATGTAAACGAGGAACATCTGCTAAAAAGCCAGCCATGGTGGTATATGTCAAAAGGGCAACTGCCAACCATTTCCACCAGGCTTTTTTCATGCGAGTTGTTTAAAATCGATAGTCACTTTTACGATCGCCAAATATACGGGAAGAGCAAATACGACAGGGCCGCCACCAGCGAATTTATGGCTAACAAAATTAATAACTCATCATTACTGGCTTCCCATCCAAGTCCATCCAGACAGTTCTTGGTGACCTTTATGGCCATTAACAATACAGAAATGATGATCGGAAAACTGAGAACAGCCATCAACACGTGGCTGTTATTGGTTTTAGCGGCAATACTACTGATAAGGGTTAAGGAAAAAGCAAAACCCAAAGAGGCCAGCAAGATTGTCAAAAGAAAAATCCCATGATCTTGAACAGGGTCTTCCAGAAACAAAATAAAAAAACCGTACCCAACCGTGGACATGAGGGTACATAGGAGAGCATTGTAGGCCAGTTTCCCAATAATAAAATCACGTGCACTGACAGCGTAGTAGAAATAGATAAAAATGCCCCTTCGTTCAGCAATGAAACTTTTGGCAATGGTATTTATAGCAGTAAACAAAACGGTAATCCAAAGTAGGGCACTCCAGACCAAAGGCTGAATAACTCCTTGAGAAAATGTCAGATAAAGAATAAAAACAATGGAAAATAAATAGAGAAGCAAGCCCGAAAGAATGGACTTTTTTCGCAACTCCAGCGTCCATTCTTTGCGCACAATGTACAGCCAGGTCACTGTGGATAGGTTTGAGAGGTTTTCAGAAGCCAGCGGAAAAACAAAACAAAAACTACCCCCAAGATCCCGGCAAAAAAGCCTACCCCTAAGTAGACAAAAAGTCTGGGCTTAACTGGGTTTTTAAAAATGATGAACTCTTCCAATACCTGAATTCCTTGTGATAATTGAAGATCTCTCTGATAATCTAGTTGCTGCTTTCTTAAATCGATCACCTGTGTATAAATCGTAGCCGGGTTTAAAAGCATAGTTTCATTACCAGTTTTGCTAAAAACAGGATTGCCAGAGTTGAGGTTCACTTTTAAACTATCCAAAGACTTTAATTCATGATCGATATATTGAATGAGTGATGTATAGTAGGATGTCTGCTGGTGCCGGATGGCCTTGAGGTAGGGATTATTATCAAAGTAGGCCAATAGTCCTTTTTGGATAAGAGGGATGGTTGCCGGATCGGAAACCTGAAGCTCGATGATATGCGTAACTTCGGATACTTCATCAATTCTATCGGATTTTTGTCCTTCATAGCTGGTCACTGAAAAACTACGGATTTTTTTTGCTTCTGGCGAAGGCACATCCAGTTTTTCTGACAGCTCAACGTCATTATTTTCTTTGGCCAAATCATTTAAGCTCTGAATAATCTGTCGAGCCAGTGGCTCGGTTAGTATCTTTGACTTGATAACCATTTTGGTCGCAAAAATTTTGGGAGTGATAAAAAAAAGCCCAAAGCCGATCCCTGAACCGACCACTCCGGCTAAGCAAAAAAACCAAATATGATTCCGGAGGAAGCGGAAAGTGATCACCGCCAACTCAATTAAATCTATTTCATCGCTACTCTTGGATTGCATTTTATGAATTTTGATGCAATGTTATCAAAAAAGGCCTACCCCTTCAACTATAAATTCATTTGACTAAATTTGAGGCTATTTTTAATCATGAATCAACCCTTGGTGTTGGTGACCGGTGCTGCCGGGTTCATCGGCTTTCATTTAAGTAAGCGCCTCATAGAAAGTGGTTATCAGGTTTTGGGCCTGGATAACTTAAACGACTACTACGATGTAGCACTTAAAGAATCGAGGTTATCTATTTTACAGAATCTTTCAGGTTTTAGATTCGAGAAACTGGATTTGATTAAAAAAGAAGATATTGATTTACTATTTTCTAATTTAAAATTCGATTTTGTTATCAATCTGGCGGCACAAGCTGGTGTTCGCTATTCCTTGACTAATCCATACGCCTATTTGGATAGTAATCTGACGGGATTCCTCAATATTCTTGAGGCGTGTCGCCACTATAAGCCGAAACACCTCATCTATGCTTCGTCCAGCAGCGTTTATGGTGCTAATCGGAAAATGCCCTTTTCTGTGCATGACAATGTAGATCATCCGTTAGCTTTATATGCGGCCAGTAAAAAGGCAAATGAACTCATGGCCCATGCATATTCCAATCTCTACCAATTGCCCACCACCGGATTGCGGTTTTTTACGGTGTATGGGCCTTACGGTAGACCGGACATGGCTCTTTTCATTTTTACGAAAGCTATTTTAGAAGGCACGCCCATTGAAATATATAATCATGGGAAAATGAAACGGGATTTTACCTACGTGGATGATATCGTAGAAGCCATTGTGCGACTTATCCCTAAGCCTCCGCAAGGAAACAAAAACTGGTCAGGTCAATCACCAGACCCGGCCACGAGTTTTGCGCCCTACCAGATTTTTAATATTGGCAACAACCAACCGGTTGACTTGAGTTATTTTATAGAAGTAATAGAAAAGGCATTGGGGAAAGAAGCTATTAAAAAATTAATGCCATTGCAAGATGGAGATGTGCCGGAGACCTACGCAGACATCTCCGATTTAGAGCAGGAGGTTGGATTTAAACCAGCTACGACCATTGAAGCAGGCGTAAAAAAATTTGTGAATTGGTACAAGGAGTATTATAAGTTAAAGTAGTTCGTATGATTAAAATTGGAGTGATAGGCTTAGGATATGTAGGATTACCCCTCGCAGTGGAGTTTGGTAAGGTGATTGAAGTAATTGGTTTTGATATTAATCAAGACAGAATCAATGAATTAAAAACGGGAGTAGATCGAACGCTGGAAGTTGATTCGGATGAATTGAAATCGGCCACTAAGCTTTCTTTTTCGTTCGATCCTGAAGACCTGAAGTCGGTTAATTATTTTATCGTCACAGTCCCTACTCCAGTGGATGAATATCGAAAACCTGACCTTCGCCCCTTGCAAAGCGCCAGTCGTATGATTGGCAGTGTGATTAAGAAAGGAGATATTGTTATCTACGAATCAACCGTATATCCCGGGTGTACAGAGGAAGATTGCGTTCCCCTTATTGAAAAGGTGAGTGGATTAGTCTATAATCAGGATTTTTTTGCAGGATATTCGCCCGAGCGGATTAACCCGGGCGATAAACTTCATCGCGTATCTACCATTAAGAAAGTGACCAGTGGAAGTACGCCTGAAATAGCAGAAAAAGTAGATCAACTCTATCAGCAGATCATCAAGGCTGGAACTCATAAAGCATCATCGATTAAAGTGGCCGAAGCCGCCAAAGTCATTGAAAACTCGCAGCGTGACATTAACATTGCTTTTGTTAATGAATTAGCATTGATCTTTCAGCGCATGGGAATTGATACTCATGAAGTTTTAGAGGCTGCCGGCACCAAATGGAATTTCCTTCCCTTCAAGCCAGGTTTGGTGGGTGGACATTGTATTGGAGTTGATCCGTACTATCTCACCTATAAAGCAGAGAGCCTGGGGTATCATCCGGAAGTCATCCTGGCTGGAAGACGAATTAATGACAATATGGGGTCAGCGATAGCGAAGGATGTTGTCAAACTCATGGCGCAACATCAACTTCCCATCTATCAGGCTAAGGTTCTCGTGCTGGGGTTAACTTTTAAAGAAAACTGTCCGGACATCCGAAATAGCAAAGTAGTAGACGTGATTCATGAACTACAGAGTTTTGGCGTTGATGTAAAAGTGTATGATCCCCATGCAGAATCAGAAGAAGTGAAACATGAATATAACCTGGATTTACTTGAAACGTTGGAAGGAAAGTATCATGGCATCATTCTGGCCGTTAGTCATTCGGAGTTTGCTTCGCTAAATCTGGAACGGTTGAGTGAAAAAAATGCGGTGGTCTATGATGTGAAGGGCTTTTGGGATAAAGGAAAAATCACCGCTCGTTTATAAATTCATGGCTTCTACTAAAAAAATTCTGGTTACAGGCGGAGCTGGTTTTATTGGTGCCCATACGGCTTACGAATTGATGGAGTCCGGATTTTTCCCGGTAATCCTCGATGATTTTTCTGCCTGCGATGATACGCTCTTGAAAGGGTTAGGTAAACTGTCGGATAAGCCATCGGTCTTTTATAAAGGTTCGTGCGAAGATGCTGTACTTCTGGCCCAAATCTTTGAAACCGAAAAAATTGAAGCGGTCATCCATTTTGCGGCTTTTAAGTCTGTTGGCGAATCCGTCAAGAATCCACTCAAATATTACTCCAATAATATTCACTCGCTGGTCGTTTTACTTCAGACCATGCATCGCTATGGCGTCAATCATCTTATTTTTTCATCATCCTGCACGGTGTATGGTCAACCCGACAAGATTCCGGTGGATGAGCGTGCTCCCATCAAAAGAGCAGAATCCCCCTATGGAGCGACTAAACAAATGGGAGAACGAATCTTGGAAGATGCGGTTATAGCTCACGAAAACCTACGGGTGATATCGCTCCGGTATTTCAATCCCATAGGGGCACATCCAAGTTCATTCATAGGCGAACTTCCGTTGGGAGTGCCCAATAATTTGGTTCCCTATGTAACTCAGGTAGCTGCAGGTAAGCGGGAGAAGTTAACCGTGTTTGGAAATGACTATCAAACATCCGATGGAAGTTGTGTCAGAGATTACATTCATGTGGTGGATTTAGCAAAGGCCCACGTACAGGCTCTTCAAAAAATCAACTCCTTTGATGATCGGTTTGAAGTGTTTAATCTTGGGACTGGCAAAGGAGTAACAGTCCTGGAGTTAATCGCTGCCTTTGAAAAATCCACGGGTGTTAAAGTGAATTATTCGATAGGTCCTCGCAGGGAGGGTGATGTGGAGCAAGTATATGCCAATCCCACAAAGGCAAATCAAATGCTTCAATGGGAAACAAAGCTATCGCTTGAGCAGGCGTTGTTGGATGCCTGGCGATGGGAAAAAAAGATAGAGACATGATAGGGTCATTACAAATGGCTACGTCCATCAACAGGATCATTCAGGTCAGTCTAAGTGACTGTAAAAAGTAATTATTGCCAGATGAAAAGTACTCCCGAAATCAAAATGGTTGATTTGCATAGCCAATACCTGCGAATCAAAAGCGAAGTGGATGCCGCCATGGCTTCTGTACTTAACTCGACCGCATTTATTCAAGGACCGCAAGTGGCGGAATTTGCGAGAGCTTTGGAGATATATACAGGCGCCAAACATGTGGTGACCTGTGCCAACGGGACAGACGCTCTTCAAATCGCAATGATGGCCTTGGATCTTCAACCCGGAGACGAGGTGATTTTGCCGGTGCATACCTATGTAGCCACTGCAGAAGTAATTGCTCTGCTGCGACTAAAGCCTGTTTTTGTCGATGTTTCGGAAGATTATTTCACATTGGATATTGATCAGGTAAAGTCCAGGATAAATGCGCGCACACGGGCCATCGTTCCGGTTCATTTATATGGTCAGTGCGCACCAATGGAGCCCTTGCTTTCATTAGCAAAAGAGCACAATCTTTTTGTCATCGAGGATGCCGCTCAATCCTTGGGAGCCATCTATACATTCTCTTCTGGCATCCGGAAGTCTTCTGGCACCATGGGTATAGTTGGTTGTACTTCCTTTTTCCCCTCCAAGAATTTAGGGTGTTTTGGTGATGGAGGAGCCATGTTTGTTAATGACGATGCTCTTGCAGAAAAAATAAGAATGATTTCCAGTCATGGTCAAAAGATCAAGTATCACCATGATATCATTGGTGTCAATAGTCGGCTGGACACGCTTCAGGCGGCCATCCTGAAGGTGAAACTCAACTACCTGACTCACTACGAGCAAACGAGAAATAATGCTGCCAATTATTATGATCGTGAATTAGAATCATTAACCTGGCTGAAAAGGCCCATACGAATGCCAGAGAGTACACATGTATTTCATCAATATACGATCACGATAAAAAACGGACAACGGGACGCCTTAAAAAATTATCTGGAAAAAAGGGGGGTACCAACCATGATTTACTATCCTGTTCCCTTGCATTTGCAAACAGCTTACCGCCAGCCAGGTATGGCGGAAGCTTCATTTCCAATTACCGAGCGGTTGTCGAAAGAAGTAATTTCATTGCCGATCCACACTGAAATGACAGAAGATCAATTATCTTACATTTGTACCTGTCTAAAAGACTTTCCAGCGCATGCCTGACAAGAGCTACTTTGCACATGAAACCGCCATCATTGACGAGGGTTCCGAAATAGGGGAAGGCACCAAAATCTGGCATTTTTCTCATGTCATGACCTCTTGTAAAATAGGTAAAAACTGTAATCTAGGTCAGAATGTGGTGATTTCACCGCAGGTTACGTTGGGCAACAATGTCAAAGTTCAAAATAACGTTTCGATTTATACTGGAGTGACCTGTGAAGATGACGTATTTTTAGGCCCCTCGGTGGTTTTTACTAATGTAGTTAACCCACGAAGTGCTATCAACAGACGAGGACAGTATGCGAAGACTATTGTTAAACGAGGGGTATCTATCGGGGCCAATGCTACCATTGTTTGTGGACATGATATTGGGGAGTACGCATTTATTGGAGCAGGGGCGGTAGTGACTAAAAATATTCCTGCCTATGCTTTGGTGATAGGTAATCCTGCCAGGCAAGTGGGCTGGATGAGCGAATATGGCCACAAGCTTATATTTAATACATCAGGATTAGCTGTATGCCCCGAAAGTCAGGAGAAGTATCAGTTGAAAGATGGAGTTGTCACGAAATTAGCATGAAAAATTTTGCCCTCATTGGTGCCGCTGGATTTATTGCCCCCCGACACCTGAAAGCCATTAAGGACACAGGCAACAATCTGGTGGCCGCCATGGATAAGTTTGATAGCGTTGGAATCATTGACAGTTTTTTTCCGCAGGCAGATTTTTTTACTGAGTTTGAACGGTTTGATCGCCACATAGACAAACTCAGAAGACAGGGTCACAAAGTAGATTATGTGAGTATTTGCTCTCCAAACTATTTGCATGATTCCCACATCCGATTTGCCTTGAGACAGCAAGCAGATGCCATCTGTGAAAAACCTTTGGTTCTAAACCCATGGAACGTGGATGCCCTTTCTGAAATAGAGAAGGAAACGGGCAAAAATGTCTATACAATTCTTCAATTGCGCCTGCATCCGAGCATTATTCAGCTTAGAAATGATGTCAAATCATCCGGGCAAAAGAAACATCAGGTCAAGCTGGAGTATATGACCTCCCGGGGCAAGTGGTATCATCATAGCTGGAAGGGAGAAGAACAAAAGTCAGGAGGAATTGCCACAAACATTGGTGTTCATTTTTTTGATATGCTTAGCTGGGTATTTGGCAGAGTTACGGATCTTCATGTTAAAACGTATGAATCCGATCATGCTTCCGGGCATTTGGAATTGGAACATGCTTCGGTTGATTGGTTTTTGAGCATCAATGAGGACCATTTACCAGCTGAAGCAAAAGCACTGGGCAAACGAACTCATCGGTCTTTAACCATGGCTGGGCAAGAGATTGAATTCAGTGACGGTTTTACCGACTTACACACGAAGAGCTACCTGGAGATCTTGGCTGGAAATGGTTTTGGACTGGAAGACGCCAGACCTTCCATAGAACTGGTTCATCGCATACGTGAACAAAAAAAAGGTTAGATTTTTTTATCTTCACTTGATAATAAGATAAGAGATGAAAGGAATTATTCTTGCAGGGGGATCCGGAACCAGGCTTTATCCCTTGACCAAAGCCATATCCAAGCAGATTTTGCCGATTTATGACAAGCCCATGATCTATTACCCGCTCTCGGTATTGATGCTGGCAAATATTCGGGAGGTACTTATTATTTCCACTCCTCATGATATTGGGCATTTCACTAACCTGTTGGGTAATGGTAGTCAGATCGGTCTTAAATTGTCCTATAAAATACAACCCTCTCCGGATGGTCTGGCACAGGCTTTTTTGCTAGGGGAAGAATTTCTGGCCGGCAGTGCTGCTTGCCTGATTCTGGGCGACAATATTTTTTATGGATACGGTTTTTCAGGCATGCTGGAAGAGGTCAGTAAACTGAACCAGGGAGCCTGTGTGTTTGGATACTATGTAAACGACCCCGAGCGTTACGGAGTGGCGGAGTTTGATGCCAGTGGGAATGTCCTTTCCATTGAAGAAAAACCTAAAGAGCCTAAGTCCAACTATGCTGTCACCGGACTCTATTTCTATGACCAGACGGTTGTCACAAAAGCAAAGACAATTAAACCTTCGTCACGAGGTGAATTAGAAATTACCGATTTAAACAGGATTTATCTGGAAGAAAAAAGCCTGACCGTTAAGTTATTGGGGCGGGGTATGGCCTGGCTGGACACCGGAACCCATCAGTCTATGTTGCAAGCTTCTAATTTTGTAGAATCGATTGAGGAGCGCCAGGGTTTAAAAATTGCTTGTTTGGAAGAAATTGCTTTTCGGAAAAAGTACATCAGTAAAGAACAATTGGCGGAACTGGCCAAACCGTTGATCAAAAATCAATATGGACAGTATTTAATGAAGATTTTGAACGAGCGAACACTTTGATAGAATGCAAAAAGTAGAAACTCCCTTCAAGGACCTCTATATTCTGGAACCCAAGGTCATGGAAGATGCACGTGGGTATTTTATGGAATCGTATAATCACAAATCCTTAATTGAATTAGGAATTAATACAGTCTTCGTGCAAGACAATCAGTCCTTGTCAGCTCACGGTGTATTGCGAGGTTTGCATTTTCAAAACGCCCCTTATGCACATACGAAATTAGTAAGGGTACTGAGCGGTGTTATTCAAGATGTAGTGGTGGATCTAAGGAGAGAGCAAGATACATTTGGAAAATACTTTTCAATAGAACTGTCAGCCACCAATAAAAAGCAGCTTTTAGTACCGAAAGGATTTGCACACGGGTTTCTGGTGCTAAGTCAACAGGCTGAAATTCTCTATAAATGCGATCAGTACTATTCCCCTGACTATGAAGGAGGAATAAGATTTGATGATCCGGTTATTAACATTTCCTGGCAGCTTAGCCCTTCACAATTTATCTTATCTTCCAAAGATCGGGTTCTTCCTTTTTTAAGTGAAGCAAAATTTACTTTTTTATGAAATCAATATTAGTTACTGGTGGGGCTGGTTTTATAGGATCAAATTTTATCCCTTATTTTCTTTTTCAAAATAGAGATATCTCAATCATCAATCTGGATCTTTTAACCTATGCAGGTGATTTGAGTAATCTCAAGGAAATAGAAACCCATCCTGGTTATACTTTCATCAAAGGGGATATAGGAGATCGTACATTGGTCGAGTCCCTTTTTAAAGAATACAATATTCAGGGAGTGATTCACTTTGCGGCAGAGTCACATGTCGACAATTCCATTACCGGGCCCGAGGCATTTGTCAGAACCAATGTCAATGGCACGTTCACGTTATTAGATGTCGCACGAAAAGCCTGGCTTAAGGCTCCATTTGAACCACATTCCGGACAAGAACAGAGTCGGTTTCTTCATGTTTCAACAGACGAAGTATATGGTACTCTGGGAGATACAGGTTACTTTACGGAAGCCACAGCTTATGCACCTAACAGCCCCTACTCAGCATCTAAAGCCGGAAGTGATATGTTGGTAAGAAGTTATCATCATACCTATGGAATGAATACTATAACAACCAATTGTTCAAATAACTACGGCCCCAAGCAACATAAAGAGAAGTTGATACCAACCATTATCCGAAAAGCATTGTCTAATCAACCGATACCCATCTATGGCGATGGGTTAAATGTCAGAGACTGGCTATATGTCTTAGATCATGCCAAAGGCATTGAGCTGGCCTTTAAAAAGGGTTTAGCCGGGCAGACCTATAACATTGGAGGAAGGAACGAACGAACGAATATGCAGATAGTAAACACTATTTGCAGTATTTTAGATAGTCAAAGCCCGCGATCTGATGGTAGGTCTTACAAAAACCAAATTACGTTCGTCAAAGATCGAGCAGGTCATGACAGAAGGTATGCTATAGATGCGACAAAAATAGAGACACAGTTAGGCTGGAAGGCCGAAGAGAATTTTGAGACTGGTATTCTTAAAACCATTCATTGGTATTTGACGCACTGAAAAACCCCTTTTCTAAGGCAGAAACGTAATGCACCATTGATAGATTCATTATCCAAAATCATTTCTTATAATAAGTTTTATTATTTCCATCCCCTCCATACCTTCCATCGGTTGAAGATCATTACGTTTGTGTTCTAGTGAGACCCCGATTATTTCATTCCGAGTTCTTGACAAATGTCTCTTATCAAATGATAGGAACAGGGATAGCCCAGGGTTTGCCTTTAATAATATCTCCTTTTCTTACCAGGCTCTATTCTGAACATGACTTTGCACTATTTACCACGTTTTCATCAATTGTCAGTATACTTGTTGTGGGCGTTGGCGGCCGTTATCATTTTGCAATTGTTTTACCTCAGAAAGAATCCGATTCGGTAAAATTATTTTTACTCAGCATCTATATTACATTAGCCTATTCATTTTTGCTATTAATTGGCTGTGTGATCATAGATCTTTTAATTCAACAGCCACTTAGCTTAGCTATTTATTTAATTCCGTTATATGTTTGTTTTTATGGATTGTGGATTTGTATTTCCTTTAGGTCCATACGAGATAAAACATTTCTTCATAACGCAACGGCTAAAGTAGTTCAATCAGTAGTTTACATTATCGCTGGCGTTGGTTTGGGGTTTATGCGGCTTACACTTTTTGGTCTTATCACGGCAAGAATCTTAGGGGTGATCTCATCTGGACTCTACCTGCATATGGTGAATTTTAAGTTCTCCTATTTCGTTAAACTTAAAGACCTGAAAGAGGTTGCCCTAAAGTATATTGACTACCCAAAATATGGTTTAGCCCCAGCTTTCTTGGATATCGCTTCGGTGCAAGGAATAATATTAATCATGACTTGGTTTTATTCCACAAGTGATGTCGGATTTTTAGGATTGACAACTTTAGTTTTAAGCGCACCAATTAGTTTGATAGGAGGGTCCTTTAAAGATGTGTTTTATCAGAAAATGGTATCCTTGTTTAACACCCGGTCGTATCGTCAAGCCAAAAGCCTATTTATCAAGTCAGCCTTTGGATTGTTTTTGTTAGGAATACCCATTTGTTTGGTTATTTATTTTTTTGGACCTGAAGCGTTTACATTTGTCTTTGGTGAAAAATGGCAGAGGTCGGGTGAATTTGCTTCCATTATCTGCCTTAGCTTTCTTTTGCAACTGGTAGTAAGTCCACTTTCAAGCATTTTTAATGCTGCTAACAAGCTAAAAATAGCCTCCTACTGGCAAACATTATACTTTTTAACAACATTTATTTCTTTGGGTATTTCATCATTTATTCTTCGGTTAACCGTTGATGAATTACTTGTAGTATACGTGGTTCATGAATTAGTTCTTTATTCTATATATTTTTCTTTGCAGTATTGGACGTTAAAGCGACTTACATAATGTGTGGCATTACAGGTATCATAATGAAAGACTTCACGTCCGTTGACGTAGATCAATTGAAAATCATGAATGATAGAGTCCAACACCGCGGACCAGACGGGGAGGGATTTTACCATCATGAGAATGTGGGTTTTGGTCATCGAAGGTTGTCTATTTTGGATTTATCTGCTCTAGGCTCACAGCCAATGAAATATGGAGAAAGCCTCATCATTACCTATAATGGTGAGATTTATAACTATATAGAAATTCGGGCCGAGTTAGTAAGTAGAGGGCACATATTTAAAAGTGGATCTGATACCGAGGTCATTCTGGCATCGTATCAGGAATGGGGATCCGAATGTGTCCATAGATTCAACGGAATGTGGGCCTTTGCGATTCATGATATTGAAAAAAAAATTGTTTTTATAAGTCGTGACAGATTTGGCGTAAAACCATTCTATTATTTTGAAAGTCAAAATAAATTTATGTTTGGCTCTGAAATTCGTCAGTTATTAACTCAGGTAACTGAACGAAAGGTGGATAGGCAAATGTTGTTTGACTATTTATATTTAGGTTATCATCACCATACTCATAGAACATTCTTTGAGAATATATTTTCTTTGGATCCAGGCCACAACATGGTCTTTGATTTGTCAACTGGTTCACATACTATTTCAAAGTGGTACAAATTTGAAATTAATGATGATATCAACAGGCTCTCATTTGATAACGCTCAAAAATTATTCGAAACAACTCTTGACAACGCAATTCATTTAAGATTAAGGTCCGATGTTAAAGTGGGTACCTGTTTAAGCGGAGGATTGGATAGCTCATATATTGCTGCCGTTGCCGCGGTTGCATATAATTCATCCTCACCGGAGAAGTTTAATGCGATAACCGCCAAATCTATTGAGAAAGATAATGACGAAACGGTTTTTGCTGAAATGGTGGTCAACCATTCTGACCTTAAATGGAAGGTTGTCTGTCCCCAGCCAGAAGACTTCTTTAGTGTTGTCGAGGATGTTATTGAAACGCAAGAAGAGCCTTTTGGAGGACCGTCTATTATTATGCAATATTTTGTCATGAAAAAGGCGAAAGACGAGGGATGTATTGTATTGCTAGATGGACAAGGAGGAGATGAGGCTCTTCTTGGATATGATAGATACTATTCAACTTATCTGGGTCAGTTAAAAGGTATTGTAAATAAGATAAAGTGTTACTTAGAGATTAGCAGGAACTCAAAATTGAGCATAAAGGATCTATTTCTTTACATGTTGTATTTTAATAATACTAGGGTTAGAGCCATGAGGCAACTGAGAAGAAATGATTATATTAAACCTGAATTCAAATCCTATCTTAATATTGATTTGTTAAGTTTAATCTCCAGAGCGGGCAAGAAAATTAGTGATCTACAGGAATTGGAAATCACAAAAGTACAGTTGCAAAAGCTTTTAAAATATGAAGACCGAAATTCCATGAGATTTTCAATAGAAGCGCGGGTTCCTTTTGTTGACTATCGGGTTATGGAACTGTCCTATTCTCTGCCTGTTAATTACAAAATCAATAATGGATGGTCAAAGTATATATTAAGGAAATCTGCGGAGGCCAAACTGCCTAAAGGTATTGTTTGGAGAAAGGCCAAAATTGGCTTTGAAGCCCCCAACAACTGGTATCAAAATAGAGATACTTTGTTTCGAACAATTGAGAAATCTGAATTTCTCGGTTCCTTTGTTAACAAGGATAAAATTTTAAAGAGTATTGACGATGTTTCCTTATGGAAATTATACAATATTGCTGTTTGGGCAAAGAAGTTTAACGTTCAATTTTAGTAATTCCGAATAAGGTCTTAATTCCTCAATACAAATCCATCCATACTTTCAATCAACGAGATCAGTTTTTATACTGTTAAGTCTTGCCCGGATCATCAGTGATCTATAAGATGACGTATAGGGGATTTTTATACTCACATCCGTCCTGCCTATCAATCTTTTAATAAGATTTTTCACTAATTTTAAAAGCCCGTCAACCCTGCTACGTTCAATTGATACAATAGAGAACCCAGACTCTTGAAGATACCCAATTAGGTGTTTTTCGCCTGCAAAGACCAGATGATCAGGTAAATCCAATTCACCGGGGACTTCGTACCGACTTTTGAGATCGGCAGTATTACCTGTTTCAATAAATACTTCACCCTTAGCTGTCAAAACCTTTTTGATATCTTGTAAGAAGGTACGAAAATCAGGTATGTGGGAATAGACATTTATCAATGACAAAAAGTCAAACTTTTCATCGATTTCATTTAAATAACACTCTTTAATCGTTAAGTTCCGCGCTCTAGCATGAATCGCCTTTGGTTTCATGGGTTCAAGTCCAACAATTTTACTACCAGCAGGAGCCATCTGTGAGATAGCCTCAATCACTTCACCGTACCCAGCCCCAACATCTAGCCAGGAGATCGTTTTAGAATTAGCCCATATATCCTCGAACATACGACTCAATATCTTTTTATAATGCTTTACTTTGGATGGCATGCGTTTCCCAATAGCTGTTCTCCCATGCTCAACGTCACTATGCACTCCTGTTCGAACGGCTTCACTAACAAGCGATAGTATCGGCCTTGGGTTAACATATACCAAGCCACAGTTTGAACACTTTACTGCACTAAAACCATTTTCTGTCGCCCAGGGCAAGTATTTGGATTCATCGCAATAAAGGCAGTTAATGAATTCTTTTTGGGACGTCTGATTCATAGGTTATTTTGATAGTAAATCTAAGATAAATTAGGCTAAGCCACGAGTCAGTGTGAGAAAAATATGCCATTGTAAAAGCTAATAATTGAATCATTTATCTATCTAAATTGCTTAGATTAGCTTATAGAAGTATAGTTTAAGGATCGAGGCAAATTTACTAACTTTGCGTCTTTTACGTCTCTAGCCCACGTGAAACTTAGCAAAACAACCTTTCAAACATCTATCTTTTGTTTATACCTTCTATCAGGGGAGTTAAAGTTTCTGTTTACGTATTATCAATCGCCAATAGATATCACGCTTGTATTTCTCCTGCTTATTCTTTCTGACATGCTGTATACATTGGTTGTTTGCCCCAAGACTATTAAAGTTAATAAAGCTCAGCTTTTCCTTATTGTTGTTTTCTTATTGTTTTATTTTTTATTTTTTATCACTCTGCTATATACACCGTCTAATTTTTATGGGTATAAGAAAACACTGTATTTTAGTTTATGTGTGGTTTCTTTAATTTATCCTCTATTCATAAAGAACTTTGATTTGCGCTTGTTTTATCTCATAACTTTTGCAACAATTATTCCTGCGTCACTTTGGTTTGTTGTGGTTAAGCACCTCTATTGGTCAGGTTATGCGACAACTATTGGTGCCCATTTTGAGCCATTGCTAGGATCGTATATGGGTCTTTCCATAGGTATGGCATTTCTTATATTTTATCTAGTAGAAGAAAAAGAAATTCTGAAGGCATTTGTTTTAGGATTACTTTTATTAGCTCTCGGTTCGAGAGGGACCTTTCTATTCGTATTGATTGTTATATGTTCGTTTAAATGGAAAGTGATTTTAGAATGCCTGACCCAAATTCCAAGACAGATCACATTAAGGAAAACAAATATTGCAGCTACGATTTTGATTCTAATAGTTCTTACATCATTTTGGGAACCGATAGCAACAGGATTTAAATTTGGAATAGGTAGATTCGAATCATTTGTCAACCTGACCTCAGATAATTCAACCAAAGAAAGACTACAGTTTTATTATTTCGCGATCACACGAATCCCTGAATCTTTACAGTCATTAGTTGGAGGTCATGGTATAGGCAGTTTTGGTCTTTTGGTTGCAGGTAAAGAATCACGAGATATTCCCCACAATGTATTTCTGGAAGCATGGTTCGAGCTTGGGTTTCTGGGGCTACTTTTTTTACTGGCTTTTTTTACTGTACCCTTTTTTTTAAGAAGAAATCGTGTACTAAAGATGATGGCGCTATTCTTTTTACTGGATAGTTTAAAGTCAGGAGGATTAGATGAAATGCGTTTTATGTTTGGGATATTTGGAGCTTTGATTTTTATTGATCAGGTAAGTGTTTGGAATCAAAAAGAAACTTTAGAATTCGAACCAATCCTTTTCGGTAAATGAGTGTAAATTTTTCAGCTTTCTTAAGATGGCGATATGTAGGAATATATCTGTTTGCTTTTGCAATGCCTCTACCTATTCCTCTGCGCTTAACGGCTGGATTTTTTGTTCTAATGTTGATAAATGTCCTTCTTCTAACAGGAGACTCTAAAATTCCTGCACTGCTAAAAGATAAGTTTCTACTCATTTTTTTTTCTTTTTTTGCAATAGATTTTATTCGGTCAATTTTTTTCTTTGACCCTACATTCTTGGGATTTAAAGAGGTTAAATTAGCATTTGCCCTTATTCCTTTTTTATTTCTTTGGAAAAGACGGGAATTGCTTATGATTAGAAAGACAGTTTTCATTTTCTTTCTCCTTGGGGTGCTTACCTACATATGTTATGCATGGTTATATGCCATGTATTTTTACACTATAAAATTCCCTCACTATAGCATCACACTGACTGATGGGTATTTAAATTACTTGTTTGATTATCACTTACCTGGGTCCATCCACGAGGCTTATATAGGATCATACATAGCATTTGGAGCCATTGTTGTGTATATCTGCACAATCATTCAAAAAAAAGTGTCTTTCCGCCTTGGACTAGGCTTCGTTATCTTTCTGTCCATGAATCTGTTTTACATAGGTAGTAAGAGTGTAGTTTTTCTTTTCATACTTCTGTTACTTTTTACAACTGTTTATTTATACTTTGAAAAACTTAGTGATCGAATTTTTCGTTCTGCTATTATAGCCGTGGGAGCTATCGTTATGTTTGGAGTCATACTTATGGTCACATGGCTTCCCAGTAGTATCAAAAGTAGTATTGAAAAGAGGGCGGTTATTTATGATTGTGTAGCGAGGGTTGCTACTATCAATCCATGGATAGGAGTCGGGTACCAAGATGTTCGGAGCAGCTCCCGATTTTGTATAGGATATGAAGAGGAGTTGATGACGCACAATATTTTTTTTAGCGAACTGGTTGCCAATGGTCTTGGAGTTGTTGTACTTGTTGTATTGGCTGTCTATTTGCTTTATGTGGCTTTTAGCGCGCGCGATTTAGTACTAGGGAGCTTGGTATTTTTATGCGTGGGAGTTGGAATGGTAGAAGATGTTTTTAATCGTCAATGGGGCGTTTTTTTCTTTGTTTTTTTTACTACGTTGGCCTACCTATCTATCAAAAAAACCTAAGCTATTAATGTTGAAGTTACCAAAATGAAGAAAGTTCTCATCCTGACGAAAACAAACTGGAATGAACCTCCTAGAATTCGGCATCAGATAACTAATTTGCTTAAAGCCAAAGGATATCAAATAACATATGTTGAAAAAAATACCTACAGAAGTATATTGATTCGCAAGAGATCAGAGGAAGGTATTCTTTTCTTTTCTCATGCTGAATTAATTCACCATCAATTGAGATATCATAAGATTATTCAGTGGGCGAATAATCAGGTAGTAAAATTTTATTTGAAAAAGATCATACGTCAGGTTGAGTTTGACTTTATCTTAAATTTTTGTTATGATTATTCCTTTATCAGGCAACTTGAACCTGAGAAAAGAATTATAACTATGATTGAAGACGATTTCGAAAGTCAGGCGAAATTTGGAATGAAAATACAGATTCGGAATCAAGTAAGAGACACCTGCAAGAGCTCTGACGCAGTACTAACAGTATCATATCCACTTTTCACTAAGCTACAGTCGTACAAGAATAATGTTCATTTGTTTTTCCCCTGGAGTCAAAAGAGGTATCAATACCCTGTTACTTCTACAAATAGAAATACGGTTTTGTATTTTGGCTTTGTTCACCGAATCGATTGGGCTATTGTAGAAGACTTAGTACGATATGCAAAGTACAATTTTCGTTTTATCGGTCCTCCTGGTAAAATGAGCGATCTAAAGGTTCTTACCCACCTTAAAAAGACATATCAAAATTTTGAGTATATTAATTATTTGTCAATTAATGGCTTAAAACTGGATGATGTCTTTTGTTCTATTTTGCCATACGACCCTACCATTAAGAGTGTTCAGGCGTGTACAGTTAGTAACCGAGCATTTAATTTGTTGTCGCTGGGCTTACCATTGGTCTACGCTTCGCTTGATTATCTGATCGAAGCTCCGGAAACAGTCATTCGAAAGAACAAAACAACACAAGATTATCAGAATTCTTTGAAATTCTTCAATAACCATTTTTATGAGGTTCAGAGAGATATTGAACAATTCTTAAGTAACCATTACGAGGAAGATCGATGGATTGTTTTGAGAAAAGCCATCCATGATCCAATTGTGAATATTGACTCTGATTTAAGTGCTACTTTTGAGTAGTTTTGATACTAGATAATAGATTATGGTCTTGGAAATAGAATCGCAAAGTTATGAAGGGTAGAAAGTCCCAGATTTGTACCAACTGTGTCATGGATACCACTGACACAAAAATTACTTTTGACAGTAATGGTGTATGCGACCATTGTACTGATTTTTATAAGAATATCTTGCCCAATTGGCATACGGATAATAGAGGCAGAGCAGAACTTCAGAAGATAGTTGACAAAATAAGAAGAGAAGGTCAAGGAAAGGATTTCGATTGCATCATGGGAATGAGTGGTGGTATTGACAGTTCTTACCTGACATACTGGGCTAAAGAATTAGGACTTCGCCCCTTGGTTTTTCATGTCGATGCAGGATGGAACTCGCAACAAGCTGTTAATAATATTGAAGTTCTTGTGGATAAACTTGGACTCGATTTATATACTGAAGTTATAGACTGGGAAGAAATGAAGGACCTTCAACTCGCGTTTTTCAAGGCTGGCGTGCCTCATATTGATACTCCACAGGATCACGCTTTTTTTGCTACTATGTACAAGTTTGCTCATAAACACAATATAAAATACATACTAACTGGAGCAAATTATTCCACCGAATGTATCAGGAATCCGATTGAGTGGATGTATTATCAGTCTGACCTGGCTCAATTAAAAGATATACATAAGAGATTTGGTAAAAGACCATTAAAAAATTTTCCATTAACAAGCATATTAAAGCATAAAGTATATCTACGATATATTAAGGGAATCAAGGTGATTACACCCCTTAACTATGTGCCTTATAACAAAGAGGAGGCAATGCAACTTCTCGTGGATAAATTTGGGTGGCAACGATACCCGCAAAAACATTTCGAATCTCGTTTTACAAAATTCTATGAAGGCTACTGGTTGCCAAAAAAATTCGGATACGATACCCGAAAAGTTCAATATTCAAGTTTGATTCTGACGAAGCAAATGACTAGGGAGGACGCCCTCGAAAAATTGAAAAAATCTCCATATGATGAATCAACAATTGCTCAGGATTTTGAATATATCGCTACCAAACTGGGTATCACGGTACAGGAACTTCAGGGTTATTTTGATGCTCCTAATAAATCCTATAAGGATTATAAAACCCAGGAAAGCATTTATAAAATTGGGGCAAGAATAATGAGGTCATTGGGTTTAGTACGAGGAGGTAAGCGATGATAACAATAGTAAATTATGGTTCCGGAAATATTCAGGCTATCGGAAATATTTACAAGCGTTTGAATATTGAGTTTGCCGTAGCCGACACAATCAATACGCTAGGTAGTGCCACAAAATTAATTTTACCAGGTGTTGGGGCTTTTGATAAAACGATGAAGCAACTGGTTGATTCTGGCATGAAAACCAAACTTGATTATTTAGTGCTTGAAAGAAACGTTCCTGTGCTAGGAATTTGTGTAGGCATGCAAATTTTAGCTGATGGAAGCGAAGAAGGCGAGCTTCCCGGACTTGGTTGGATTGCTGGAAAGGTTAAAAAGTTTGATATTTCAAAGTTTAAACATAAACCTCATGTGCCTCATATGGGATGGAATAGTGTGAAGCCAGCGATGGAGCATCCATTATTTAGGAATATGGATGAACAACAAGGGTTTTATTTTCTTCATTCCTATTATTTTGAATGTTCAAACAGCAGAAATATACTAAGTACCACTGAATATGGAGATATGTTTGCTTCTGCTGTTTACCGCGAAAATATTTTCGGGACGCAATTTCACCCTGAAAAAAGTCATCACAATGGCATTCAATTGCTAAAGAATTATGCCGAAATGTAATTACGAATGCTGAGACCACGAGTAATACCTTGTCTGTTGGTTCATAATCGGGGCTTGGTTAAGACTGTTAATTTTAAAGACCCCAAGTACGTTGGAGATCCAATTAATGCGGTCAAAATCTTTAATGAAAAGGAGGTTGATGAACTTATTGTATTGGATATCGATGCGTCTGTAGAAAAACGAGATCCTGATTTTACGTTAATCAGAAACCTGGCAGCAGAATGTAGAATGCCGCTCTGCTATGGAGGCGGGGTTAAATCGGTTGTTCATGCCAAACAGATTATAAATCTCGGTGCAGAGAAGGTAGCATTAAGTTCCGCTGCAGTTGAAAATCCAAAATTAGTTTCTAAGATAGCCGAAGAGGTGGGGAAGCAAAGTGTCATCGTGGTGGTTGATGTTAGAAAGAAGGGCATACTTGGAAAGTATGAGGTGTTTACTCACAACGGAAAAAACGCAACAGGCAAAAACCCAAAGGAGTTTGCACAAGAAATGGAAAGACTAGGTGTTGGTGAAATCGTTGTCAATTCAATTGATAATGATGGCGTAATGAAAGGCTTCGATATGAAACTAATCGAATCCATACGTGAGTCAGTAAATGTTCCTATGACTGTTTTGGGCGGTGCCGGAAGTTTATCAGACATAAAGCAGATAGTAGATAAGTTTGGTGTAATTGGTGTAGCTGCGGGTAGTCTGTTTGTATTTAAAGGAGTTTATAAAGCAGTGTTGATCAACTATCCAAAGCGAAGTGAACTAAACGATATGTTTCAAAGTCGATGATCACAGTTGTATGCTAATTTAAAAGGGATTTATCACTTATATTTTAAGTTAAATTGAAACAGATAATTCAAGATCTCCAATCCGGTAAAACTATCTTGGCAGATGTTCCGGCCCCAATAATTAAAGCTGGCTGTTTGCTCATTCGAACTAAAGTCAGCCTGGTTTCATTAGGCACAGAACGCATGTTGGTAGAATTTGGCAAAGCGAATCTTATCGATAAGGCACGTCAACAGCCTGAAAAGGTTAAGCAAGTATTGGATAAGATTAAATCTGATGGTCTTTGGCCCACATTGGATGCAGTATTTAAAAAACTTGGTGAGCCATTGCCGCTTGGTTATTGCAATGCGGGAGAAGTGATCGCAGTAGGCGAAGGCGTGAGAGAGTTTAAAGTAGGAGATAGGGTTGCATCAAACGGACCTCATGCAGAAGTGGTTTTAATTCCTCAAAATCTGGTAGCCAAAATTCCTGACAATGTTAGTTATGAAGAAGCGTCATTTACTGTAATCAGCTCAATAGGATTGCAAGGTATTCGATTGGTGAATCCAACGTTTGGAGAAACTATTGTTGTAATTGGTCTGGGGCTAATTGGATTAATTACTTGCCAATTATTGAAGGCAAATGGCTGTTCAGTGATCGGTTATGACTTTGATGAAAGCAAGGTAAAATTGGCAACCTCTTTTGGCGTAACAGCATTTAATGTTTCAAAAGAGACAGATCCGATTAAGATCTGCATGGAGAGGACAAATGGTATTGGTGTTGATGGTGTGATAATCACAGCGTCCACGCAAAGTGATGAGGTAATCTCACAGGCAGCACAGATGTCCAGAAAGCAAGGAAGAATAGTCCTTGTTGGCGTAATAGGTTTGGATATTAAGCGCTCTGATTTTTATGAAAAGGAGCTTTCATTTCAGGTTTCATGTTCATACGGTCCTGGCAGATATGATGAGCAATATGAACAAAAAGGACAAGATTATCCGTTGCCTTACGTGCGATGGACTGAGAAACGCAATTTTCAAGCAATACTTGAAGCCATTAGCATGGGTTCTATTCAAGTAAAGCCATTAATCACGGAGTTGGTTCAGTTGTCTAAATATGAGTCGATCTATAATCAAATCGGTTCAAGTAAATCAATTGCTTCATTACTGCAATATGAGGAAGGTATTAGGGAATTCGAAAATAAGATAGAAATAACACCCTCCATATTCGACAAGCAAAAGGCAGTGTTTGGAATAATAGGCGCTGGTAACTTTACCAAAATGGTAATTGTGCCTACCATGCGCAAACTTGGATATAATCTCAAGTATATAGCGAGTGAAAAAGGGCTTTCCTCTTCAATCTTATCAAAAAAATATAAAATTGCTTTTGCCACATCTGATTATCATCAGATTTTAACTGATCCGGAAGTTACAGCTGTTGCGATTACTGTTAGGCACAATATGCATGCTCAGCTGGTAATTGAGGCGTTGAATGTCGGCAAACATGTATTTGTAGAGAAACCTCTAGCATTAAATGCTGAGGAACTAGACCAAATTGAGGAGGCATATCGGAGGAGCGGAAAGACCTTGACGGTTGGGTTTAACAGGAGATTTTCTCCATTTGCTGCAAAAGCAAAGATAATGCTAGGAGATGCCGGCCCAATCAATGTTATCGCAACCATGAATGCTGGATTTATTCCTGCAAATTCCTGGGTACACGATTTAAAAGTAGGTGGTGGTCGGATTGTGGGAGAGGCTTGTCATTTGATTGATTTGATTACATTTCTTTCTGGTAGTTTGGTGGATGAGATTATCATGACTGCTGCAGGTCAAAATCCAGAAGCAAATACGGATAATGCATCAATTCTTATGAAGTATAAAAATGGGAGTATTGGAGTGATCAATTACTTCTCAAATGGAAATAAAGCATATTCAAAGGAAAGAGTGGAAGTATATTCTCAGGGCCGAACATTAGTGATAGATAATTTCAGGAAATTAGAAAGTTATGGCTTCTCGGCTAAGGGATTTTCTAAATCGCAGGATAAGGGTCACTACGATCAGTTTAAACTATTGCAACAGAAACTTGTGGATGGAGGTAAGGAAATGATCCCGATTCAAGAGACCTTAAATACTTCAAGAGCTGTGCTCGCTGCAATTGAATCCATGAAGTTAGGTGTGTGGATAAAAGTCAAATGAATAGTTTAATTCATCAGGTCGGTTTATACTATCGCACACTTCGTCATCTTACCTTAAGACAGCTCTACTATCAGGTTGTTCATCGGCTAAAAAAATTAATTAATAAACAAAATCGAAATATTGAATCTGGTTTTGAGCAGATTCGAACGATTAATTTGTTGGCCTCTATACCATCAATCAATTCATATTTAGGAAATCAAACATTTATTTTTCTTAATAAGGAGAAGACATTTCAGGGGAAGATTGACTGGGAGTTTATCGGATATGAAAAGCTTTGGGTCTATAATTTGAATTACTTTGACTATCTGAATCAACGGCAGATAAGTTTAAAGGAATCCATTTATTTAATGGATGAATTTTGCGATGATTATTCTCAAAGAAGACAGGGCACTGAACCATATCCTATCTCACTTAGGGGTATAAATTGGATAAAATTTTTCTCATTCAACAAAATAAACAATCAGCGTTACAATGTAATTCTGTATTCTGATTATAATTTATTGGCTAACAATCTTGAATATCACTTGCTTGGTAATCACTTGCTTGAGAACGGTTTTTCATTATTGTTTGGGGCATATTATTTTAAGAGTGAGAATTTTTACAAGAAGTCGATTACTATACTGTATGATGAACTAGAAGAGCAAATTCTTGAGGATGGAGCGCATTTCGAATTATCACCTATGTACCATCAAATTATTTTATTCCGCCTTTTAGATTGCATCAATCTTGTGCGCAATAATAGTTGGAACGAAAACCATGATTTGCTCCGATTTATTGAAGGAAAAGCAAGAAAAATGCTTGGCTGGATTGAGGCTGTCTCATTTAAAAATGGAGACGTGCCAATGGTAAATGATTCCGCATATGGAATTGCCCCAAGTTCATTTGAGTTGCTAGACTATGGAAGAAACCTGGATGTATATCCTGAAAAGATTTCACTTTCAACGTCTGGCTATAGAATGATTCGTCAAGAAAAATTTGAATTATTTATTGATATTGGAAACATTGGTCCAGATTATATTCCGGGTCATGCTCACAGTGATACATTTAATTTTATTCTTTATGTGAAGGATAGACCCGTATTAGTCGACACAGGAATTAGTACTTACAACCGCAATAAACAACGAATTTTAGAACGCTCCACAATTAGTCATAATACCGTGAAAGTTCATGGACATGAGCAAAGCGAGATGTGGGCAAGTTTCAGAGTTGGTCGCAGGGCGAAAGTAACAAATACAAAAGAAAGTTTTTTAGAGATTTCGGCAACTCATAATGGGTATGAATTTCTTGGGATCGAACATAAAAGAACGTGGCAATGGGATATGGGGCAACTGAAAATTATTGATGAGATATTGGGTAAATTCACTGGATTACCTAATGAAGCGTATTTCCATTTTCATCCTGGAATTGATGTTCAAATTCAAAGCAATTCAGTTACGGCTGGTTCCATAACTCTACATTTTTCTCATCCCACAGCTTGCTTGTTAGATGACTATGATTTTTCGATTGGATTTAATCGCAGTCAAAAAGCGAAAAAACTAATAGTCTCTTTTGCTCAAAAATTAGAATCCACAATCACAATTAGTCACTAAGCATTAATCTTTAGCTTGCCTAATATTTGTACGATTCTACTTGCGGTTTTTCCATCCCAAAGTGCTGGAATAGTACCTTTCTTCCATTCACCCATTGAAATTTGATTTAGGGCTCGTTTTAAATTATCCGTATTTTCACCGATTAGCTCATTTGTGCCAAGACTAACGGTTTCCGGTCGTTCGGTATTATTTCTTAATGTAATACAAGGGACTCCCAATACTGTTGTTTCTTCCTGCACTCCACCGGAATCTGTGATAACTCCCTTCGCTTCTTTAAGTAAGTATATGAATTCAAGATAGCTTAAAGGTTCTGTTGGAATAACATTATTGATTTGATCACTTAATAGATCTAGATTCTTTTTTGTACGCGGGTGTACAGGGAATACAATTTTTGCATGAGCAAGTGAATCAATGGTATTCATTAGTCGTGAAAACTTTTCAAAATCATCCACATTAGAAGGTCGATGTAACGTTAAAACAAAGTAATTCTTTGAAACGAGACGTGAGTTATCCCAAATTGATGGCTTGACAGCTCTTGGCAGATTAGCATACAATGTGTCTATCATTGTGTTGCCAACAAAAAAGATTTGATTTTTCTTAACTCCAGCTTTTAATAAATTATTATTGGCAACTTCTGATGTTGTAAAGAAGAAATCGGAAATCGAGTCGGTTACAAGACGGTTGATCTCTTCTGGCATTGTCATATCAAATGATCTAATCCCGCCTTCAACGTGTGCTACTTTTGTGTTTAGTTTTTTAGCTACAATCGTACAGGCCAGAGTTGAGGTAACATCACCTACAACTATTACTAAGTCGACTGGATTGGCGATTAGATCCTTTTCAAATTCAATCATGATCCGGGCAGTTTGCTCAGCTTGTGTGCCCGATCCAGCTCCCAAATTGACATCAGGATCAGGAATATTCAACTGCTCGAAAAAAATCTTACTTAGCTTGTCATCATAGTGCTGCCCCGTATGAATCAAGCGATATTCAAGGGCAATGTAAAGTTTTTTAGCTTTTTCCAATTCATGGATAATAGGGGCTAGCTTCATGAAATTAGGCCGTGCTCCGCCAATTAGGGCAATTCTCATAACATGTTTAAGATAAATTTTCCAACATTTTTCTAGCGAGATTTTTTCGATCAAAGTCAGATGCCATTTTTTGACATCCATCCATGAATACCAGGTTATTTTCAGTAATAATATCTCTTATCAAAATCAATTTCTCAAGGAAATCAGACTCGTTCTCTGGTTCAAAGTAAATTCCTGCTTGGTACATTTCAATTAATTGCCTTGTTTCTCCGTCCACACCAAGTAAAATGGGGATATTCATAGCTACCGTTTCAAAGACTTTAGATGGGATCACCGATTCAAACGTAGTCGATTTTCTCAGAGGCACGAGTGCAACATTTAGAGCGCACAGATACTCAGGGATGTCAAATTTTTTAATCGGGTCAATGAAAGTAACATTATTCAGATTCAGTTTTTTTGCTAGCTGGATGACATTAACTTTCTCTGCACCGTCTCCAATAAAGACAAAGTGGAAGCTAGAATCACGGAGTTTAGCTATGCTTTTTATAATAAAATCCAGGCTATGTGCCAGGCCATGTGTGCCAATATACCCCACAATAAATTTTTCATGTAAACCCAGCTGGTTACGAAGAGTCTCATTCATAGGTCTCGGTTGATAGATCGATAGATCAACTCCGTTCTTAATAACAAAAACTTTATCCGGAGCAACGCCACGATTGATCAGATTTGATTTGAATGAATCGGTAACTACAATAATACGATAGGCAGACTTATACAGTTGCAACTCAATCTTTTCTAGAAAACCAATAACCCAGCGTGCCTTGATGGCTTCGACTGCCTTGATTGATTCTGGCCAGATATCCCTTACCTCCATCACCCACCTTTTCCGTTTAAAGAGCCCCAAACCAAACCCGGAAATGGCTGTAAAAAACTGGGGCGAGGTGGCAATAATAATATCGCATGATAGAAAAAGGCCGGCCCAAAATGATGTAAGGGCAAAACTCATGTAGTCAGCCGTCCTTTTAAAAGAACCTTGATTGGCAGAGATAAAAGACCACACTCTGACGATTTTAATCCCCTCAACAACTTCAACCTTCTTCCACTTATTTTTGTATCCCTCATATATTTTTCCGCTGGGGAAATTAGGAAAACAGGTAATCACAGTAACCTCAGCCCCCAGCCTAACCCATTCTTTGCAATGTTCGTACGTGCGTGTGGCTGGTGCATTGTATTCTGGCGGAAAGTTGTCTGAAAGAAATAGTATTCTCATAACTAAATCATCACGCGAAATTCGCTTTTTGAATGGGCAAATTTAACTGTATTAATTATGTATTAATTTTAAAATGAAATATTTCCCTACTTTTAGCGGTTATACATGAAAAATCCAGTTGAAACATTCATGATTCGGAGTCGATTTTTTCTTTTATGCTTGATTTATGGAGGTTTGCCTATTTTCGCTCCTCATTGGCACGGGATCTTGCTCTTTTGTTTTGGTAGTGTATGGTTGCTGTCAACACCCCGATCAAAGCTACTACCAAGACTAAATGGAGAAGAATATGAGATCCGCTATTTTCTTTTCAGTATACTCGGATGGGTCGGGCTATCTGCCTTAGGTCTGCTATTTTCCAATGATCTAAACAAATCTTTACACGGATTGGAGTCAATGATTCCTTTTTTTGCCCTTCCATGGATACTCTTTCAAACGGTGGAAATGAAAGACTCCAGAAAGGCAACAACTTTTCTATTGTTCTTTGCTGCCGGGGTGATCTTATTAAATCTGGCATCATTAGCTTTTATTTCCTACAACCTATGGGACCCTGTTAATCTACAGTCAAACATTATTCTCGCCAATAACGCACTGGTTAAAATACATCCAGTCTTTTTATCATTATACATTTCTTTCTGTATTTTCTTGATAGTGGATCAGTTTTTCCCCTTGAATACAGCTGACCGCAAGCGGGTAGGGTGGATTTTATTTGGATTGATCATTCTTATCACGTATCTTCTCTGGATTAATTCCAGAACGGGGATCATAAGTTTTTTTCTGGCATCAATCCCATACATTTTTCTTAAATATAAATCTAAGCGTAGAGCCTTGGCATATGCGACATTGCTAATGATTGGGATTCTTATTCTGATTATTCCCTTCTCAAAAAAACGTTTTTTAGATTCCCCTCTGGCGGCTCTTCAAGGTATGCAAGTAGATATGAGTGATAAGAACCTTGCACCGCTCCTAGCCCGCAAACAAATTTTCGATTGTTCTCTTGAACTTTTAAAGAGGCGTGAGATATTTTTTGGCTACGGAACGGGTGACTCCCGGGAAGAAATGCGTCTTTGCTATCTTTCAAAAGGATATACATATCCCTATCAGGAAGATCTGGACTCCCATAATGAGTACTTCTCACAACTCCATGATCATGGTATCGGTGGATTGATGTTGTTTTTTCTTTTATTACTGATTCCACTCCGATACGCATTAAAATACAAAAGCCCTTTATTGATAGCGTTTATCGTTTTATTTGCCTCCACCGCCTTGTTTGAGAATGTCTTAAGTGCTCAAAAAGGAGTTACTTTTTTTGCCTTGATTTGCCCACTGTTAATGCTTTTGGCAAAGCGACAAAATATGGCCGTAGAAAATGGGAAGCCCCCACGGTTTCCATTTGAAAATTGATCAGCCAAAGAATAACTTTGCGGTAAAACCAAACTATGGCAATTCATCTGGCAGCATGTGTTACTGCCTTCCTCATCTGCTTCATTGCCCTACCTGTAATCATCAAGTATTTTATCACTAAAAATCTTGTCGACATTCCTGGTAGAAGAAAAATCCATAAAAAGGTGACCCCTTCGATGGGTGGGATTGCCATTTTTATGGGGTTTTCAGTTGCTGTCTTCATTTGGTTAGACTATGATTTTTGGAACACATCCAGATTCATTCTGGCTGGCCTTTTGGTTGTTTTTTTATTGGGGGTTCGTGATGATCTTGTTCCCTTTCAAGCGCTACATAAGCTAACAGGCCAAATTGTGGCTGTCATTATTGTCTTGTTTTCCGGAATCAAAATAGGCTCCTTCTATGGTCTTTTTGGATGGAACGAAATTCCTGACTGGCTAGCCTTTGGATTAACTGGCTTTGTTATCATTTTGATCACCAATTCATTTAATTTGATTGATGGATTAGACGGACTTGCGGGGAGCATCGGTTTTGTTTCTTTATCTTCTTTAGGTATCTGGTTTTATTTTGCCGAACAACCTGTTTTCGCATTATTTTGTTTTGCTATGGTAGGCGGCATCCTTGCATTTTTGGTGTTTAATTGGGAACCTTCAGAGGTGTTCATGGGAGATACCGGTGCTATGGTTATTGGAATGTTACTGGCTCTTCTTGTCATCCAGTTTATGTCTGTGAATGCATCGCTGCCTGATTTTCATCCGGTCAAGTACCAGGCTACCATTGCTCCTGCTGCCTGTTTTATCATCATTCCCTTAACAGATACACTACGTATTATAATTCTAAGATTGATGAGAGGGCAATCCCCCTTTCGTCCCGATAAAAGTCATATTCATCATGCGATCATGCGTTTAGGTACTTCTCATGCCCGAACTGCTATGATTTTGGCTTCTGTAAATCTGCTATTTATACTAGGATCATGGCTCCTTCGGGGCCAAAACGAATATGTTATGATTTCCTGCATTGTTGGAACAGCCCTTTTTATGAGTTTTGTATTGGATCGGTTAATTGTGCGAAAAATCTCCACGAAAGCATAGAAACAGAATTTTGAATATGAAGGATACAATAGAAAATATTAAAACAGAAATTACAAGTTTTGTCGCTTCTACAAAAGATAAGGTGGAAGAGTTTCGCCTGGAGTTTATCAGCAAAAAAGGAAAAATCTCATCTCTTTTTGATTCGCTCAAAAATGCCACAGCCGAGCAAAAGAAAGATTTGGGAAAAGAATTAAATGACCTGAAACAGTTAGCTGAAGCCAAGTTTAAAGAACTTCAAAGTAAACTGGAGGCTAAGGAAAACTTAACTTCTATCGCTGATCTAACGCTTCCGGTTGTCCCTAACCAAACCGGTAACCTTCACCCGTTAAATCTGACACGATTTCGTATTATCGAAATTTTCGAACGACTGGGATTTTCCGTGGCTGACGGCCCCGAGATTGAGGACGACTGGCATAACTTCTCAGCTCTCAACTTCCCCGAAAACCACCCTGCCCGCGAGATGCAGGATACTTTTTTTATTGAAAAGAATCCGGACCTGCTGCTGCGGACGCATACATCCAATGTACAGATTCGATTGATGAAGACGCAGAACCCCCCCTTACGGGCGATCATGCCAGGGCGTGTTTATCGCAACGAAGCCATCTCGGCCCGGGCACATTGCTTTTTTCACCAGGTGGAAGGTCTTTTTATTGATAAACGGGTAGGGTTTGCCGACTTGAAACAAACGCTTTATCACTTCGCCAAGGAGATGTTCGGACAAGATACTAAAATCAGATTACGCCCCTCATACTTCCCCTTTACCGAACCCAGTGCCGAAATAGATGTCTCTTGCTTTATTTGTAAAGGAAAGGGCTGCAACGTGTGTAAACACTCCGGATGGGTAGAGATCGCAGGCTCGGGTATGGTTCATCCCAACGTGCTTAAAAATTGTGACATTGACCCCGAAGAATATACCGGTTTTGCCTTTGGGATGGGTATTGAACGCATTACGATGTTGCGCTACCGCATCAATGATTTGCGATTGTTCTCAGAAAATGACGTTCGGTTTTTGAAGCAATTCAAGCCGGTGATCTGATGGCTATGGCGATTCGCTCGGTAGCAGTTGTAGGTTCCGGCACCATGGGTCAGGGTATTGCCATGGCAGCTTTGATGGGTAACTACCCGGTCATCCTTTATGACGTTAATCCAACAGCTCTCTTCAAGGCTCAACATAGCATCGAAAAATATTTGGAAGGGTTGGTGACCAGGAATAAACTTGACGAATCAGCGGCCCGGCTTCAGTTATCACGTTTGAAGTTAGTCACCCGGGTGGAAGAAATCTCAGCCGATCTGGTCATGGAGGCCATCGTGGAAAAGCTGGAGGTGAAGCAGACACTTTTTCGCCAGCTCAAGAACACAACTATCATTGCTTCCAACACATCATCTTTATCCATTGATGCCATAGCCCAGGGAGTTGATGATCCTTCCAAAATAGCCGGACTTCACTTTTTTAATCCAGCTCAAGTAATGCGTTTGGTAGAGGTTGTTCGGGGTCATTATACTTCTTCCGAAGTACTTTCAGCATTAGTTACCTTTGTTGAGTCCATTGGTAAAGTGCCGGTTTTGACAAAAGATTCACCCGGATTTATCGTTAATCGTGTAGCTCGCCATTTTTATACAGAATCATTTTACCTGCTGAAGAAAGGCATGATCGAACCGCGAGGTATGGACGCATTGATGCGTTCAGCAGGATTTAAAATGGGGCCGTGTGAACTTTCAGACCTGATCGGTCATGATGTTAATTATGCAGTGACTGAGTCGTTGTACGAGTCTTTTAACCGTGCCTCCCGGTTTACCCCCAGTCCGGTGCAGAAACAACTGGTCGACAAGAATCATTTGGGACGTAAAACCAACAAGGGATTTTATGAATATTCGGCTGCCTAAAAACTGGTTTTTTATCTTGCTACTTTCCGGGTGTAATGATGGTCTGGTGGACGATCCAATTCCCTTTGTCAGTTTTGCCGAAGAAATCATAAACCTGAGTTTGCCACAGTATAGCAGCAGTCTTGGATTTGACGGGGGCACCTATGCCATCAATGGGAAAGGAGTCCGTGGAATTATCGTTTATCGACTCAATGCAAGTACCTATCGGGCGTATGAGCGTAATTGTTCGTTTCAACCCAACGATGTTTGTGCAACCATTGATGTACACCCATCACGGTTGTTTTTCTTTGACGCTTGTTGTAATTCTAATTTTGACCTGGCGGATGGAAATCCAACCGCTGGGCCGGCCTTTCGCCCACTTCGTCAATATCGAACGCAACTCACTGGAACAATACTGACGATTACAGATGAAATTATTAACTAAGGATGAAGCTGCTGAACAATTAGAGATCATGAATATCCGGCTGATCCTGATAAAAAATCAGGATCAGCCAGGCTAAAAATAGGATCTGTTTTGACGGTAATTATTTTGTCTGCTTCCGGAGATTACTGTGATGTCTGCTGTAGACGAAGTAGATACCAATTCCTAAAGCCATCCAGCAAAGGGCTACGACTTGAGTAAATGAGTCCAGTGAGTAGATCAATCCGCCACATACCAACATCCCCATAATCGGAACAAAGGGCACCAGCGGGGTTTTAAATGGCCTGACTGCCTCGGGATTTTTTATTCGCATCACCCAAATTCCGAGACATACCAAAACGAAAGCAAACAAAGTTCCAAAACTGGTTAGGTCTCCTGCCATACTTCCTGGAATAAATCCACCAAAAAAGGCAACAAAAACAAATAATATCCAATTGGCTTTAAAGGGAGTTCTGAACTTGGTGTGTAACTCCGAGAAAACTTTGGGAACCAATCCGTCTTTAGACATGGAATAGAATACTCTGGATTGTCCCATCAGCATCACCAAAATAACGGAGGAGAATCCAGCCAGAATGGCTACCGTTATGAGGGTTGCCAACCAGCCAAAACCGGGCATATAGTTATTGATGGCATAAGCCACAGAGGCTTCCTTGCCAGCTACTTTAAATTCTTGCCAGTTGGCAATACCGGTCAGTACATGTGAGAACAACACAAAAAGAATCGTGCAGATCACCAGAGACCCCAGAATGCCGATCGGCATATCGCGTTTTGGATTTTTGGCTTCCTGTGCTGCAGTAGAAACAGCATCAAACCCAATAAAGGCAAAGAATACAATACTGGCCCCTCCCAGTACGCCTCCCCATCCATGACGATTCCACAAGTCATGCCCTGTGGTGCCGGCAGGGATAGTGAAAGGGGTATAGTTGGCATCGTTGATAAAACCCCATCCCAGTGCGATAAAAAGTAAAACAATCGAAACCTTGACAAATACAATAATGGCGTTGAGGGTGGCAGATTCCTGAGTTCCCTTAATCAATACAAGTGTGAGCACAAACAGAATAACGATGGCAGGTAAATTAACGATACCCGATATACCATCAACCGATGTTTCCATGGGAGAATGACTCCATTGATAGGGAATAGCTCCGCCCAGCAAGCTATTGAGATATTCACTCCAGGCAATAGAAACCGTAGCTGACGCCAATGCATATTCCAGCACCAGTGCCCATCCAATCACCCACGCCATAAATTCTCCCATCGTTACATATGCATAGGCGTAGGCGCTTCCGGCAATCGGTATCATGGAGGCAAATTCCGCGTAGCAAAGTCCGGCAAAGGCACAACCAATTCCCGCCACGATATAAGAAATCATGACCGCAGGTCCGGCTGCAGTGGCAGCGGCATCAGCCGTGCGAACAAACAAGCCTGCTCCGATGATCGCTCCGATGCCCAGGGCTATCAGGTTCCATACTCCGAGGGTCCGCTTTAGTCCCTTTTCAGAGTCTCCTGCCTGTGCCATCAGTTGATCCAGCGGCTTTCGTAGAAATAAATTCATAGCTAATGATCTAAATGTTAATTTTTTGCTGCCTAAAAGTAGAAATAATAATGAACAACAAAAGCCCCACTCACACAATTGCCCAGGCAATTATGCCAAATTCAGAAGGGATGACACTCAAAACCCATGCTGAAAAAGTATTCCAACTAAAGGCTATAGTTGGTTCTGCCGGTATTAACGATCAGAATTTTCTCGTGTGTAGGGATATCCGTTTTGTTTTGAAGTAACAGTGCTAACCCCGCAATTCCGCTGGGCTCACAGACTATTTGCTGGGCGTGAGCCAGTGCCAGGGCTTCCTCGATGAACTCTTCTTCTACATCCAAAATGGAAGAAGCCGCTCCGATGCGGTTGTTTTCTATCATCGATTGCAAGTAGTCATTGTAATCCCTCAGGGAAGGTAGGTGATATGAGAATAACTTATCCAACCGGGTGTTTTGAGTATGTGTAGTGGCCCCCATAAAATGACAATGCTGGATGGTGCTTATGTTCCCCTGAAACCTTGGGTCGTGTCGGTAAATTCGATTATTAAATTCACGTTCAGCAATAATCAAAATGTTAATAAACAAATCCCCTGTACCAAACGGAATAAAACAGTGTTGGGGGCTCTCATTCAGTATTTCATAGCTTAACCAATCATAGTAGTTGTCATTGTAGCGATCCAATACTTCCCGGTAGGTAATATCTATGCCGGTATAATTTTCGGTTAATTCTTTTATTTCTTTTCCGGTCAGGGGTTTTAAAGAAAGATCATGGACATACACCCGGCTACCCATCCGTTCAATCGCTGCTTTTACTTCCGGCTTCATTCTCTTATCCACCAATACCTTTAATTGTGTTGGAAGACCAAACAAATTGAACAAATGCTGAATAGCCACGGCCGCACTTCCCGAAGAAATGATTGAGATTTCTTTTACACCATAACGTTTGGCTTTAATAAAGACCTCCCAGGCCATCCGATCTTTATGTGTTCCGGTTGGGTTAGAGCTTTCGTCCTTTAGCCAAACATTTGAAAAACCAGCCACCTGAATCTGCCGGGTTTGTGAGGCGGGGAACCGAGGAGTATAAAAAGGCTTCGGAGGAAACTCAGGTTTTTCAGGGTCATTATACGATGGAATCAAAGCACTTTCCAAAAGCTCCTCTACCCGTGGTCGGTTTTTTTCATCTTGTATTTGACGCTTAACAATTTCAATTTCCTTGGCCGATAACTTTTCCAGGAGAATCTCAGCAACTCTATCCGCCAAAGAGTCGATGACCGGTGAGGGGGGTTTGGACTCAGGCCGGTCACTATCCTGAAGATTTGCATATCTTCCTTCCCATCGTTCCGCTACTACTCCGTTCCAATCAAGGGCACACTTGGTAGCATAAAGACATAACAAGTCTCGTAAAGACTTAGTAGCTCCGGGCGGGCTTTTTAAATTAAAGGCGCGCCTCAGCAAATCCTCGGTAGGTCCCTTAGGGTATTGAACCAACAGATTCGGATGCCGATCTCTTTCGTCCTCCACAAATTTTTGTAAAGCCTTTTGCAACATGGGGATAAAACTCCATTTGCCGGTTCCTCTCCCTCGTGAAATAAATTCTGAATTATTGAATTGCTGACGGATCAAATCCAGAATCTCCTGGGGAATGGTTTTGGCTGTGGCTTTTTTCGACATGTGGAAAGTTTAGAATGACAATGACCTGACATTAATGCATCAAGTTCGATACCAAAGAACAAGATAACTTAGCAAGCTGGCAAAACTACCTGAGCCAAAGAAAAGCGATTTGCTTTAAACTTATTTATCGGGCGGAGGAAATTTCACACGAACTCTCACTTCGCTTTCCACCGGCACGTTGTCTTCTGTGGTTGGATTCCATTTGGGTCCTTCTTTCACCAGCCGAATGACCTCTTCATCGCAACCGTATCCCAGGCCTTTGAGAATGTTAAACTCGTCTAAGCTACCATCAGTATGGACGGTAAACTGAAGTGTTACCCTGCCTTTTACATTTTGAGCTTTTGCCTCTTCCGGATACTGTACGTTAGCATCCAGATATTTATTGTAGGCTCTTCGCCCGCCCACCGGCTCGGCTAATCTTACCACAGGTTCCCGATCCGATGGCGTAGTATACCCATAGCCCGTGACTACAACCTCGCTGAGCTGCGAAACATCAGCTGTTAGTTGAACATTTACTTCGGAACGATTCTCGAGGGCAACCTTTTGACTAACAAATCCTATGAAAGAATACATCAAATGGCTAAAAGAGGGACCTACTTCAATAGTGTATTGTCCATTAGAGTCTGTTACCGTACCGGAGGTTGTTCCAGGAATAAGAACATTTACACCCGGTAAAGAATTTCCTTCATCGTCAGTTACCCTGCCTGCAATTACTCGTTTATCTGCCACCAAGTCTGTGCGCAGGAATTCTTTTACTTTCTTCTCAGTTTTCTCTGGTAGTTGTGCCTCTGGGATTACTTTTTCCTTGTCCCCATTTAGGTCTGTTGGGGGATTTGAAGATACTTGAGGAGTTAGTGTTACGGGTTCTTTTTTCACAGCATCTGCCAACATGGTTTCAGCGCTGTCTATGCGAATATCGGGTATTGGCTCTTCTGCTTGTGTAAGCGTTGGATTTTTCTTGCTTGAATTCGATAGACGTGAATCCCTGCTACCGTTGGTTGAAAGGATTTTTGATTCCGCACGGGTGGCTATTTTATTTGTATCGTACTCCACTTGTGTTTGGACGGTGTCGATGACCTTTGGGGGTACGTTTTCAACCAGCATTGAAGATTGATCCGGCCAAAGAAGCCACCAGAGTCCACCGATGGCCAGTAGCAGGGAAACGCTCGCAGCTACACGCAGGGAGAAAACAGACTTGTTCCGTTTTTTCAAAAGACGTTTGTTCAACGCTTTAACATCTGCACTAAATTCGTTGGGATGCAACTGACCTGAGCCATCCAGGGCGTCTGCCAAAAAAGGATCTTTCAGAGCTTCTCTTTCCATCTGATTCATTTCAGATGGAGACAACTCCCCTCGGTGATATTTCTCAATATCGTATTTCCGTTCAGCCATTTTTTTCCAGGCAGATTTTCAGATTGCGCTTCCCGTTTTGAATGTGACTTTTTACTTTCAGCAAGTCGTAGCGCGTTGTTTGAGCAACCTCTTTGTAACTCATTTCTTTGATGTAAAACAGTTGTACACAGGTCTTTTGTTCTTCACTCAACTCTTCGATACACTTTTCCAATAAAACCAGGTTCTGCTCCAGATCGGACTCCACTTCCAGATGCAAAGTGAGCTCATTTTCCATACCCACGGAATCCACAGACTGGTGAAACTTATCTTTTTGAGCCCGCAAGTGCATTAAACAGTGATTTCGGGTGGTTACATACAACCAGCTTTTAAAATTAACGATCGAATTCTGACGAAGACTAACCGTTAATTTTTCAAAAACCTGCATAGCCATGTCTTTAGCTTCCTCCCGATCTTTCAAGTATTTGAGGCACACGCCATAGGTTAATGCCGAATAACGGATAAACAAGTGTGCGAAAACGGACAATTCACCTGTTTCCTGATAAAGAGCTAAGAGTTCCTGGTCGGTTTGAATGGCCATTTTCAGGTTTAAAGATAATTTTTTCCTATTTGGAAGGTAAGTTAAGGCCTTAGATAACAAAACATATCCCTTCCTTTTTCGTTGGAAAATTGTAATTTCGTAGTGTGAAATTTTTAAAAGCTCTATATCACGTGGTCTTAAGCACCAGAAAATGTAAATTCAATTGATTAACAGGCTCTTAAAGGCAACAATTGCTGAAACTAAATCTGATCTAAATAAGGAAAATTGATTAAAAAGGCCTGTTCCATCTAATCTTTTGGTCGGGTTTTTGTGTCTAAATACAAAAATGAAATTGTTTTCCATGGCAGTAAGCGGGAAATTTGAAGCTAAGATGGAGAGTGCGAAGGTGCAGATTAGCGTGGTTATCATTACCTATAACGAGGAAAGGAATATCGGTCGTTGTATAGATTCTATCCTTTCGGTTGCAGATGAGATTGTTGTGGTTGATTCTTTTTCAAAAGACAATACCAAGAAAATAGCTGAGGCCAAAGGAGCCCGTGTTTTTGAGCATCCTTTTAAAAGCCATATTCATCAGAAAAATGTGGCTCTTTCGTACGCATCTTACGATCATGTGCTTTCGCTGGATGCAGATGAATATTTATCCGAAGACTTAGCCAAATCTATTTTACATGTAAAGAATAACTGGAGCCAGGATGCGTATGATATGAACAGACTCTCCAATTGGGGTGGTCGTTGGATCAAGCATGGAAACTGGTATCCCGATCAGAAGATACGGCTTTGGGATAAACGTATTGGTAAATGGGGTGGTGAAAACCCGCATGATAAGGTAGTCCTGCAAAAAGGGATAAAACCCACCCATTTAAAGGGTAATTTGTTACATCGCGGCTATCAGGATACCAATGAGGCATTGGCAAAAATACAGCGGTATTCAGACATCTTTGCGAATGAGAACGTAGGGAAAAAGAAAAGCTCTATTTTCAAAGTTTTGATCCATCCGACATTTGCCTTTGTAAAATGTTACTTTTTAAAAAGAGGTTTCCTGGATGGATTTGAAGGGCTAATGGTAGCAGTGTCTGTCAGCAACCACGCGTTCTACAAATACTCTAAACTTTACGAGGCTAATTGCCGTAATCGGCTGGGTGCTCATGTTATCATTAATGGCGGAGAGACCCGGACTAGCGCCTACCTGGCATTGCCATTGTTAAGCTTTTTGCGTTCCCGAATTCCCCATCTTCAGATAACCTATGTTGGCGGAGAAGCTAGTCGTGACACCATCCTTCAGGCAGGATTGGCTGATAATTTTGTTACGAAATCAGACTTGATTTCTGGTAAAGATTCTTTTGCCCGCTACCGTGCCAATTCGATCATTTTTGCCGTTTCGGATCCTCAATTGGCACGATTGGCCAAATATGACCGGATAAAAGTTAGGGTTGGGGAGGGCTACCGGTGGTATAATTGGATTTATTGTAACAAGCTTGTCAATCTGAATCGCTGGCGATCAGCCTCCAAGTCGCAAATTACTTTACGCTTACTTCGTCCTTTCGGGCTTAGTCCCGATTTGCCTCTTTAAAATCATTTTGCTTTATTTTTTGACTGGAATGTGTCCGAAAATGGCGCAAACAATTAATTTTAGGCCATTAGGATTCCATGGCGATTAGTACCTCTCTCATCATTACGACCTACAACCGAAAGGATGCCTTGGAGTTGGTACTGATGAGTGCTTTACGACAATCGGTATTGCCTGACGAGATTATCGTAGCAGATGATGGGTCCAAAGAGGACACTCAGCAACTGGTTCAAAAATTGGCATCTGAATCGAAAACGCCCATTATTCATTGCTGGCAAGAAGATCATGGCTTTCGGTTAGCAGCTATCCGCAACCGAGCCATTGCACAAGCTCGCTTTGATTACGTGATCATGGTAGATGGAGATATGATCCTTCACCGGCATTTTGTGAAGGCTCATCTGAAAAACGCGGCTCCCCAAAGATTTCTTCAGGGTTCCCGGATCTTGCTATTGGAAGATTTGACTCGAAAAGCCCTACGCGAAAAAAGAATCGATTTCAGTTTTTTTGCTGCTGGTTTGAAAAGCAGGTTCAATGGATTGTATGCACCCCTGCTGGCTCCTTTGTTTTCGTATAAACTGACAAATCTTGCCCGAACCCGCGGCTGCAATCAGTCTTTTTGGAAGAAGGATGTATTTTCAGTAAATGGCTTTAATGAAGATTTTATAGGATGGGGAAGGGAAGACACAGAATTCATGGTCCGGATGATCAATAGCGGGTTTTATTGCTATAAAATGAAGCTAGAGGGTTTTGGTTACCATTTATATCATCCGGAAAGCTCCAAAATGATGCTTCCCCAAAATCAAAAAATTCTGGATGATGCCATTACTTCACGCTCCCAAAGGTGCATTCACGGAATTGACAAGCATGTACCCTCTTGAGGGATGTTTTTATTACTTTTGACTCGATATGGAAGAGGCGATTGTCCGACAGAACTATTCGGAAAAAGAGAAGAATGATATCTTCAATGATGAGTTTTTGCCTCATTTAAATTCCATGTACAATTTTGGTTACCGGCTTACCCTGGACCGGGACGATGCCAAAGATCTGGTACAAGATACCTATCTGAAAGCGTATCGCTTTACAGATTCTTTCCAAAAAGGAACTAACGCCAAGGCCTGGTTGTTCCGCATTTTAAAAAACAGTTTCATTAACGACTATCGCAAAAAAAGCAAGGAGCCTGCGAAAGTCGACTATCAGGAAGTTGAGACTTACTATAATTCCGAGGACGTAGATCGTCAGATCACTCCCGACTTGCGTGTCGAGTCGCTTAGTAACATGATCGGTGATGAGATTTCAAATGCGCTTAATTCCTTGGATGTAGACTTTCGCACCGTGATCATTTTATGTGATCTGGAAGGATTTAAATACGAAGAAATGGCTAAGATTCTGGACATCCCTATTGGCACCGTTCGCAGCCGGTTACATCGTGCCCGGGCTTTGCTAAAAGATAAACTAAGTGAATACGCCAAAGAAATGGGTTACCATAAATCCTGAACGTTATGAATCATCCGGAAGAACCGCGAAAGAAGAAGCAAGATTGCGCCAATCAGGTAGACTGTCTTAAAATGTTACAAGCTGTTTTGGATGGAGACGCCACGCCTGAGGAACGCGAACACTTTTTGAGGGAACATCTGGAAAACTGTCTCCCCTGCTACCAAAATTACAGTCTGGAAGTGGTTTTACGTGAAAAAATAAAAACGAATTGCTGCAGCGAAGCTCCACACGACCTGGCAGAAGCAATTAAACAGAAAGTGGGTCAACTTCCCCCTCACTAGTATCCATCTATGGCCGGCTTAGCGCTTATCTTCTCTGCCCCTTCAGGTTCCGGTAAAACAACCATCGTCAAACATTTGCTGGAAAATAATTCTGATCTGGGATTCTCCATCTCTGCCTCCACCCGCGATAAGCGTGGGCGCACCGAGCAAAATGGAAAAGATTACTATTTTTTAACTCCCCAGGATTTTAAGAGTAAGATTGATAAAAATGAGTTTATCGAGTGGGAGGAAGTCTACGAGGGAAATTTCTACGGCACCCTCAAGTCGGAAATTGAACGGATTTGGGCGGAAGGAAAAAATGTTATTTTCGATGTTGATGTGAAGGGAGGGATTAATCTGAAAAAATATTTTGGCGATCGCGCATTGGCAATATTTGTCAAGGTTCCTTCTCTCGAGATTTTAAAAACCAGATTGAGTGACCGGGGAACCGAAACCCCGCAAAGTTTATCCAGAAGGTTATTTAAGGCGGAATTTGAAATGACCTTTCAGGATAAATTTGATGTGGTCTTAATCAATGATGAACTTACCCGTGCAACAGCGGAGGCTCAGCACTTATACAATCATTTTAAAGATCAGCAGGCCAGATGAACATTGGCCTTTTTTTTGGTTCATTTAACCCCATTCATATCGGTCATCTCATCATTGCTAACGTAATGGCCGAAAACACGGATCTTTCCAAAGTATGGATGGTAGTTTCGCCACAAAACCCGTTCAAACCCAGTAAAGGACTGCTGCATGAATTTGACCGGTATGATATGGTCAAAGCAGCCATTGCCGATCATTACAAACTGGAGGTATCCGATGTGGAATTTCACTTGCCTCGCCCCAGTTTCACCATTGACACCCTGACTTATCTGACGGAAAAACATCCAACGAAACAATTCAAAGTAATCATGGGCGAAGACAACCTGTTGCAATTTTCCCGTTGGAAAAATCATCAGCAGATATTGGATCAGTTTGGCCTATATGTTTATCCCCGCCCAAATGTCTCCTCTTCTGAGTGGATCGGTCACCCCTCGATCAAACGAGTGGAGGCTCCGTTATTGGATATATCGGCCACTTACATCCGTCAGTGTATACGGGAAAACAAGAGCATCCGTTATCTTGTACCGGAGGCTGTTGAAAAATTAATTGAGCTTAAACATTTTTATCGTGATTGAGAGTAACCAAACAAACCTCAAAGTCGTCTATGGAGTGATGAAAAAATGCTATTGGACTTATGTTTGTTGTCTGTTTTCGCTCTCTGCCTTCGCTGGGGGGATTCGAGGAAATGTTACTTCCGAGGAGGGGACACCTTTGGCCTATGCATCTATTTTTGTTCAACAGACCGGAACAGGGGCTGCCTCCGATTTTGATGGGAATTATGAAATCGCATTATCTCCCGGTACCTACACCGTTCTTTTTCAGTACCTGGGTTTTGAAACCATCACCCGCCAGGTAGTCGTGGGCGAAGGATTTGAGGTCATCAACGTGATCCTGAAGACCCAGGTGGTTATGCTGAAGGATGTTGTGATTCGGGCGGGGAAGGAAGATCCCGCATATACAATTATGCGCAAAGCGATCTCCAAAGCAAAGTATCATATTCAACAATTGGATAGCTACAGCGCCAAGGTGTATGTGAAAGGGAAGGGCCAGTTAAAAGACTATCCCTGGTATGCCAAAAAAGCACTGGAAAAAGAAGGATTAACAAAAGACAGACTATTTGTATCCGAATCCGTGAGCGAGATCAAGTATACACGTCCCAATACGTTTGAGGAAAAAGTAATAGCCGTGTACACCAATGGAAATGAAAATAACACGTCTCCCAACGCCTACGTATTTGGGAGTTTTTATCAACCTGAAATTGCAGAAACCGTCTCTCCCTTATCGCCCAAATCATTTTCATACTACCGGTTTGAATATCTGGGCACCATTAAAGACGGAGCGCACGAAGTAAGTAAAATACGCGTAGTTCCCCGGTCTAAGGGAGACAATGTTTTTGACGGGATTATTTTTATCGTAGAAGATGCGTGGAGTATTCATAGCCTGGATCTGCATACCATCAAATTAGGGATTCATTTTTATGTAAAACAGATTTACAATCCAATTCAGGCGCAGGCCGGAGATGCTAAAAGTGTTGCCTGGATGCCCGTGTCACAGCAGTTTCGGGTAGACGGCAAAGTATTTGGTTTTGAATTTGAGTACAATTATCTGGCTACCGTTCGTGATTATACCATCAAACTAAACCCGGAATTGCCCGTTGAGTTTGTGGTGATTGATGAGAAGATCCAGAAAGAGGAAGCCAAAAAGATTGAACAAAAATTCTCTAAAAAAGGTCAGCAAATCCAACAACGACTGGAAGCGGGTCAGGAAGTAACCCGGAAAGAACTTAATCAAATGGTGAAAGAGTATGAGAAGCAGGAGATCCGTCAGCAAAAGGAACCGGATATCATCAGCGCCAGCAGTTTTGATATTGACTCACTTGCTTATAAAAAAGATTCGGCTTATTGGGCAAATATCCGGCCTCTTCCTCTGACCAAACAGGAAGAGCGCGGGTATCAGATCAGTGACAGTCTTTCGGTCATCGAGAAAAAAAGAGAGGCTGGTGACTCTCTAAAGCCCTCCAAAAACAAAGGATTTCAAATGTTTGATCTTATTCAGGGAGATCGCTACAAGATTAACAGTTCGTCAGATTTTCAAATTCATATGCCTTTTGGCGGGTTTAACACGGTGGAAGGATGGAATTTGATTTACAAATTAAGTTACTATAAAAGATGGGCTAAAAAGTCGCCCGTGAAGGATAGTCTTCAATCGAATCGTGTGAAGCGTCCTTTATTGTACAAGCGACTGGAGATTAGTCCCATTGCCCGTTATGCATTTTCGCGCGAAACTTTTTCAGGACTGTTGCGGGTAGATTATCGCAGCCGGACTCAACGGTATACGTTGGAAGCAGGTCGCTATGTGCAACAATACAATCACGATGACCCCATTCATCCGGTGGTGAATACGATTTCCACGTTGTTCTGGGCTGATAACCTGATGAAGTTATATGAGCGGGATTTTGTCGATTTCAATCTGCGACATGTTCTCAACGATAAATATACTTTACGTGCCTCGGCTTCCTGGGCGCAAAGACGTGAATTATTTAACCGCTCTACTTACACGCTTTTCAAAACTAATCGCGATGAATACACTCCCAACCGACCTGTTAACCTGGAGTTGGGAGACACCGGATTCCCCACGCATGAAGCCGTGGTAACAAGCATCGGCCTCGAGGCGCGTCCCTGGCAGAAGTATCGCATGCGCAATGGAATCAAGCAGCGTATAAATTTTTCTTCGCCTTTGTTCACGTTGGATTATCGGAGAGGATTTGAGGGTATTCTCAGCAGTGATATTTCTTATGATTATCTGGAGGTTGGATTAAAACATCAATGGCGCATTGGCATTCGGGGTACGCTTGATATGAACTTGAAGGCTGGAAAATTCCTAACCAACGATCAGATGTATTTTATGGATTACCAGCACTTTTTAGGTAATCTCACGCCCATTATTACGACTGATCCTGCCGGAAGTTTCCGCTTATTGGATTACTATCAGTTTAGCACACGTGATGAATTTTTTTCAGCCAATGTTCACTACCATTTCCGGAAATTCCTGGTCACCCGAATTCCTAAAATACGATTAATTGGTATCACTGAAAATCTGTTTATCAATTACCTGACTACTCCGGTAGCCGGAAACTACACGGAATTAGGGTATGGCCTGGAAGGCATCCTGAGGCTTTTTCGGCTGGAGGCGGCCATGTCCTTCCGCAACAGTGATATTCAGAATTTCAACTATGGATTTCGAATTGGTATCGCAACCAGCCTGAGCATCAATTTTAGTGACTAACGGTAAGTTCAACATACGCCAGAAGCCATCCCAAAAAGCTACGCGTGTATTTTTTTGAGACAGCCCTGGCCTTATTTTATCCGATTGTCTCCGCTTCGATGATGTTTTCAAATACAAAGTCGGTATCATGGATAAGATCTACATAGATCACCGCATCTTTCATCACCTTACCGGATAATATTTGCTTGGAAAGCTCGTTTAAAATTTCACGTTGCAAGACACGCTTTAATGGGCGTGCACCGTATTGAGGATCAAATCCCAGTTTGGCCAGGCGTTCCCGGGCCGCTTCACTCAAGTCCAATCGGATACCCGTGTCGTGCAATCGCTGGCGGATTAAATCTACCTGAATGTTCACAATCTTTCGTATATCGGCTCGGTTTAACGGGCGGAACATAATTATTTCGTCAATGCGATTGATAAATTCCGGACGTACCGATTTTTTCAATACATCTACTACTAAGTCTTTTGTTTCTTCCAGCACTTCAAAATAATTGGTGTCGGTTAGTTTCTCAAAATTCTCCTGAATGATGGCCGAACCAATATTGGTGGTCATGATCACAATGGTGTTTTTAAAGTTCGCAACCCTTCCTTTATTGTCGGTTAATCGTCCATCATCCAACACTTGCAATAAAATATTGAATACATCCGGATGTGCTTTTTCAATTTCGTCCAGCAGAATAACACTATACGGCTTTCTTCGGATCGCTTCGGTTAGCTGCCCGCCTTCATCATATCCGACATATCCGGGAGGAGCCCCAATTAATCGACTTACAGAATGACGCTCCTGATATTCACTCATGTCAATCCGAACCAGTGCCTGCTCATCATTAAACAGATACTCAGCTAATGCTTTGGAAAGCTCCGTTTTTCCTACTCCTGTGGTTCCCATAAAAATAAAAGAACCTATTGGTCGCTTGGGGTCTTGCAACCCTGCCCGGCTTCTGCGCACCGCATCACTCAAGGCACGAATGGCTTCTTCCTGGCCGGCTACCCGTTTTTCCAATTCCTGCTCCAGACTCAAGAGCTTGTCGCGCTCACTTTGCAGCATTTTTGAAACTGGAATGCCAGTCCATTTGGCAACCACTTCAGCAATATCTTCGCTATCCACTTCTTCTTTCAGAAGTTGGTGACCATCCTGCAACTCTTTCATCTGAAGTTGCGCCTCTTTCAGTCGCTTTTCAGCTTCTGCCATTTTTCCATATCGGATTTCTGCTACCCGGCCATAGTCACCTGACTTTTCTGCCTGCTCCGCTTCAAATTTCAGTTTGTCAAGACTTTCTTTTTCTCGTTGAATTCCAGCGACAATGGACTTCTCGCTTTCCCATTTGGCTTTGAGCGAGTTTCGTTCTTCGGATAGCTCGGCAATTTCTTTGGTCAGGATTACTTCTTTGTCCTTATCCTTTTCTCTGCGAATGGCTTCTCGTTCAATTTCCAGTTGCATGATTTTGCGGTTGAGTTCATCCAACTCTTCGGGTAAGGAGTCCATTTCGAGGCGCAGCTTGGAGGCAGCCTCATCCATCAAATCAATCGCTTTGTCTGGCAGAAAGCGATCGGAAATATATCGGCTGGATAACTCCACCGATGCAATAACCGCATCATCTTTAATGCGAACTCCGTGATGAAGTTCATATTTATCTTTAATCCCCCGAAGAATGGAGATGGAATCCTCCACCGAGGGTTCATCCACCATCACAGCCTGAAAGCGTCTTTCGAGTGCTTTGTCTTTTTCAATATACTTTTGATATTCCTTCAAAGTAGTGGCTCCAATGGCATGAAGTTCTCCGCGTGCCAGAGCGGGTTTCAAGAGGTTTGCCGCATCCATCGCGCCCTCGCCACCTCCGGCACCAATCAACGTATGGATTTCATCAATAAACAAAATGATCTCTCCGTTGGCATCGGTTACTTCTTTGATAACTGCTTTCAGGCGTTCTTCAAATTCTCCTTTGTATTTGGCTCCGGCTACGAGTAACCCCATGTCTAACGAAACCAATATTTTGCTTTTAAGATTTTCCGGAACATCGCCATTGACAATCCGCTGGGCCATTCCTTCTACGATGGCAGTTTTTCCTACACCCGGTTCTCCTAAAAGTATCGGATTGTTTTTGGTTCTTCGGGAAAGAATCTGAAGCACCCGTCTGATTTCTTCATCGCGTCCGATGACGGGGTCAATTTTTCCTTTCTTGGCCAGATCGTTCAGATTCTTGGAATAGCGTTCCAGAGATTTGTACTTGGTCTCCGCATTCGGGCTATCTACTTTGGACCCACCCCGCAATTCTTGAATGGCTTTGATCCATGCCGCCCGATCTGCCCCGGCATCTTTTAACAAAGCGGCTGTCTTGTCTTTATTTTGAAGCAGTGCTAGTAATACATGTTCGATCGAAACGTAATCATCTTTAAATTCGCGCAACTCTTTTTCCGCTTGTTGCAAAACGGCATTGGTGGCGGCTGAGAGGTACGGCTGTTGGCCTGTCACCTTCGGATAACTTTTTATCAACTCTTCCAGTTTGCGCTGAAGCAAAACCTCATTCATACCGGTCTTTTTGAACAGATACGATGAAACATTCTCATCTACCTGCAAAATGGCCTGAAGCAAATGAGCCGGCTCAATGGCTTGCTGCTGATGAGTAGCGGTTATCTCAACAGATTTCTGCAAAGCCTCTTGCGACTTAATGGTGAATTTCTCGAAGTTCATACGTCTTGGATTGAATGTAACTCCGATGCATCAAAAAATAATCCACAGGATAAAACATGCTTTTTCCTGAAATAGTGGCATGAAATTACTGCCCATCTTCGCAAAAGAGGACAAATTGACTTATGGTTTGTCACGTTAAGCTACTTAAATTGCCAGATGCTTCCATATTTCCCATTCCGGAAAACATTTGACTTATCCATGGGCACATCTCCGTTGTCTGCCGAACGCGGAGTGATAGAAGTAGATTCTCACTACGCCACTGAGTTGGCATTGAAAGAACGTGCTTTGGCAACTGATCATGGATACTACTTTTGCGAACAGATAGAATCCCGCCTGGCGCAGGAAGAAGCGGTGAACTGTATCGCCACGGATGCTTCGCGTTTGTATCCCCATCAATTCTCATATCATCCGGATACCAAGCAAATGTCTGTGAATGGAAGGGTACATTCGTGTCCTTCAGGGATGGCCCCTCTGGATTGGATTGGTCGTTTTTTTCAGGAAGACTTTTTGTTGTTGGATGAACAGGGAATCTTGCGTGCAGGCCAACTGTGTTTTCCCAGCGGCTGGTCAGTATCGGAAAAAATAAACAAACCGTTTTTGTCCATTCATGAACCGCTGCCTTCGGTGATGAACCCCATGCTACAAGCGGCCAACAAGTTTATGCAAAAGTTGGTGCCGGGTAAACCCATGGAACGAACCAACTGGGGGTTTCGGTTGACCCATCAATTGGATTTGTCTACACGTTACGCTCAGTGGTATCGGGAAGAGATTGATCAGGTGATGCAGCAATGGAGTTTGGAGTCGATTGGAAAGTTTGTGTGGGTTCGGGTAGAACATCAAACGCTGTCACGATTGCCAGGTGGGTATATCCTGTTTACCATCCACACCTTTCAAAACCGATTAGAAAGTGAGCCGGTGGAGCGAAAGAAAATCATGTTGGATTTTTTAAAAACGGTTCCCCCTTCGCTGATTCAATACAAAGTGATGGATCGGTTTTATCCAAGGCTGGTAGAATATCTCGGGAATCCAACCGATGTCTCGTAACACATTGATAAACCATGCCATGAAAACCCTTTGCAGTCTTGCGATCTGTATCTTCCTGTCTCTTACCGTACTCGCTCAGGGTGTTTCAGATCAACCCCCGTTTCAGCGTAAAACGTACCTGGCAGAAGTAAGTCTGGTGGGGGGGTTAAACTATCACTCATTTTTTTTCGAGAATCCCGAATCGGAAGTGGACTTTGATGGCAAAATCGGGTATAGATTCGGTGTTAACACAATATGGCGAATCCAAAAAGTAAGAATTTCGGTAGGTTTGGTAGTCGAACGCAAGGGCAGAGTTTTTTCGTTACAAACCACTTATTTTGATGATCAATCCAATCCTATGAGTGGTACAAAAAAAAGTCAATTGATGATGAATTATTTTGTTTTACCTGCCAATTTTAATTTCAACATTTTGAAATCTGATAAGCTATCGGGTGATGTGGGCTTTTATGTGGGCTATCTTCAAAACGCAAAATCAATAACTGATTTTTCCTGGCAAAGAAGGGAAGTTACTGATGTCACAACAGGATATAAAAGGGTAGATTTTGGCATCAATGTGGGTGTAACTTTCAAACTCATTCAAATTTCAGATCTGTATACAATAGGTATTGGGCCGTATACAAGCATCGGACTTGTGCCAAATGCCAAAACTCCAGCTGATCGAAACTATTGCTTTGGGCTGCTTCTTTCACTGACTAAATCAAAAATATGACACTCCGAATCTGTTGTATACTAATGGCGGTTGCTCTTTTCAAGCTAAGCCTTGTATTTTCAGTTTTATTTGTTAGCTTCGAT
>ERZ1066130.39-NODE-39-length-76011-cov-12.770380_pt1 | contig 76011 bp, 70 predicted proteins | sample MGYA00382777_ERZ1066130 | MGnify/ENA primary metagenome ERZ1066130 (study PRJEB33369, sample SAMEA5778360) | biofilm metagenome | biome: Industrial cooling water; feature: Water cooling tower basin; material: Biofilm | place: United Arab Emirates | collected...
CTTCGTTAATTCCGATCAGGCAAAAGTGGGTGAGTGGGTGTTGGCCGTAGGCAATCCTTTCAATCTGAATTCTACGGTGACTGCGGGAATCATCAGTGCAAAGGGACGAAACATCAACATCATCAACAGCAACCGAAGCATGGAAGAATTGCAGCAAAAAGGAAATACTGCCATAGAATCGTTTATTCAAACCGATGCGGCCATCAACCCGGGAAATAGTGGTGGGGCGTTGGTTAATCTGAATGGTGGGTTGATTGGCATCAACACAGCCATTGCCAGCAACACCGGTTCCTATGCAGGTTATGGATTTGCGGTACCGGCCAACATTGTCAGTAAAGTGACGGAAGATCTCATCGCTTTTGGAACGGTGCAGCGCGGTTGGCTAGGCATTCAAGTGACCAGCGTGACCCAGCAAATGGCCAAAGAAAATGACCTTTCCATCAACGAAGGGGCCTATGTCAGCGATTTTGCAGAAAAGAGTTCGGCCAAGACTGCGGGTATCGAAAAAGGAGATGTGATTGTGAAACTGGATGATACCGAAATTAAGTCGAGCACGGCCTTGATTGAATACATCGGACGTAAACGCCCGGGGGATAAGGTAAATGTGACCATCAACCGGGCTGGTAAAATCAAAGTTGTTCCGGTCACGTTGAAGAACAGCGATGGAGAAATTGGTACGGTTAAGCGTGAAGCAAAAGATGCTGTGGCTTCGCTGGGAATTGAGCTGGAAGATTTGGATGATAAAACCCTGAAGTCCCTGGATATTGCTTCCGGAGTCAAAGTAAAATCTTTGGATAATGGCAAAGTGGCTAAGTATACGGATATGCGCGAAGGTTTTATCATTACTCATATTGATGAAAAACCGGTAACTTCCGCCAAAGCGGCCAATGAAATCTTAAAAAACAAAAAACCCGGTGAAGCTATTTTGTTTGGGGGTATTTATCAGGACTATCCCCGTGAGTATATTTATGCATTACGAATGTAGAATTAAATCCCCGTACAGATGAGACGATTGTTTAGAAAAGGCGAGCGCGTTCGCAGCAAAGCAGATGGAAAAGTGATGGAAGTATGGAAGTATTTAAAATCCAATCTGGTCGAACTTAAATGGTTTGACCTCGATTCGAAGGAGGTTCGAATGAAAAAGATGAAAGAAGATAAGCTATCCAAAGCTGCCTGATAAAAGCCCTGCGAAAGCAGGGTTTTTTATTTTCAGGGTTTTTCAACTAATTTCTGTTCACCCCAGTCTTACCTTTTATTTTCCTATCCAGGCAACATCCTTGGCCAAAGTGGCATTGATAGGGAAAAGACCAACACCGTGAGTGAACAAGAACTCGTACAAGGATGTCAGCAGGGCAAAGCACATGCGCAAGAGTTGGTCTATTCGCGCTATGCCGATTACTTGTTTCGGGTAGGATATCGGTATTTGCGTGATGTTGCCGAAACCGAAGACGCTATCATCATCATGTTTACAAAAGCGTTTAAACACATTTCCGGTTTTCACTATAAGGGCAGTGGAAGTCTAAAAAGCTGGATCAAGAAAATCCTGATCAACGAAGCGCTTATGCGGTTACGTAAAAAGTACAGCTTTAATCTCCTTGAGCGGGTAGACGATCATGAGATTGAAACAAGTTTGGAAACCCTGAGCGAATTGGAAGCCGAAGATATTTATAAAACCATTGATCAACTACCAGAAGGATACCGAACGGTCTTTCATCTGCACGTAGTGGAGGGGTATAGTCATGAGGAAATCGGACAGATGCTTTTTTAAAAAACCTGTCTTTGGAATAAAAATGAATTATTCGTTTTAGCAGTTGGGAGGTATGGTACAGGCGTCTTGACCCATCCGGTGTCAGGATGCCTGACATGCAAAACAAAATGTAATATTTCGATTTGTCCTATCCGTTAGCTCCTCCGCCTCCGGGTGTTTCCATGACAAGCCTATCCCCGGGTTTTACCAGCGCATGATCCATGCCCTTCAAAATTTTCTTCTCGCCTTTTTTTAATAACAAGTATTGTCGTCCGGTTTTGCCGGGTTTACCTCCCTCCAGGCCATAAGGTTTTTCTTTGCGATGTTGGGAGAGAATGTTTATTTCCAGGGTCTCCCAAAAGCGAAGAATGCGTGTAATCCCATCACCACCTCTCCATTGCCCCAGGCCTCCGGATTTTTTTCGAATGGCAAAAACCAATACTTGTACCGGATACCGTAACTCCATCAACTCGGGGTCGGTCATTCGTGTGTTGGTCATATGATGATGAATGGCATCCGTGCCATGAAAACCATTTCCGGCACCGGTGCCACCACCAATGGTTTCGTAGTATCCAAAGTGAGCATTGCCCATCAGAAAATTATTCATGGTGCCCTGGCTACAGGCCAGTAATCCGAGGGCCTTCAGAAGGGTGTCGGTTAGTCGTTGACTGACTTCAGTATTGCCACCAACCACCGCTGGCATGGGGTTGCGTTGATGAAAATCAGGGGAGAGCAAGCTTTTAGGCAAGATGATTTGTACACCATCCATCAGCCCTTCATTCATAGGCACAGGCTGATTCAACCAGAGGCGCAACACATAAAGCACAACACTTTGAACAATGGCGGGGGTTGCATTTAAGTTATTGGAATGAACGGTAGCCGTCCCCGTGAAATCAAAAATCAGATGTTTGCCATCGTTTTTAATCCGTACGCGGAGCGCTGATCCATCGTCCAGCTTTTCGAGGGCCTGCCATTGACGGTGAGGATGGTGCTGCAAATGTCTCTTCATGAGGGCATGGGCATGATCGCGCAACGCGCCCATGTAATGAACGACCCGGTCGGCACCCTCGGTTTCGCATAATTGAATTAACAAACGTTCTCCCAATTGAATGGCAGCCAGAGCCCCACTCAAGTCAGCCTGATTTTCCTGCCATTGCCGGGTTGGAAATGTGGCCTTGCAAAAAAGATCATGGATAGCTTTCCATTGTACTACTCCGGCTTTTACCAAATAGGTAGGCGCAATGATTACTCCTTCCTCTTCCAACGTTATAGCATCGGCAGGCATCGAGCCCGGACGTTTGCCACCAATCTCTGCATGATGTGCGCGGTTGGCAACAAACCCCATGCATTGATGGTGGACATAAACCGGTTTTATTAAAGTCACATCCGGAAGATGCGAGCCACCAAAAGCCGGGTGATTGGTGATAACCACATCACCTTCTTCCCAGCTAATCACTTTTGAAACTTCGCGAACGCAAACGCCCAGGCTTCCCAGGTGAACCGGAATGTGGGGAGCATTTACCACCAGATACCCTTCTGCATCCAACAAGGCACAGGAAAAATCCAGACGTTCCTTTACGTTGACGGAAAAAGATGTGCGTTGTAACAAAGCTCCCATCTCTTCGGCAATGGCGGTAAAACGGTTGGTAAATAATTCCAGCAAAGCCTCCTGCTGTGCAATTTCCGGAAGGATGGTAATCGTCTCTTGCTTTAAAAGAGCATGGTTATTGGCATCCAGCCGCAAACACCAGCCCTTGTCAACGGTGACGGTGGAGTTGCGACTGATCAGCAGAGAAGGTCCCTGAATGACCGCTCCTGTTTGGAGATTTTCCCAAACACAAACAGGAATATCATTCCATCGACCTTGAATATATGATCGGACAACTTTATCCGGAATGGCTTTGTGTTCTTTTACATGACCATGACCTTTTGGCAAGGTCTTCCCTTTTTCCACTGCGCTCACGCGGATACTCTCTACTTCAATTGGGCGATCCATCCAATGACCAAAAAGCAGAAGATACTTTTTACGAAAGGCTTTACGCAGGTTTACCGGACGCGTGGCATCTATTTCAATGGTTGCTTCCTGTCCCTTAAACCTCAAAAACACTTCCTGTCGGAGAAGCCGGATCCTGGAAGGATCAACGCCATCTGCCTCAAGGGCAGCCTTTGCTTTAAAATAGAGTCTCGCCAGTTTTGATTTTTGAGATTTCTCAAACCTCTCCAGCGAGGTCAATACCAGTGCTTCTGCCTGTCGCTCTCTTCTGGCATGACCTATCCCGTAGGCACTCAGGAGGCCGGCATCGTACGGAATAATGACTTCTGAAATGCCCAACAAATTTCCAAGAGCACAGGCATGTTGACCACCGGCTCCGCCAAAGCACAGAAGGGAATATTGTGAAGGGTCATATCCTTGCTGAACAGAAACTTTGCGAATCGCTTCTGCCATCTTTTCGTTGGCTATCTGGATAAAGGATTCCAGCAAGGTCTCCGAAGAAGGAATAGACCCCGTGGCTCGTTTCATTTTCTTCTGTACTTCCAGCAGGGCAGCTTCGGCTTTGTTTCGATGCAAGGGAAAAGCAAACAGACTTTCATCCAATCGGCCCAACAATAGATTGACATCAGTCATGGTGAGTGGACCATCTGCACCATAACAGGCAGGCCCCGGAAAAGCACCAGCGCTGTGCGGACCCACCAATAGCCGGTAGCCATCAAATGAACAGATTGAGCCCCCTCCGGCTGCAATGGTTTCAATCGCTAACGAAGGAGCAAGTATTTTCCGTTGCCCGATTGAAGACTCGTACCGATACGTAAATCCTTGATGGTACAACGAAACATCGGTGCTGGTGCCACCCATGTCAAAGGTGATGAGATGATTCCGATTGGATTTTTCTCCGATCATAGAAGCTCCAACGATTCCTCCGGCCGGGCCGCTTAACAGACTGTCTTTCGGTAAGAATTGTCCCATGCTGACCAAAGAACCGCTACTGGTCATCACCTGAATATCGGCCGAAGCCAGACCGGAGCGAATACCTTGGAGATAATGATGAATCACCGGCTGGAGGTAGGCATTGACGACAGCTGTCTCGGTGCGTGGTAAAAAACGAGCCTGACTACTCACTTCACTCGAGAGCGTAACAAACGAAAAACCATTTTTGAGCAGTGCTTTTTTCAGTTGTTGCTCATGTACATCATTCTTATAGCTGTTCAACAGGCATACCGCTACGGATAAAATCTTTTTCTTTTTCAGTTGGCGAATGATCGTGACGATGGCCGCCCCCGATAGTTTTTTCTCGACACGTCCGCTGGACCGAATCCGTTCAGGTACCGGAATGACACAGGTGTATAACGGAAGTTCCTTTTCAATTTTCAACGCGAAAAGATCTGGCCGTTGTTGATTGCCGATGAGGAGCAGGTCTGTAAATCCTTCTGTTATCAAAAGTGCTGTGGCCGCCCCCTTTCGTTCCAGCATCGCGTTGGTGCCTTTCGTGGATCCCAGTCGCATCTGGATAGGCGGAAAAGAATCACTTAACCGTGTTTGGGTAAGAATCCTCGCAGCCAAAACAGGAACTTCTTCACCTGTTTCTATTTCTATGACATCGTGAGGCAACACATTGATTTCCCCCTTGATGTAAACCATCGAGTTAGCGGTGTCAACTGCTTCAATGACGTATGAACGCTGACGATGGCGAAGAGTAAACCCCTGGAAGATGTTTGCCTGGATTGGCCAGAAAAGTTGTACGGAAAACGAATCAGGCGTTAATTGTTTCAACACATTGCCGCGAAGCCTGCTGCTGCTTAAAAGCTTCAGCCGTTGATAGGTGCCCTGAGGGCTAATGCCAAAACAATCGGTAAAGGTACCTCCGGTATCGACCCAGATTTGCCAGTGTTTATTCATTCAATGGACAAAACCACTTGCTTTTTGGGCATGCGGATGGCAATGACGTGACTGAATTGAGAGGCGCCATCGGGTAGCGTGCGCATCACGGGTTGTGTATAAACCAACGTATCGGGTCCGGCTTTTTGAATATTATCACTCAAGGCGCTTGTACCAGCCCCACTGGTATAGGCCTCAATGATTTGCCGCTCGACAGCCAACGCCATGGAATCACCCATTTGAAGCTTTAGGATTTCCACGCCATAGACTACTGCCAATGAATCCACAAAAGAGGCATCATGAATTTGTGAACCTACTTCGCTATTGATTTTTCTTCCAAGCGCAAAAGCCGCTTCGGTGATTTGAGCATCGTTGAGTTTTCGGATTTCCTGAAGACGCATGCCCTCTTTTAAACGTTTGCGTTGCTCTTCGGTAAGATTGCCGCCACAAGAGGAGACCAATACCAGAAGTAAACCAAGCCCGAATATTTTCATAGTCCCAAAGATAGGATTTACCGGTTTCATAAATAGGTGTAGCCCTTTTGATTCGGTCCCTTTTTGTAACCCTATCTGCCAGAGGTTCAATCCTCACCCTGCCGCTTTTCTCGCCCCGCCTTTTCGTTTACCTTTGCGTGCTGATTATGGAAATGAGGGATAAATTAGAAGACATCAAGCTGCGCTTTGAAGAAGTGGGGCAATTGCTGCAGCAACCCGGAGTGGTCAATGATATGAAGCAGTTTACCAAGCTGAGCAAAGAATACCGCGATCTGGAGAAGGTGGTAACTAAATATAATGCCTTTCTGAAAGTTGAAAATAACCTGCAACAAGCCAAATCAGTTCTGGAAACAGAAAAAGATGAGGAATTACGGGAAATGGCCAAGTTGGAGTTGGATGAACTCACTCCGCAGCTAACCGATCTTGAAAATGTGTTAAAGGAGTCACTGATGCCCAAAGACCCCAATGATGATAAAAACTGTATTGTCGAAATCCGGGCCGGAACCGGTGGTGATGAAGCAGCCATTTTTGCAGGAGATCTTTGGCGAATGTATCAGCGTTTTTGCGATCGCAGGGGGATAAAAATGAACGTGATGGACGTCACCGAAGGTACGGCCGGAGGATACAAGGAAGTCATCAGCAGCGTAGAGGGAGAAGGAGCTTTTGGGATTTTTAAATATGAGTCGGGCGTCCATCGGGTTCAGCGTGTACCAGAAACAGAGCAACAGGGACGTGTTCATACATCGGCTGCATCCGTTGTCGTACTTCCGGAAGCGGAAGAAGTGGATGTGGAAATCAACCCGGCCGACCTGGAATACCAAACTGCCCGAAGCAGTGGTGCCGGTGGTCAGAACGTAAATAAAGTTGAAACCAAAGTTCAGCTAACACATAAGCCATCGGGCATTGTGGTGGTGTGTCAGGTGGAGCGTTCCCAGCATGGCAACCGCGAGCGGGCACTTCAGATGCTTCGCACAAAACTGTACGAGATTGAAGTGGAAAAACAGCAGGCATTGATTGGCGCCTCGCGCAGAAGCCAGGTGCGCAGTGGAGACCGGTCGGAAAAAATCCGGACGTATAACTATCCGCAAAGCCGCGTGACAGATCATCGGATAGGTTTTACACAATACAATTTACCTGCGGTGATGAATGGAGATATTGATGCCTTTATCGAGCAGTTAAAAATGGCGGAGGCCGCTGAAAAAATGGCAGAGGGCGTGCAATAAAAGGTTTATTCGGCAACCACCACCGCCAGTTTTTTTCCATTGCTACTCACCGCCAGACGAGTAATACCATTGACTGCTTCCGGCATCTTTATGGGAGTCCATTTTTTGAACGCGGCATCATACCAGTATAGTTGACTCCCATCACTGCTCAGGATACGTCCATCCGGAAGCCAGCAAAGATCTTCCCGTCCAGGCAGGGTGTCAGCCAGATCGCTCAACTTCCGGCTTTGAATATCCAGATGTTTAATGATCCAACGATCACTACTGGATTTGTGGACAAAACTCATCGCATTTTGACCGGGAATTTTATGCAAAGACCTCCCGATATGCGAGGCCAGAATAGTATCTTTTTGAGTGGTGAGATCATACCATCGAAGCGTTTGAGGTTCCCCCAAAACAAACAATAGCAACGTCTGTCCGTCTACCCAGGCATGATACCCAACAATCAAATCATTGATAATTACGAGCGGCTTACCTCCGGCTAACGGATACTTACCCAAGTCTTGTGCGCCATTGTCCCGTTGGATGATGCAAGAGAGGAATTGACCATCGGGGGTAACAGTGGGAGAATACTCGCGCTCGGACGTTTGGGTAACCGAACGCGTGGACTTCTTTTTCCAATGATACTCGATGATCTCTGCGCGACCCTCCGTATTAAACGAGGTATAATACAAGAATGGCTTTTGAGGGTGAAAAGAGGGTTGGTTATCATACCCCGGATGTTGAGTAGCATTGACAGGATTGGAGATAACCACGTTGGTGGAGGTAATGGCAAGGTCGTAGAGTATAATTTCGGAGCCACTTTGAGCCAAGGCAAAAGGGCCTACCCACAGCGATGTCAAACACCAAAGGCAAATATGTTTCATAGCACAGCAAGTAACGAAAAAAAGATGGGGTAAGATGATCACCCCATTTACTCTTTTCAACCAGAACAAAAGCACTTCAACGAAGGAAAGGGTTACGTCTGCGGAAGTAAGCCGGATGAATAATCGGTTTGGCGGCAGGAAATTTTTTCAGTTACATTTGAAATTCCATGGGAAATAAAAGTCGTTTGATAAGGCAGCCTCTTTTTATAGTCATCATTTTACTAACCGTAAGCTGTGATGTGTTTGAGGAGGTAGGAGAAGTTACTTTTCCGACCACACTGGAGGAAACAATAGAAGTGAATGAGCCAGATCCTTCCAACGGTAAAAACTATATAGCCAGCCGGGTGTTACAACTGGAGGATAACTCCGAGATAGCTCCTTACCTCGACAAACTTAATGATGTTAAAATTGAGTCCATCTCATATCGGGTGACAGAGTTTACAGGCGCACCAAATACCCTGGTATCAGGTACCCTTGGCCTTAGCCAGGCTTCGGCCACGAGCGCCTCACCGGAGTGGGTCATTGAGCTTTCAGAAAACCTCGCCACCTCATCAGAAACCGGATATAAATTGTGGATGATCGATAACACTGTCAAAGATGAATTAGCGGCTCTTTTGACAGAACAACGCGAAGCAAAAGTTCATTTGAATACAAGGCTATCTCAGACTCCTGTTCGCTTTAAGATTACTATCAAAGTGGGAATAGCAGTTACCGCTCAGGCTCTCCGGTAATGGCCATTAAAAGCTTCTAAAAATTCTTTTGAATAGAAGCCTTGATATCGTTTTTAAGCTCCTGAATGAACTCCTGCGCATGACCAAAGTCGCAAGCCTCCCGAAAACTTTTCATAAGCTTCGTGGTATCGGGCATGTCAAAATGGATTTTGGAAGTCTCTTCATTGATCTTTTTTCGTGCCCTTGAAAAAAGCTGACGGCAATGATCTTTTTTCTTATTCAGTGTTTGCTGAAGTTCATCGTAGTCAAAATCAAAACCTTCTTTTAGAAGGTAGACAGCCCTTTCTAAAGGCTCCAGCTTGGTGTGTAATATTTTGAAAGCCGCCTGAAGATTAATGTCCAGATCCAGATGCGAAAGATTGGTTTCCTTGAATTTGGTTAACATCTGACCAATATTGATCGAATCGATGTACTGCTCTTTCTTTTTCCGCAAGGATTGCAGGTGCGAAAGGCAATTATTCGTCACGGCTTTGATCAAATAAGCCTTCGTGTTTTCTATTTTTTGATGATCAATGGATAACCATCGGGTAAATGTTTCCTGGACAATATCTTCTGCATCCTGCCTGCATCGCACCAGATTATAAGCGATGGTTTGGAGCATGGGTTGATAAAGAGCGATGGTTTGTGCCTGATTCATAACTATATCAACAACAAAGGAAGGTCAAAAAGTTGATTTTCATTCAAATTACTTAAATTAATCTGCTAACAATCGTTTGCCAGCCTTCTCAAAGCCCCTAAAACAGGTGTTGTAATTTAATTCCGTTCATGAATGTACATTGAGATTTTACCCCGACCTTTGTGACTGGATTATGGAAGCTTCATCACTAACTCCGGAAATAAGGCGAAAACCAATCCTCCGACAAGAGATTGCCTTTTTGATTGTTCATTTGATTCCACTGGCCGCTCTTTGGACAGGCGCGACTCTGTTTGATTGGGTTCTTTGCGCAGCGCTTTATGTGATTCGCATGTTTTGGGTGACCGGTGGGTATCACCGGTATTTTGCTCATAAGTCGTACAAAACTTCGCGTTGGTTTCAGTTTGTGATTGCTTTTATGTCGCAGACTACCGCCCAAAAGGGAGCGCTTTGGTGGGCGGCCCACCACCGCCATCACCACCGTCATAGCGATACTCCGGCTGATCCGCATTCAATGAAAATCTATGGCTTCTGGTATTCCCATATTGGATGGATTGTGGGTCCTGATTTTAAAAAGACAGACTATAAAACCATTGGCGACTATGCCAAATATCCTGAGTTGGTATGGTTAAATGAGCATTACCTGGTTCCTCCTACGATTCTGGCATTGGCCGTGATGGCCTTAGGGGCATATGTGAATGGTGGGAGTGTGTTATTGATGTTTACCAGCTATGGTTTTTCCTCTCTTTTGATTGGATTTTTTCTCAGCACCGTTATTCTTTACCATGCCACGTTTTCCATCAATTCGATCATGCATAAGGTGGGCACACAACGGTATGAGTCAAACGATGAAAGCCGTAACAGCCTCTGGTTGGCGCTGATCACCCTGGGAGAAGGCTGGCACAACAATCATCATTATTACGAAACGGCCGGGCGTCAGGGCTTTTTTTGGTGGGAGATTGACATCACGTATTATATCCTGCGAGGCCTTCAGGCGGTAGGATTGATCTGGGACTTAAAAGAGGTGCCTAAACACATCAAGTATTCAAAGAATAAGGAAGAAGCCAAAGAATTGAGAAAGAGGGAGGCCCTGGAGAAGGCAGCCTGATCTTTCTTGGATACCTATTTGGAAATTTAAGGCGGCACCTTAAATTTGCACTCCCTTAACAGAAATGTAAAGGCCCATAAGCGGGAGTAGCTCAGTTGGTAGAGCACGACCTTGCCAAGGTCGGGGTCGCGAGTTCGAGTCTCGTTTCCCGCTCAGGTTTCATAAACCCCTCTCCGGTCACGAGAGGGGCTTATTTTTAATAGGGAGTCAGGAGATTGACATCGGTTAATCTTAACCCTTTTGAAGATTCACCCGGGTGGTGGAATTGGTAGACACGCAGGACTTAAAATCCTGTGGCTAGTAATAGCTGTACGGGTTCAACTCCCGTCCCGGGTACTCTTTGAAGATCATTAATAATCTGGTTTTTTTCTGATAAACAGAAAATTAATCTAAAATTTTACCCAAATTGGAATGAAATAGGCCAGTTAATGGGAAAAATTCCCCCTTCCAAAGTCCAGGAACTTGTATTCGCTTCTTCTGACAAGAAGGAGTCCCGAAGGATTACAGCCCTTTTGAAGCAAAATCTTATTCGGAAAATCGCACCTCGGATTTATACCTCAAACCTTGAGGAGAAACCCGCAGCAATCCTCAAGAGAAATTGGTATCGTGTGCTGGCTCATTTGTTCCCCGAGGGTTTGCTGAGCCACCGCAGCGCCCTCGAGTTCAAGCCTACGACCAACGGTCATATTTTTTTGACTTACTCGTACACGTCCAATGTTAAGCTTCCGGGTCTTGCCATTCATTTGCTTGAAGGCCCAGGAAGAACCGAAGGTGATAATTTGTTTTTTGAAAATCTGCCTGCTTCACAGGAAGCCAGAGCGTTTTTAGAGAACTTCCAGGAGACCAGGAAGAAGGGCGAGGAATCAAAGACCTTACCGATTAATGAAATTGAAGAGCGGCTCGAGGCAATTATTCGCTCGCGTGGTGAACAGGGTTTGAACTCTTTGCGGGATAAAGCGAAGGATATTTCGAAGCATTTGAAAATGCAAAAGGAGTTCAAGAAACTCAACCAGCTCATCAGCGACTTGCTGGCCACCGGCAAGTCTAAAAATCTCAAATCCCCGGTTGCTCTGGCGAGAGCTTTGGGCGACCCCTTTGACCCGGACAGGATAAAGGTGTTTGAACAACTCTACGGAGAACTGGCCGGTAAAACTTTCCCTGAGCATAAAGCGACTCAGTCTATACAGCACTACAAAACGTTTGCCTTTTTTGAAGGCTACTTCTCTAACTATATCGAAGGGACTGAATTCACAGTGGACGAAGCAAAAGAAATAATCTTTACAGAAACCCCTATCCCTGCCCGTGCCGAAGATTCACACGATATCCTGGGCACGTACAGAATTGTATCCGATAAAAAGGAGATGTCGGTTTGTCCTTCATCAGCAGATCACTTTCTCGATTTATTGAGAAACCGACATGCGATTTTGCTACAGGCTCGGATATCAAAAAAGCCAGGAGAGTTCAAAGACAAAAACAACCGTGCCGGTGATACGGAATTTGTGGATTGGCCATTGGTGAATGGTACATTGAAGAAAGGCTTCGAATGGTATAGTCTTTTGCAAAGTCCGTTTGCGAAAGCGGTGTACATGATGTTTTTGGTAAGCGAAGTTCATCCTTTCTTGGATGGCAATGGCCGTATCGCCAGGATAATGATGAATGCAGAGCTTTCATCAAAAGGGCTATCAAAAATAATTATCCCAACCGTTTATCGGGAAGACTATATGGGCGCATTGAGAAAATTGACAAGGCAAAGAATCGCAGATCCTTATATCCGAATGCTTAGCCGAGCGTATGATTTTAGTGCCACGTTGAAACAAAAAAGCATTGATGAGATGGAAGGGTACCTGGTTAAATGTGATGCCTTTAAAGAGCCAAAAGAGGGGAAGTTGAATTTTTAGTTATTGACATAGATGACCCAGGAACAATACACAAACTTTGGGGGGACGCTGCTGACCAGCTATCAACACATCGATATCAATTATCCTTGTTTTGGATGACATCATATTCTTTTGGATCCTTTGAGTCGGTACGACAACTAAAAGGTAAATTATATTTTGATACTCACGAAGAGTACCCTCTAGTGGTTAGGAGACACCAAAACATAAAATTTATTCACTATTGGTCTTATAATGGTAAAAGTTAATTTACTTTTTATGGTCATAGTGCCATGGCGCGCCCATGCGTAATTGTATCAACACGATTCCACTTGTTTTTTGTGGAAAAAAAAGTTAAGAAAAATATTAGTGCACCGTCCACTTCACATAAGACATTTAAGTAAATGAGAATGAACCGCTTTTGAACAAGAGTTCTCAATTTTTGCAACACTAACGAGCACACCAAAATCACACCCCGTTTGCTTTTATCATTCTACTGGTCCAACTTTGTTGCAAGCACTACGAAAAGCTTTATAGACTTTAGGTCGCACACCAAGAAGGAATAAATTTAGCGGTAACGCTACCTTTGAAAAAAGGTCACGGAATTGGAGGAACTACTGAAGGACACTGAAGTAAAAAAAGAGAATGAGTAGGAAAGCAAGCGAGGATTTTGACGGTCCCAAACAGAGTCCAAATCTGTTTGGCAAAGGTCCTGTCGTGCTGCTTAGGCTTAGCGTCCAAAGCTAGGCCACTCATTCTCTTTCTTTTTAAAAATATCAAGGGTCGGGGGGCAAAGAACGGTCTCATTAGCCGTATCGATGTCGAGGAATAGAAAGCCTCACCCCGACTCTTTCCTACGCCCAAAAGTAATAGGTCAATGAACTAATGCAAGATGGTAAACCATCTTTTTTTTCTTCTTCCGATAATTGGCTGACTATCATGTTTATATTATTTAAACCTTAAAATCGCTTCTCGTATTTCATCACCGCCCAGCTCGTGCCAGGCTTGAATCATAAATATTTTCTGGAACCTTGCCAGCTGAATTCTGCCGCTGCCAGCTTACCGTTTATCATGTTTCTGTCCCAGCATCCGTTTTTTCGATTTCTTTGTGTGAATGCTGAATAAGACACGGCTATACTACACCTTGCAAATTGGCGGATGGTCAGTATATGCCATTGTGCAGATTGTCTCCAGTTCGTTTGCCTCCATCCGCGAAATCAGCAGCCAGCGAATTGTCTTTTTACTTTATGAAACCCTGCTTTGTCTGCTGGTCACCCACCTGTTTCGGTTTCTGATCAATAAAAGACAATGGTTATCCTATGGGTTTCCCCGGCTGATCCCCCAGGTGGTGTTATCCGTTTTTGTCATGGGGATGATCGTTTATGTGTTGCGCATCCCGGTGGCATTGCCGCTGGGGCTATACACTCCGGTAGAAGCGATTGATTTGACGGTTTTTTTAGGTCAGTCAGTCTACTATGCCATTGTATTCTTTATCTGGTCAGTTCTTTATTTTATCTACAACTACTTTGAGCGCTACAATAAATCGTTAAAGCTGGAGGCCTCTTTGAAGGAGGTGGAATTGAATAATTTAAAATCTCAACTGAATCCTCACTTTATCTTTAATGCGCTTAACAGCATCCGGGCACTGGTCGATGAAAACCCAGTCAAATCCAAAGAAGCCATCAACCAGCTTTCCAATATCCTGCGCAATTCCCTGTCCAAAGACAAGAGCATCCTGACCACCTTTGATGATGAATTAAAAGTGGTACGCGACTATCTGGGACTGGAAAGTATCCGGTTTGAAGAGCGGCTGAAGATAGAATACGACATTGACCCCGAGTCATATACCTTTCAGGTGCCTCCGCTCATGGTTCAAACCCTGGCGGAAAACGGAATCAAACATGGCATTTCCAGACTCACTTCCGGAGGAGTTGTGCAAATCAAGACACGGGTAGAAGACGACCATCTGAAAATTCATGTGCGAAACAGCGGAACATTTCAATTTAACCCGTCCATGGACGGTTCGTCAGGCTTAGGAATGGAAAATACCCGACAGCGGTTAAAACTCATTTACGGAGATGAAGCTTCCTTTAGAATAATTACCGAAAACAATAATTTTGTTGTGGCTGAGTTAATACTCCCGCATATTTACCGGAAATAGACCTGACAAATGAAGGCACTGATTGTTGACGATGAGCGACTGGCGCGCAAGGAACTCATGAAATTGTTGGAAGAACATCCTTCCATTGAAGTCATAGGAGAGGCGGGCAATGCTGACGAGGCAGAGAAAATGATTGAAGAACTCAATCCGGATTTGTTGTTTCTGGATATTCAAATGCCGGGGCGCACAGGGTTTCAATTATTGGAATCGCTGGATACCGTGCCCATGGTCGTGTTTACGACAGCCTATGATCAGTTTGCCATCAAAGCGTTTGAGATCAGCGCTTTGGATTATCTGCTCAAACCCATTACGGCTGAAAGGTTGGCCGAGGCGGTTCATAAAGTGACTGAAAAAGACCGGAATAAAAATGGACGCACCCGCGATAAAAAGTTGGGATTAACGGATCAGGTGTTTGTCAAAGATGGCGACCGATGCTGGTTTGTGGGGCTGGATAACGTACGCCTCTTCGAATCGGATGGGAATTATATAAAGGTCTATTTTGATAGCAATCGCCCCATGATCCACAAGTCGCTGAATGCCTTGGATGAAAAGCTGGATGAACGGGCGTTCTTTCGGGCCAGCCGGAAACACATTGTGAATTTAAGTTGGGTAGAAGGAATCGAGCCCTGGTTCAATGGAGGGTTAATGGTGAAACTCCGCGGGGGAGATAAGGTAGAGGTGAGCCGGAGACAGGCCGCCAAGTTTAAAGATATGATGAGCCTGTAGTCGGGATCTATCGCAGAACCAGTTCAATCAGCTCTTTCTCCACTTTCCAGTCTTTCGCCAGTTTTAGCATGGCGGTGGCTTCCATTTCGGTTACATACCCTTTGAGGTTATTCGATTGCCACGCCATATTGATCAACTCCACTCGCTTTTCTTTGGTATAGTCGCCAATAATATCATTCAGATAGACGCGCGCCCGCTCAAATGCGGTGATATAGTCTTCTGCGATGAAATCAAGAGCCCAGGCCAACTCCTGCCCGGCATCCAGGCGGGCAGACATTTCTTCCAGATCCACTTTTTCAGCTTCATCTAATCCGTGATAATGGAAAATCACAGACTTGAGAAGCATTTGCACTTTTTTTTCTGCTGAAGTCATAGCCAAGAGGCGTTAAAATTGATACTTTTTAATCAGCTATCCATCTCCACCCTAAAAAAATCTGATGCAATCTCATCGGCCAGTAACTTCCCCTTTCGGGTCAGGGTAATGATGCTTCCCTGCTGATGAAGGTAGCCATCTTTCAGATACAAGTTCAAGGACTCAGATTGTTCAAAAGCCAAATCATATCCCCAACGCGATTTCAATTCAGAGAGATCAATTCCCCACTTCGTGCGCAACCGGGTAAAAAGATACTCATTGATTTGATTGGTTGAGGAAAGCTGCTCTACCGTAGCAGGGATTTTACCTTCTTTCAAGGAAGCGACATATTGGGCATTATTCGGGATGTTAAACTGACGGCTTGTTTCTTGAAAGCTATGAGCGCTGGGGCCGATACCTAAATACCATTCTCCTTTCCAATAATTACTGTTATGTCTGGCTTGAAAACCTTCTTTGGCAAAGTTGGAAATCTCATACTGTTCATAACCGGCTCGCGGCAATTGGTCCATGAGCAGTTCAAACTGGCTGACTTCTTCTTTTTCCGAAACAGTTTTGAGTTTCCCTTTTCGGAACCATTGACCAAAGGCTGTCTTCTCTTCGATGGTCAAGCCATAAATTGAAATATGTTGGGGAGCTAGTTCCAGGGCCTGCTGAATGTCGGTTTCTAAATGAGCAGTCGTGCTGCCGGGGAGTGCATAGATCAAATCCAGACTGACATTTCTAAAACCAGAGTCGCGCGCCAACCCAATGGCATCAATTGCCTGATGTGCCTGATGTGCCCGGTTTAACTGCATGAGCAAACTATCCTGAAATGTTTGAACCCCGATACTTAACCGGTTGATGCCGAGTTTTTTCCAGTACTCTAATTTCTCCCGTGTCAGGTCATCCGGATTGGCCTCCAGCGTAATCTCTGCTCCGGAGGAGATCGGATAATGCTTGTTAAGGGTCTGAAATAGTGATTCAAGATGGACGGTTGATAAAATGGAGGGCGTGCCTCCGCCAAAGTAAATGGTCTCGATCGGCCTCTGCAGCAGATACTCTTTCCGAAGCACGAGTTCATCCCGCATGGCTGCGATCATGTCGTCTTGGCGGGTCAGCGATGTGCTGAAGTGAAAGTCACAATAATGACATGCCTGTTTACAAAAAGGAATATGAAAATAAATGCCGGCCATCTTGCAAAGGTTTAAAATAAATGGAGAAGTCATATCAGCAAGCAATTAAGTTTGTCGGCAGGTGAATCATTCCATACACGAAATGGTACCTTTGTGTATTCATGTTACGGATAGGGTTTCTTTTGCTTAGCCTCGCAGGCTTATTCCATCTGACATCATATGCCCAGGTCTTGACAAAGGACTATCAGGCACATTGGATGGTACCATCGGATCGGGGATATACTCCCTACACTGGTCAAAACGTGTCTACGATTTCTTTCGAAATAGACACCCGCTCCGCATCATCAGGACAGCACTTACAGGTGAAGGACCATCGCCCGTTCGCGATTTTTGTGAATAAAAAATTAGTAGGGACCTATCCTTCGGGGGAAATGTATGTATCTCTGGATAGTCTGCAGAGTGCTTTCGGATCAGTCTTGTGGGTAAGTATTTATCAGCGCGAAGGTGTCCGGTCGCTATCCACTCTTTTGATCGATCCCTCACATAAAGATGACCTTGCCCGATTCCCCCGATCGGGAGCCGCATTTAGTGACTTTTGCACGTCATGCGCCCTCGTATTATTAATTGCCTTTGTAGCTCTTTTCAGAGCGAGCCCTTGTCTGGCGCTGGATTACTTTAATTTTCTCAGACTCTTCTCCTGGCAGGATCGGGAGAGCAATCTACTAGCCGGGCGGTTGACGACCAGCATCAACATTTTTTATTTTCTGTTTACCAGCGCTTTTGCTTCTTTAATCAGTATTGTTTTGGCGCGGTTCATCCCATCTCAGATGACGCTCTCACACGAACTGTCATTTACGAGTATCGGAGCAGGATTTTTGATCTGGCTCATCCTAACGGCTGTTATCTTTTTGATCCTGATGCTTCGATTGATTTTGGTGAACGTGATGGGCTCGTTGTTTAACATACCCGAGGCCAACCTTCAGTTTTTTCAATTGGTACGGGCCATTTTGTTGAATGTGGTTATCTGGTCAGCGATCGGCATCTTTTATGTCATTTTTCAGAGAGGAACAACTCTCTTTTCCTACGCTCCCGACATCATCACCGGAATCTTCGTAGTAGTCATTGGGGTGATGTTTATTAAATTAATGAATCGGGGCAGTTTCACCATTTCGTATTTATTTTTCTACCTTTGCCTCACCGAAATAGTACCGTTGATGATTTTGTCCACGTGGTATTTCGAATGACTTAAAAAAGTTGCAGCCGAACCCGACTTTGTGTTGATATGACTGAAACGGTAATTGACCGGATGCGAAAGGTGAAAAGCATTCTGGTAACACAAGAAGCACCGACTGATCCTACCTCCCCTTATTTCAAGTTGGCAGAAAAGTACAACCTCAAGGTAGACTTTCGTCCGTTTATTCAGGTAGAGGCGGTTCCTTTAAAAGAGTTTCGCAAGCAAAAAATTGAGATCCTTAACTTTACTGCTATCATTTTTACCAGCCGACATGCCGTGGATCATTTCTTCCACATTTGTCGTGAGTTAAAGATTGAAATGCCTCCGGAAATGAAATACTTCTGCATTTCCGATCAGACCTCCAACTATCTTCAAAAGTACATTGTTATCCGCAAGCGCAAGATATTCACCGGTTTGAAGGACACCAAAGATCTGCTGGACATCGTCAAAAAACATAAAAACGAAAAATTTCTTTTTCCGTGTTCAGATATCCGCAAAAGCGATATTCCTGATTTTTTAAGGGAACACAATTTCAATTTTGCCGAGGCGGTGATTTATCATACCGTAGCCGCTAATCTGTCTGATCTGAAAAATGTTTACTACGACATCCTTGCCTTTTTTAGTCCTTCCGGTATCAATTCCCTTTTTGTCAATTTCCCTGACTTCAAGCAAAATAACACCCGCATGGCAGCTTTTGGCCCCACCACGGCAAAAGCGGTGCTGGATGCCGGCCTGATTTTGGATATCGAGGCCCCCATGCCCAATGCCCCCTCCATGACCGGAGCTTTGGAACTCTACATTAAGAAAGCGAATGGCTTGAAGTAATCTTCGTGTAAGAATTAGTGATTTTATTACGCTTTCATTACATCACCGTTGATTCTATCACGCTAAAACCCTTATCTTGTCGTTCTTTTCAGAAACGAATGTCTGCCAAAGGGTTTATTTTAGGTGTTTTTATGATCCTGTCCATGGGCAAATTGCTGGCTCAACAAGACCCGCAGTTTACGCAGTACATGTTCAACACCATCTATTATAACCCGGCTGCCGCTGGTTCAGATGGTGTGACAAAATTCAGCGCTTTGCACCGCAGTCAGTGGCTGGGTTATGAATCCTCTTTTGGAGGCGGAGGTGCTCCCACCACACAATTGATCTCAGCCTCAGCTCCCTTGTTTAAGATTAATAGTGGTATCGGAGGATATGTGGTGAGCGACAGACTAGGCCCACAAACCAACTTGGAAGCACAAGTTTCCTATGCCTATCATCGGATCGTCAAGGGTAGTAAAATCAGCATTGGTATCCGGACAGGATTGTTCTCGCAGGCCATCGACTTTGATAAGTATATTCCCATAGACCCCAACGATCCCTTATTAAATAAAACCGGAAAAGAATCGCAGGTACGTCCAGACATGGCCATCGGTGTATTTTTTCAACGCGAGAAGTATTATGTGGGAGTCAGTTTAAATCACATGATTAAATCTACGTTCGACTTTGGCTTGAACCAGCGGAATGCCCTGGAGCCACACTTGTACATTACTGGTGGATATTTTTATGATATCAATCTGGATCTGAAACTTCAATTTGTCTCCCTGATTAAGACCGATCTGGTCAAAACCACCTTTGATGTGGGAGCCATTGCCTTTTTCAAGGATACCATGTGGGGTGGATTATCCTTGCGCCAGGCCGAAGGACCCACCTTGCTTTTGGGTTATAGCTTCCTGAAAGACAAGTCATTGAGGGCTGGTTATGCGTTGGATTATGTCGTTTCAGGTCAAGAGGCTAAAGCGCCTACCTCCCATGAATTTATGGTTACCTATGTACTTCCGGCTACTCCGGTACTGGGCAAGAAGATTATCAGAACCCCCCGTTACAGGCATTAAAACTTAAATAATTTTGGTTTTTTGAAGAATTTACAGATTTTAGTACCTGCTGCTTTCAATTAAAAGGCGAAAAAGAATAACTTTCGGGTCTGATTATTAAAGAAATAAACAAAAAGGCTGGACGTTAATACCCAACGTATGAATAAAAAAGTGTTTTCAAGAAGTCTGTACTATGCTTTAGTTCTTCTCTCATTTTCATCCCTGACCGGTTGTAAACAGATCAAGGGTCTCTTTGGCGGGGGCAGTGGTCAGGCAGATGGCGATTTAGTTGGGCAATCCAAGTTAGAACGTCCGAGGGGCTATACGTTCAGCGTTCCTTATGGGATGGCTCCAATACCAGCCGGTACGTTCCACATGGGGCAAACCGATGAAGATCCCGCATCCACTCAGATCAATTATAATAAGCAGGTGACCATTGGTCCCTTCTTTATGGATGAGACAGAGATATCAAACGATGAGTATCGCCAGTTTGTGACCTATTGCCTGGGTGATAAAACTGCCCGTGAACCTGAATTTCAGGTGCCGGCTACTCCTACCAACCCCGGTCTGTTAGCAATTATTACTGAGTTTACAACCAATCCAGCCAAATACCTCCCTGATACTACCGTGTGGACAAAAGACTTTTCGCATCACATGGGTGACCCTTTGTTGCATGAGTATTGGGACAACGTAGCCTTCCGTGACTATCCGGTGGTTGGGGTAAGCTGGGAAGCCGCTTCCTTCTTCGGAAAGTGGAGAACACTTTTCCTAAATGATTTCCGTGCCAGCGAAGATGGCGGACAAAATCCTCCCATGCCTCAGTTCCGCCTTCCCTCAGAAGCAGAGTGGGAATATGCTGCCCGTGGTGGTAGAGATATGGCAAAGTATCCATGGGGAGGTCCTTATCTCCGTAACTCCAAAGGATGTATGCTTGCCAACTTTAAACCTGGTCGTGGTAATTTCTATGATGACGGATATGCCTACACTGCTCCAGTGGATTTTTACTTCCCTAACGATTACATGTTGTGGAATATGTCCGGTAACGTTTCGGAGTGGTGTTTGGATGATTTCAGCAAAATATCTGTTCCTACCGTTTGGGACTTAAACCCTCAGTTTATCGAACCGAATGCCTACCAGCAGGAACGATACATCGACCCTAAGTCAAGCGAAGAGCGTGTTCGCTTAAAGTATGACGTGCAAGGGAATTTATTGTCCAATCCAAATTTCAACGCTAAAAAGGTCATTCGTGGAGGCTCCTGGAAAGATGTAGCTTTCTTTCTGGAAACCGGCACCCGTACATATGAGTATCGTGACTCCACCCGTGCTTACATAGGCTTCCGGTGTGCCATGACCAATTTAAGTCGTTCATCCGGAACCGAATTCAATCCTTAATCAAATAAGACCCAGTAATCAAAACTTATCATACTAACTAACACTAACCTCAAACTTAAACTATCATGGCAAAGAAAAAAGGCGGATTCATGGAACTCTTTTATGGTTCAATAATGCCCAAAATCTACGGTATCGGTGCAGCGGTCGTAATCGTAGGGGCTCTTTTCAAAATCCAACACTGGTCAGGGGCAAACGAAATGCTTATCCTCGGTTTGGGGGTAGAGGCCTTGATCTTTGCGTTTAGTGCCTTCGAACCAAAGGCCCATGAAGTTGATTGGTCAAAAGTATATCCTGAATTGGCAGAAGAAGAAGTAGATATGAGCACCCGTACGGCCACCCGCATCAGCAACAAGCCCGCGGCCGGAGATTCTCCTCTGTTAAAAATTGATGAGATGTTGAAAACAGCTAAAGTAGATCAAAACCTATTGGATAACCTGGGTAAGGGATTGACTAACTTGGCTACTTCAGCTTCTCAAATGAATAACCTGGCTAACGCAGCCGTGGCTACTAAAGAGTATGCAGATAACGTGCAGAAAGCTTCGGCTTCTTTGAAAGACATGAATACTTCCTATGGCACCGCCATGAAAGCAGTATCAGCGATGGCTGATGCTTCTAAGGATTCAAGCGAATACCACACAGCCGTTCAAAAGGTGACTAAAAACCTGACTGCCTTGAACACTATTTATGAAATGGAATTGAAAGATGCGGATTCTCATGTGAAGAACATGAACAAGTTCTACGAGAGCCTGACAGGAGCTATGACAGGTCTTTCCAAAGTGGGCGAAAACACCAGCAAGTTTACCGGAGAATTGAGCAAATTAACGGATAATCTGACAGCTTTGAATACCGTGTATGGTAGCATGCTGACCGCCATGAAAGGCTCTGGAAAGTAAGCGCTGAAAGTATTAGTTGAAATCGATTTTTAAATTTTAAAAATATAACACATGGCAGGTGGTAAGGAATCCCCCAGGCAACGAATGATCGGTATGATGTACTTGGTACTCACCGCCCTTCTTGCCTTGAATATCAGTAATGCCGTTTTGGAGAAGTTTGTTATTGTAGACTCATCGCTCAAGAGGTTAGTAGTCGGTGACTCACAATTTAACGAAGATTTACTCAAACGAATCGAAGGTTCACCCAGTGCAGCAGATGAAGTAAAGGCCGCACAGGATAAAGCCAGAAAAGTAAGAGCATTGTCCAAAGCTACCGTGGAAGCTCTGGAGAAAACGAAGACTGCCTTGATGACCAAAGAAGGTAAGATCATGGAGAAGGAGGAAATGGTTTTGGACACCAACACCCCTGAAGAATTTTTTGGAGATGGTCCTTCCGGTAAAAAGAATCAGGAAGAACTGGTCAAGCTATTAAAGGAATATTCGGACGGCATTACGGCCTTAGGATTTACGGCACCGAAAATGGACAAAACAGTAGCTGACTACGAAGAGTTTAAAGATGCCCCGAAGATCATAGAAGAACATAAAGCGAAAGGGTTCATTGCCTTTACTTTCCATGGAACGCCCATGATGCCAGCGTTGGCTACCTTGACCCAGTTCCAGACAGAAGTATTGGAAGAGGAGAAAAACATTCTGGATAAATTGAATGAAGTCGCCAGAGGCGAAGTAGTAGAGGTTGATCAATTGATTCCATTGGTGCAAGCAGAATCAAATACACTGGTAGCAGGTCAGAAATACGATGGTAATCTTTTTTTGGCAGGATCCGCTTCCGGTGTTAAACCTGAAATGTTTAAAGATGGAAAACCCCTTCCGATGGAAGAGGTAAATTTTGACGGTATCAAGGTGATGTCAGGTAAAATTCAATTCACGGCCGGAGGAGGAAACTTTAATGCGGCCGGTGTTTCTGAACAATCGTTCAAGACCAAGATTAACTATCAGGGCAAGACCGTTGAAAAGGATATTAAGTTCCGCGTATTGCGTCCGGTGGCTACATTCGGATCAGCGGCAGCGGCTACGTTGTATAAAGATTGCGGTAATGAGACAAACGTAAGCATTCAGGGATTGACGGATTTATCAGGTTTGAATTTGTCTGTCGCTGGGGATCAGGGTTCTGTTCAGAAAATTGCCCCAGGGAAGTTTGCCATTATCCCCACACGCGGTCAGTGCAATGTCAATGTTTCTCTCAACGGACAGTCCATCGGTACACAGAAGTTTGAAACACAGGATGTTCCCCTTCCGATTGCTAAAATTATGGTAGGCCCTCAGGCAGTAGATCTTGCAAAAGGAATCCCTGCCGGAACAGGAACCATTCGCATCGAGCCGGAAATCCTTGATCAAATCTTCACAAAGAATAATCCTCGGGATAACAAATACTTTGTGACAGGGTTGACGCTTCAGATTAACGGTGGATCACCGATTCGCGTAAATTCAGGAACCATTCAGTTGGCTCAATATAATTTGCGCAAAGGTGACAATATTCAGATTTCACAAGTTCAGGTTCAGCGTCCGAAATACACCGGAGGTAACTCACAGGTAAACGGATCGAAAATGAGCGTACAGTGCAGAATTAATTAATCATCAGACATGAAATACGTTTTATTAGTTTGTCTAGGGCTTAGTATAGTAAGTGCTTCGTGGGCGCAGGGAACCGACACCGTTTACAACAGGAACGGGATGGAACATATTGCCTACTACGAACAATTCTTTAAATATCGTGTCAACCGGATCATTGACTTGAATGAGAAGCAAAACACGGGTCTTAACTCCCGCAAAGGCTCGCTCGCACGGTTGATCCTCGATTTGATCAACGAAGGCAAATTGAAGACGTATGGTACCAACATTGGTGACCCGGCTGATTTTGAAGAGACAGTGGCAGACACGGTCGCTACTGTGTTAGGTTCAAACTTTGTGCGCTCACAAACCAGAGGGGATTGGAAAGCAACTGAATCCTATTATGCCGGTGACTATGTCATTTTTGAAGGCAAAGTTTATCAGGCTCGTCAGGAAGTAAGACCTCCGGCCGCTCCCCGTAAGGGACAACCTGCCGGGCCGGCACCCAAAGACCCCAAGTCTGACGATCTGACCTGGGCCGATCAGGGAGATCTGAACAATACCTTGAAAGAAAGCAATGTAGCAGGGTTTGAATTGATTGAAGACGTGATTTTTGATAAGCGCAGATCCAGACTCTACTACGATGTATTGGCCATTGGAATTGCACTGGAAGATCCTGCTTCTGGGCGGTTAACGAGTCGGTTCATTATTTCTTACAAAGAGCTGGTAGGCGAGATTCAAAAGTTAGCCAGAAGCAAGAATATGAGTGATCGCAGACGAGTGATGTGGCAAAACCAATACAATCCTTCTGAAGGAAAGACATTCTTGGAAGCATTCAAGCTACGCTCGTTCCATGGAATCATTACCAAGGTTGAAAACCCGGAGAATGCAACCATTCAACAGATTTATGAAGCCAATGGGCAGCCTTATGACATCATTGCTTTTGCCCGCTGGGAAGAAGAAATGAAAATCATGGAAAAGGAACATAACCTTTGGGAATACTAATTTCAATACCATTGATAAACAAAAGGCTGTCTGAGAAGGCAGCCTTTGTTATTTAACCCCGGAATGCATGAATATCAGACGTGGTGAAAAGAAAGACTTACCTCAGGTGCTCGTATTGGTTCGTGAACTAGCTGAATATGAACGTGCGCTCCCTGAGGTGACCAATACCCTGACGGACATGGAGCGGGATGGGTTTGGAGATCAACCTATTTACGGATTTTTTGTAGCGGAAGAGCGTGATCAAATCATCGGGATTTCTGTATACTATTATCGATACTCAACCTGGAAGGGGAAGCGATTGTATCTGGAAGATATCATTGTCACCGAATCTTTTCGGGGCAAAGGGATTGGAAAGCTTTTGTTTGAAGAAACCATGAGACAATCACAGGAAAGCCAATGTACCGGAATGATGTGGCAGGTGCTGGATTGGAATGAGCCTTCGATCAAATTTTATGAAAGATATGGTGCCCGTTTTGATGACGAATGGGTAAACTGCCATCTGGAAGCTACCCAAATTGCCAGGCTATTGAGCTGATCAGGGCATTAGATTTTTTCCAGCAACGTCCGAAAGGCCACATGCTTGTTTTTGAAGCGATTTTGCAATTCACTGTTTAAGAGTGGAGCTTTTTTTTCAAGATAGGTTACTATTTCTTCGATGGAATGAGCCCGATACTGAACACAATACGTGGCACTCTCGGGGTCATCATGCGTAACCACGCGGTATAGATTAAAATCAATGAAATGACCGGTAGTCATCACTTGGGGAATGTGCGTTTCTTTGATCCATTGAAGCCACTCGGTTTCTGCATCCTTATCAATCCCAACTGTTTCATTAAAAATAAACATCCCTTAAAGGTAGCTGCTCCGATCAACCGTAACAAATCCGTAATCGCTAAATTTCAAATGAATTATGTACCTTCCCCAAACTTTAACACCTTTCTATCATGAGCTATTACAAAACAATCAATGGAAAAAAACTAGATGGCAATCTTCTTGATTTGGCTGAAAAAGCTATAGCCGGTGGCGGAGATGGCCGCATCTCTAAAAAGGATGCACAAACACTTCTGGACGCTGTGAAAGACGGAGGCACCTACACAGACATCGAAAAAGATACGATGGAATACATCCGTCATAACTTTAAATGGACGGATGGCGCGGATGAGTGGTTCCGTAGCCAGATTGCAAGTTGGGCGGCAACGAAATAATCAAATAATAGTCAGCCTAGTATGGAAGCCATCTGCCGGATGGCTTTTTTTATTCCTTTTCATTGACATAGTCATGCAAATAGGAGAAACCCGGGGTGAGACTACCCTGCCGGGCAATCGTAGCTCTTTCGATCACGCCATCCGGATCGTCCTGGATCAGTGGCTCCAGAATGCGATCAATCAAGTCACGGCCAAATTCCTCAGAAGCGCTGCGGGGTAATTCACAAGGCAAGTTGTCAATAGACATCACGGTGACATAGTCCTGATGTTGACAGGGAGGATGCATCGTATCGGTGGCCGGATCATAATCGTAAAGAGGATCTGGGATGGTAGTCGCTTTTTTTGTACTCGGCACCGACCCTCCAATATCGCACGTGATGTCTGCGATGACCTTGATTTTAAAATCAGACCGGAGCATATCTTCCCGCGTAAACAGCACAGGCGCGGCAGGATTCCAGTAAGCGCCCGCCAGCAATAAATCTGTATGTTGGGTAAAGGTTAAAAAAATGGAGGTATACCGTTCCGGGTGTTTATGAAACTCTTCGCGATTAAAATGCCCTCCCTCTTTGCGGAGATGATAGTCGGCACTGCCCAGTTGAACATATACCGGTTCATGAAAGCGTTTGTTCAGAAAGTCAATGGGGCTCACCTTTCGGATACCAGCACTGTCCAACGTTTCCATTGCACCTTTGGCCACCCGGCCAGAACCAGTTAGAATAATTTTAATCGGATTGAGCTGAATCTTTCGGAGTTCCAGCTTCAGATCGTTGACATCGAAGCATTCATGTGCCCTGCGCAAATGAAAAAGATTAAATCTTTTTCCATAGGCCCACAGCCCATTATAGGCGCCTACCATTCCCGCAAATCGACCAAAGGCAACCAGCCTGTTTCCTTGCTTATCCTTTAACGCTTCATAGTCGACCAGCCGGATTTTTTTTTCTAATACAGCTTGCAAGAGCTTACGATTGTAGGGTTGTTTTTTGATGGTATGAGAGAAAAACAAGTAGGTTTTGTTTGGGATCAGTTCAGGGATTGGTACCTCCTTTATACCCATCAGGATATCACACGAAGAAATATCGGAAAGCACATCAATGTCAAGTTCCCGATACTCGTCATCCCGGAAGCAACGAAGGGGGCTGGACTGGCAAATCACTTTTACCTGGGCAAAGCGCTGCTCAATTTCCTCCGCTTGTAGCGGGGTAAAAGGAACACGTTTATCCGGAGGATTTTTTCCTTCGCGTATCAGGCCGATTTTGATATGACTCATGTGTATTTTCGGGAATCAGAAGTAAACCATTTTTACTAAGTGTTGTTGGCTATGGCTTCTTTTTAGCTTTTTCTTTTTTTATTCGAAGACTCTCTTCACGCTCCAGAAGTTTTTTATCGTCCAGATTTTTATCCAGAAAGGAGTTGATTTTTTCAATGTCCATATTGGAATTGATTTCGCCAAACTGATTGACGGTCAACTCTAATCCGGATAAATCTTTATGTACCCGAGGTTTTGCTTTTTTGCTGCTGGGCTTATCTTTTTTGGACATTATGTTTTCACTGTTAAAGTAGATAAAGCGAATGTGAGTCGGCTAATGACCTCCGGGAGTCCGATAATATCCATGGAGATCATCAGATCCGGGCCCGTTCCTTGCCCGGTGATAGCCAACCGAAGGGCCTGCAATATCTTGCCGGTTCCAATTCCCAGCTCGCTGGTCGTTTTTTCCAGTGTTTCTTTAGCCACGTTGGAATTAAATGAGGATAGCTTTTGTAGTGCCTCCCGGTAAGCATGAATAACTTTGATAGCCTCTGCGTTCCACTTTTTCTGAGCGACACTCTCATCAAATCGGGTGGGGGAAACAAACAGAAATCTGCCCTCGCGGATCAGGTCAGAGGGAAAAGTGATCCGGTCTTTTAGAATCGTCACCGCTTTTATAAGTTGATCCTTGGTTGCTTCTAATTTTTCAACCCGAAGCTGTTGCTGGAGAAGCAGTGCAAGATCATCATCCTTCTTATGTTTGAGATATTGCTGATTAAACCATTTAGCCTTTTGAATATCAAAACGTGCTCCGGCCTTTCCAATGCGATCCAGACTAAACGATTGAATCAACTCATCCATCGTAAACAATTCTTGTTCGGTACCTGGATTCCAACCCAGAAAAGCCAAAAAATTGATCAATGCTTCGGGCAAATAACCACTTTCGCGGAATCCGCTGGCAGGTTCATGTGTTTTGGGATCAACCCAATCCAAAGGGAAAATGGGAAATCCCATCTGATCTGCATCCCGTTTGCTGAGTTTACCGTTGCCATCGGGCTTCAGCAGCAAAGGAAGATGGGCAAATAAGGGCATGGTGGATGTCCAGCCCAAAAAGCGATACAACAATACATGAAGCGGAGCGGAGGGAAGCCATTCTTCACCGCGGATCACATGCGAAATTTCCATCAGGTGATCATCCACCACATTGGCGAGGTGATAGGTGGGCATACCATCGGATTTCATCAGCACCTTGTCATCGATTTGGGAAGAGTGAACAAGTACCTCGCCCCGAATCAGATCGTTTAAATGAATATCCTCATCTGCCGGTACTTTTAATCGAATAACATAGGGATCACCCCGGCTGATGCGCTGCTGGGTTTCGGCCGCTGACAACGTGAGCGAGTTGACCATTTGCATCCTTGTGAGGCTACCGTATTGTAATGTTGAGCCGCCTTCCGATTTCAGCCGCTCACGCATAACTTCCAACTCTGACTCTGTATCAAAGGCGTAATAAGCGTTTCCTTCCGCCACCAGTTGATCAGCAAACTGCTGGTAAAGAGGCTTGCGTTCAGACTGACGATAGGGCGCATGCGGTCCACCCACTCCAACGCCTTCGTCAATTTGAATACCTACCCAGGCTAATGATTGGAGAATGTATTCTTCCGCCCCAGGAACGTAACGGGTCTGGTCGGTGTCCTCAATCCGCAGGATCATGGTGCCTTTCGTCTGTCGGGCCAGAAGGAAGTTATAAAGGGCTGTGCGTACCCCGCCAATGTGCAACGCACCGGTGGGGCTGGGGGCAAAGCGTACGCGTACATTCGTCATGTGACAATAATAATCTGCAAAGGTACCTAAAGCGTGTCATGCCTCTTACATTCCGGCAGCTACGCGTTCTAATAATTTTTTGGTGGCCAGGATACCTTCGTTTTCAGATAGTTCACTTCCTTCATACTCAATTCCAATATACCCAGTGTATCCGGCTGCCTGAACAATCGGTAGCATTTTAAAGTAATCCGTTTCTACACAGTTGCCTTCCGCATCGAAATTATTGCTTTTGGCACTTACCCCTTTGGCAAAAGGCATCAATTCGCTTACACCAGCATACCGGTCATACATTTCCACACACGGGGATTCCCACATGTCTCCTTTCTCTCTGCGAATACAAAAATTGCCAAAGTCTGGAAGTGTACCACAGTTGGGTAGCCCCACCTGACGAATAACGCTGCTGAGCCATTTGCCATCAGATGAAAACCCTCCGTGATTTTCGACAATAACATTGATTCCAAAAGGCTGAGCAAACTCGCTCAATTTCCGCAAGCCATCGCTGCCAGCCTGGGCAACTTCTTCGGCTGTGCCAATGCCAAAGCAATTGACCCGAATACTGTGGCATCCGAGGAACTTGGCGGCTTCGACCCATTTAAAGTGATTTTCAACGGCTTCTTGTCTTTTCTTTGCATCCAGGTTAGCCATTTCGCCTTCGCCATCGCACATAATCAACACGCTGGTAACCCCATGATCATCACATCTTTTCTTTAGTTCAGTCAGATAGGAAGTGTCTTTAGCCTTATCTTTAAAAAATGCATTTACATATTCCACTGCCGAAATTCCAAAATCGGTTTTGGCTTTGATTGGAAAATCGAGATTAGTAAATTCATTTGCAAAGAGGGCTTTGTGTAGGCTCCATTCGGCTAATGATATTTGAAAGAAGGGAGCCTGGCTAAGCCCGCTAGCCGCGGACTCGTTGGTCGATTCACCTGAAGGCTTGGTGGAACATGCTTGCAAGAGCGGGTGGCTGAGAGATAGGCCGGCAGTTGCCCAGCCCAGGGTCTTTAAAAATTTTCTTCGATTATTCATAGGCATATGTTTTGGTGAAAGAAAAATAGGTAAAAATTACCCATCTTATAAAGCTTGGTTTTTAAACGGTAAACGGGTCTTCGCTAAGCTGCTAAAACGGCTTCCCATGGGTTTTTTGCATCAAAAAACCAGCCACAGGTTTTACATGGCGAGCTATGTTTACAGCCATATTGCTGGTCCACTCGTTGCCAAAGAGTCGCTGAATCTGCCGACCTGCCCAGAGCCGTTTTTCGAATAACTTTTTCCATTGCCGGGCATAGTCATGTTCCAATTGGGCACGTGAGATTTGGTTTTGACAAAACCGATGAACCAGTTCGCTGGCAATTTTAGCCGCATGGATGGCCATTGCCATTCCGTTGCCACAGAGAGGAGTAATCATGCCAGCGGCATCGCCCGTCATCAATATATGTTGTTCAACGGGCTGTTTGGTTTCAAAAGAGATTTCGTTAATAACTTCCGGCTTATCCCACAAAAACTCCGCTTCTTGAAATATTCGTTTCAGATAAGGATTGCGATGAAGGATAGCCTTTTCCATTTCAGGAATATGGCCGTACTTCTTTACGTTATTCCGATGCGTGAGATAACATAGATTGGTTTGGCCATTTTCAATATTACTGATGCCACCATAGCCATCTTTAAAATTATGTAAGGCAATGACATCATCCGGATGCCGGATACGAATGTGATACTTGATGCCCACATAAGGTGAACGCTTTTTTACAAAGGAACGCCCCATGGCAACATCTAAACGTGATCGCTTACCAAAACTTCCAATCACGACATCACCTGTCAGAATTCTTTCAGAAGTTTTTACTTCGAAACCATCGTTGAGCAATTGAATATGACTAACCTCTTCACCGGTATAAAAGACAACACCCATCTGCCTGGCTTGCTGATACAAAAAGTGATCGAACTGGTAACGACTAATGCCAAAACCCCCCAGATCCAACGGCATTTCGGCCAGTTTCCCGTTCACCGATGTCAGTTGAAAACGGGTTATTTGTGTTGGGTTTAACCTCTCCGGGAAGGCATGTAAAGACTGGAGGTAAGGAATTACTTCATTCGAAATGTACTCACCACACACCCGATGAAAGGGATAGGTTTTCCGCTCGATTACCGTACATGAAATACCCCGCTGTGCAAGATCCAGTGCAGTAACCAATCCTGCCAACCCTCCACCAACTACTATAACTGTTTTCATCTGATAATTTTTTTAAAGTCACGATTGTTTAACCCGCGTTTTAACCGGGCAGATAGCCAACGAATTATCCCGCTGGGACGAAGCATACTCCTACATGGGCCATTTCATATCAAATTCCAGGTCACCACAAAAGGGTACGGTAGTAAATATTTTAATTGAAAGCTCTAAAATAACGGATTTTAACCGGTGGCTAGATCCTTCCTACGGGATTATTCGTATATTACGTATATGGTTTTAGATCAAACTGAAGAGCTGAGTGTATTGGTGATGGGGAATAACCCCATTGAACTTTCGCGAGTGTTTAACAATCTGCAACATGTACCGGGTAAGCGGGTGGTGACTGAATTTGCATTTGATCTGAAAAGTGCCTTTGAACGACTATCAGATTTTCATCCTCAATACATAGTGATGGACGATAATTTGGGCAAAAAAGAACTGCTGAGCTCTGTTCAGCAACTTGGCCGGAGAAGAAAAACCAGGCATATTCCCATTACCATTTTAAAATCCTCCAACTATGAGGAGGCCATCAACGTGGGTGTTTTAAATTTTATTTTAAAGAAGGATTTAAGCGGTGAATCCCTCTATCTTGTTTTGAAGAATTCGATGAAATTCAAGCGGACACAGCAGTATTTACAAGAAGCATATCGCAAACGAAAAGGACAGCTCATGGCTGTGTTTAAGTAGTTACTTCCTGTCATTGCTTGGATAATGAAAACCCCTGGCTTGCGTCAGGGATTTTTTATGCGATGACCGCTAGTGTAAACGCGCTTCAAAAATTGCAGCCCAGTATACATAAAGCATTATCTTGTCGCCTTAAAACTTACCTCTATGTTTCGCTTACTACTGTTCAGTGCTTTTATGGGTATTTTCCAGATAGGCTTTACACAACCAAAAAAAGCACAAAATCCCGCATCATCAACCACCGTTGATTATAACGATCTATACAAATCAGCTAAATGGCGAAGCATTGGTCCCTTCAGAGGCGGCCGATCCGTAACGGCATCGGGTGTAATAGGCGACATCAACACCTATTACATGGGCACCACTGGTGGTGGCCTTTGGAAAACAGATGACCTGGGTCTTACCTGGCACAATATCTCGGATGGATTTTTTAAAACCGGCTCTGTGGGTGCAGTGGCCGTTTCTGAGAGCGATCCTAACGTAGTGTACGTAGGGATGGGCGAGCATGCCGTGCGTGGTGTAAAAACGCATCATGGCGATGGAGTGTATAAATCAACCGATGCCGGCAAAACATGGACTAAACTTGGCCTCGATGCTACGCAGCATATTGCACGCATTGTCATTCACCCAAAAGATCCCAACATTGTTTACGTAGCAGCACAAGGTGCACTCTATAGTCACACACCCGATCGTGGTGTTTATAAATCTGTCGATGGCGGTGTTACCTGGAAGAAAGTTTTGTTTGTAGATGATAAAACGGGGTGTGTAGAATTGGCGTTAGACATGAACAACCCTCGCGTGTTGTATGCAGCCTTGAACGAATATGGTCGATTACCCTGGAAAGTAATTAGTGGTGGTGCCGGAAGTGGTTTGTATAAATCGGTAGATGAAGGTGTAACCTGGAAAAAAATTCATACTGGCTTGCCAAAAGAATTGGGTAAGATGGGCGTTTCGGTAAGCCGGGCAAATTCCGATAAAGTTTATTTGTTGCTGGAGAGCGATTCCGAAAAAGAACTTGGTGGATTATTTGTGTCAAACAATGCTGGTGAAAGCTGGAGCCGCGTAAGCGATGATCATAGATTGATACAACGCGCCTGGTATTACATTGAAGTGTTTGCTGATCCTAAGAATGAGAATACCGTTTATGTATTGAGTGCTCCGGCATTGCGATCAGAAGATGGCGGTAAAACCTGGGAATATATTTCCGGAACGCATGGTGATTTTCACGATCTGTGGATTAACCCGCACAATCCAAAAAACATGGTCATTGCCAATGATGGCGGTGCAGCAGTAAGTGTTAATTATGGAAAGACTTGGTCAAGTCAGGATAACATGCCTACTGCACAGTTCTATCGCATCAATGTCGATAATCAATTTCCCTATCACATCTATGCCGGCCAGCAAGACAATACGTCCGTGTCGATTGCCAGTCGCGAGTTGGGTGGTTGGGGCATTACTCCACGCAGTTGGTCTTATTCAGCAGGTGGGGAGAGCGCCTTTCTTGCCTTCAACCCGAACGATCCACGGTATGTGTTAGGTGGAAGTTACCAGGGTACTATAGAAGTCTTGGATACAAAAGCCAAAGGGGGCACAAACATTATGGCCGCGCCTATTCAATATTTGGGTATGGATGCAAAAGATATGAAGTATCGCTTCAATTGGAATGCACCCATCATCTGGTCCAAACATGAGCCCAACACCTATTACCATGGAGCACAAAAATTATTGCGAACTACCAATATGGGTAAAACGTGGACAGAAGCATCTCCCGACTTAACACGCAACGAAAAATCAAAGCAAGGAAAAGGTGGCGGTCCTTATACCAACGAAGCTGTTGGTGCCGAGAACTATGGAACCCTGAGTTACGTAGTAGAATCGCCACACGAGAAGGGTGTCATCTGGACGGGTAGCGATGATGGATATGTTCAGCTTACCCGCGATAATGGGACTACCTGGCAAAATGTTACTCCGGTTGGTTTAGCCGAATGTTTGATCAATGCCATTGAAGTTTCGCCCCACGATAAGGCAACGGCCTACATCGCCACCACACGGTATAAGTTTAACGATCATACGCCTGCGTTGTATAAAACCACCGACTATGGAAAAACATGGACAAAAATTGTCAATGGCATTCCCGGCAATGCCTTTACCCGCGTGGTGCGCGAAGATGATACCCGTAAAGATTTGTTGTTTGCCGGAACAGAGTTGGGCACGTTTATTTCATTTGATGGAGGAAAAAACTGGTCTTCCTTTCAACTGAATTTACCCATTACACCCATTACCGATTTAAAAATTCATCAAGGCGATTTGATCGCGGCAACTTCGGGTCGTTCGTTTTGGATTTTTGATGACCTTGCATTGATCCGTCAACATAAAGCCACAACAGATTTTAGTCTCTTTCAACCGGAAGATGTAGTGCTGGTAAATGGTGGAAGCCAGATGGATGGATCTTCAGATGGCACAAACCCCTACGTGGGTGTAAATCCGGCTACCGGTGCGGTGCTGTATTACTCATTGCCGGAATTAAAATCGAATGACCATATTCAGATTGAAATCAAAGATGCACAGGGAAATCTTGTCCGGTCGTTCAGTTCTTTACGTGATTCACTTTTTCAGGAACGCGATGGTGGGCCGCCAGCCGATCCAACCTTATCGAAAGCAAAAGGATTAAATCGTTTTGTGTGGAACCTTCGCTACCCCACGATTTCAGGTATTGCCGGAACTTATATGGAAGCAAGCTTCCGGGGTCACAAAGCATCGCCTGGAAAATATTCGGTGGTGTTAACCTTGGGCAAACAAACCCAATCAACGACTTTTCAGATTTTACCCAACCCGTTGTATGCCATCGATGCCAAAACATACGAAGAGTATCACACGACCATGCTGGGTATGGAATCAGCCGTTTCGCAGATGCATAAACTGGTGACATCCTTGCATGAAAAACAACTTCAGTTAGATAAAATTTTAGAGCAACTTCCCTCGGAATCAAAGTTTGAGAATATCAAGCAAGAAGGAAAGGCATTAAGTGCGCGCATGAAACAATGGGATGAAGACATGGTACAACGCAAATCAAAGGCGTATGACGATGTGGAGAATTTCCCGAACAAGTTCACAGCCGATTACTTGTTTCTGATCAATCAAACGGAAAGCGATCTGCCTCGGATAAACAAGCCTTCGCTTGATCTGTTGGCAGAATACACGGCCAAATGGAAAGTGCTGGAAGCCCGCGCGAATGACTTTTTACAAAAAGACATTCCGGCTTTGAATAAAAAACTTTGGGATGCCGGAGTAGGAGCGGTGTGGGTAAAGTGATTTGATCCGATGCGCTAGGTGAAGTGGATGAGATCACTTTTGGATGGTTACATAACCGCTATGAAATTAAATGGGACTTTCCAGACGGAATTCCCGTTTGACAGAAATACCGGCCCGGTAGATTTCCATTTTTATCTTCTTACCTGGTTTGGAGCTAAACAGGCTGTTAATTTCGGCCAACGTTAAGTCAGCCGCTTTAAATCCTTGTACGGAAACCAGAATATCTCCAGCCTGAATGTCAGCCCGGGCTGCGGTCGAATTTACCCGCACCTCATCTACTTCAAAGCGTTTCAGTTGTGAGCCTTTAGCACGAATGGTTAACCCACTCATGTTGTAATAAAACTCTTTTTTAAATTGTTTATTCTTTTTAAGGAGTATTCGTTCTTGCGGGAAATTAAAAACAACATGAAACCGGCTTAGAAGTTCTCCTCCAATAGAACCATTTCGGAAGGTGTCGCGGTTTGCTTTTAAGGTATCATAGTAACTGTTGGCATCCGGGAAATTGGCGATCAGGTTATTGATATCAAATTCTCCCAATTGAATGGATTTGATCCGCCCGATTTCACCGGTAATGGCTCCGCCCAATCCACGGCCGATAACACTGTGTATCCTGTTCACCGGCAGCTGAATACTATCGTTACTATCTTTATCCAGATACAACCCATGACTGGCGCCACTATCAATGAGGAATTTACCGGTGATCCGTATACTATCATTTAACTGTACGGTGGTTCTCAGGTAAGGTTTGGTATCCTCAATCTTCATGGGGATGGATTGATACCTTCTGGTTTTGCGAAATCGCTGGGGAAGCGAAAGTGTTAGTGTCTTTCCTTCGTAATCGATCTCTACTACAAACCGGCTAAAAATTTCATATCCCAAAACACCATGTACATCGGTGCCCAGGAAATTACGAAGTTCCAGATAGTCTTTTTCAAGCACCAGCATGGCATGCCCCTCGCCATGAACGCCCGGAGGTATGTCCAATGTCACATTATTGGTGATGTAGGCATCGATTACTTTCTCACCGCCCGGGCCGGATATGACGTAATGACGGGAATACGAAAGATTAAGAATGTCGGTATAGGCTTTTTCTGTAAGGATGGTTGTCCGTACCCCCGTATCCAGAATGAATTTTAAAGGCAGTTGTCCGTTAATGATTACGGGCAGCACCACCAGGTTATTGACAATTTGGATGGGAAACTGAACCCTCGTTTTTCCATCCGCCAGCGCAAAACCCAGATTTTGGGCTGTCAGTGAAAGGGGGAGAAAAAAACTCAGATAAACACCAATAATCTTACGCATGAAACACACTTACTCAACGAAATGTACATAAAAGTTTGACGAAAGAAATACCCCAAATGACGGTACCTTCTTATGCTAAACGGGCAAGCAGATGACCAGGTTGGCTGGCTACCTGAAGGTATTGAAACTGTGTGGCCCCCAAAAAGCCATGGGAGACCATTTTCTCCATTTGCATAAGAAGGGGGTCAAAAAAATGATCAGTGTTTAAAAGGCCAACAGGGGCCTTGACAAGGCCTAATTGTTTCCATGTTAGGATTTCAGCTAACTCATCGAGAGTCCCCCAACCTCCCGGCAGGGCAATGAATGCATCCGCCAGATCGGCCATCCTTCTTTTACGCTCATGCATACTATCAGTTATGATCAGCTCCGTCAGGCCTGCATGAGCCACCTCTCTGGCGGCTAAAAATCCCGGAATGACACCTATTACTTTACCAGTTGAAGTTAAAACCGCATCGGCTACAATGCCCATCAGCCCCACATTGCCGCCACCATAAATCAGGGTAATATTTCGGGCAGCCATGAGACTTCCCAATTCCCTCGCAGCCTCGGCATACACAGGGTCAAATCCTGTGGCCGAGCCGCAAAAAACGCAGATTCGCATTAAAGATCTAGTGCTTCTTATCGTGCTCGTTGTCGCTCACACTCTTGTTTGGAATAATCCAAACGCAAGCAATGGCCAGGATGAACAAAGCGATCACAACTATAAAAACTGACATAGAATTGTTTGTTTTGGACAAAAGTATGCCCTGAAATGTGAATATTTGCATAATCACGTCTAAAAATGTTAAAATCGAAACTTTAATCAGCAAAAGCTGCCGTTGGCTATGAAAAAATTCCTCATTGCGGTGGGTATCATTCTGGTAATTTTACTGGGGGTACTAACGTTTTTTCGTTTCTATTACACCAAATCTTTTAGCCCGGAGCAAGAAGTTAAATACGAGGCAGGAGATGCCCGGGTGAGCGTGTTTTACAATCGCCCGTCCAAAAAAGGGCGAGAAATATTTGGTGGATTGGTGCCTTATGGCCAGGTATGGCGCACAGGAGCGAATGAGGCAACTGTTTTTGAGACAAACAAAGACTTGATGATACAGGGCAAAACCCTGAAAGCCGGGAAGTATAGTTTTTTTACCTTGCCGGGTGAACAGAGCTGGCAATTCATTTTCAACTCAGAATATGGTCAGTGGGGAGTTGATTTCAACGGTCAGGCAAATCGTGTTCCGGCCAACGATGTATTAACAGTTGAGATCCCTTCGGTGCAACAGGAGAAAGAGTTTGAACAATTTACGATTTCTGTTGAGAAATCTGGCGAGGAAGTGCAGTTGGTATTGATGTGGGACAAAACGTTAGTAGCCATGCCTTTTACTATTCAGTAATTTTTTTGAAAGATGATTCAAGTAATACCCTCCATAGCTATCCGAAAAGGGCGTGTTGTAAAAATGCGAAAAGGTGACCCTTTGAGCGAAAAGGCATACGATGAAAACCCATTAGATTTAGCAAGGAGATTTGAAGATCACGGCATAGAGGTTGTCCATGTGGTAGATCTGGATGGCGCAGAAACTGGAAATCCGGTTAACTATCACGTGGTACAGGCCATTGCAGGATATACCGATCTAAAAATTGATTTTACCGGAGGCATTAGCACCGATGGGGATATTAGCAAAGCCTACGAATCTGGAGCTGACTACATCACCGCCTCCAGCATTGCTATTGCCGATCCGGAGTTGTTTGCTTCCTGGATCATTACGTATGGTCGTGAAAAAATGACTCTGGGAGCGGATGTATTGGATATCCATACCAAGAACATTGCCTTTCGAGGCTGGCAAAATAAATCAGAATTAACACTCTTTGAGCATTTAGAATTTTTCTATGATCGCGGCCTGAAGTATGTTAAGTCTACCGACATATCCCGCGATGGCGTGTTAGAAGGACCGGCTTTTTCATTTTATGAGGAACTTCGTCAGCGCTTTCCGGAGTTGAGTATTTTGGCCAGTGGCGGTGTAAGAGGTGTAGACGACATTAAACGCTTGCAAGACATGGGAATCTTTGCGGTGATCTTTGGCAAGGCCTATTACGAAGGCATTCTGAAACTAAAAGATCTGGAACAATTTTTCGTAAAGAAGTAAAGGAATTTTATTTTTCCAGTAGCCTTGTCAATTCCTCTTTTGAAATAACACTTCCGTCCTTTTTCCGGCTTTCCTTTTTTATGAGAAGATTTTGCCGGGCACTAATGTAAATATGATTGGTGACAGAATCCGTTGAAGCATACCAACGTTTTTGAAAAACATATACGGAATCAAAACGCAATTCCGGAGCAAGGACCAGCAAGGGCTCTATTCGCTCAATGCACATCTGATATTTACCTTTATCATCTTCTCCATCGCGGCAAAACCCAGGCTTATTCAGCTCAAAAACTTCCTGGTTAATCATGAGTAAATTATTTCTTCTGTACACCGAAACCATTTGCAAGGGAGTTGTCTGAGCAGACACAGGTTGATCGTAAATAATCCAACTGGAGAGTTGTTGATTTTGGTAAGTTTTGACAATGGTGGTGTAATACTCTTCCGGAGCAGTAGGAGAAATTTTTTTAACATAGGAAAGTTCATAAACACGCACATTGTTTTTATTGAAATAGATTAAGCTAAAAGGGATAAAGAAGAATGCGACCAACACATACAGAAACACCGTCAGCCGATATTTCAAAGTCAGCTCCCCCAGCCTGGTTGCCAATTGTACCGGCACTTTATTCATGACTGGAATCAAAAAGAAAAGGATGATCCCAATGAAATTAAAAAGAAAATGTGCGAGGGCAATACTAATGGCGGCATTGCTATTAAACATGGCTGCGATGAATGCCGTGATGGTGGTACCAATGTTGGCTCCCAGAATAAACGGGATGGCATTTTTTAACCGAACGACCTTACGGGCCACCAAGGGAACAACCAGAGAAGTGGTAATGGTGCTGGAACGAATGATGGCGGTGATGAGAAGACCCCATCCAAAAGATTTAAAATTGTTTTTAAAGAAGAATTGTTGAAACCGATCCTGTGTATGAATGCCCAGTTGACTGCTGATCACTTTCCGAAAAAACAGAATAGAGCTGTATAACAGTAACAATGAAATCACGGTTAGCAAAAACCCATGATTGATGACTTCAACGATACGGTCTACGAGCGCCCCCAGTCCAAAGCCGATGAGTGAGAAGTCACCCGAAGATTGAAGTGGTTGAGTAAAGAGAAAATCCGCTAATGACTGGGCTAACCAGGAGAGAAAACCAAAATAATACTCTAACGGAAATAAAACGATTACCGTGAGAATATTAAAGAAGTCATGATACGTGCCGGCAGAAACCGCTCGCCTGAATTCCTTCTTTTTTCGAATAAACCCCAAGGAGATAATGGTGCTGGTAATAGTAGTCCCCACATTGGCCCCCATAATGATCGGTACGGCACTTTGAAGGGTGAGATTACCAGAAGCCATCAGAACCACCGTCATAGAAGTGGTGGCCGAACTGCTTTGAATAATGGCCGTAACCAATAGACCGATAAATAAACCTGTAAATGGGTTGGAGGTGGCCAGGATGATTGTTTCTGCGGCCGTGCTTCCCAGGTGCTGAAGAGAAGAGACCATCAGATCGAGTGAGAATAGAAAAATCAAAAACGCTCCCAGAAAATAAGCCGCATTTTTGACGACTAGTTTCCATCGGTTACCCGAAACAAAGACTGGAGGAAGTTGATCTTCGGCCATTGCTGTAAAGATAACAGCCTGGCGCGAAGGTAAAAGAGGTTCACAAAGAGATAATATCTCCCGCGTCCTAACGGCATCAAATACTCAATTCCTGAAGAGCCATCCAGGCCATCAGACCTGGACCGATTTTTAAAGCATCCTCATCGATATCAAACGTAGGGGTGTGTACATACGAAGTAATCCCCTTGGACTCATTCCGCGTACCGAGGCGATAAAAGGAGGCCGGAATTACCTGCGAATAGTAGGCAAAGTCTTCTGAGCCAAGGGTTAAATCAATGTCCACCACATTCTTCGCACCCACATAAGCTTGCGCGGAAGCTTTGATTCGCTGGGTAAGTTCTGGATTATTGATCAGGCAGGGATATCCTCTCGAAACCTCTACTTCGCAACGCCCCCCCATGGCGATGGCTACCTGCTGGGCGATGGTTTTGATTTTTTGAAGACCTTGTTCGCGCCATTGTTCATCCAATGCGCGAAAGGTGCCTGCCAGATTCACTTCATCAGGGATGATGTTTGTAATACCATCTGCAATAAAACGGCCAAAGCTTAATACTGTAGGCTGTCTGGGATTAGCATTTCGACTGATAATTTGCTGGAGAGCCAAAATGATATGAGATCCGATCACCACCGGATCGATGGTAAGTTCAGGAGCTGCAGCATGTCCACCCTTGCCAATAACACGAATGTATATCTCATCGCTGCTTGCCATATACTTACCTTCCCGAAATCCAATCGTCCCCACAGGCAACAAAGGCATAACATGCTGGCCAATAATGGAAGTGGGCGAAGGATTTTTTAAGGCGCCATCACGAATCATATACGAGGCCCCCCCCGGATTCTTTTCTTCACCTGGTTGAAAAAGTAATTTAACCGTACCCGAAAACCCAGACACATGCTGCATAAGTATTCGGGCGGTACCTAATAGAGAAGCCGTGTGAACATCATGTCCGCACGCATGCATGACACCCGGCATTGTTGATTTATAAGAAACTTCGCTTGCTTCCTGAATCGGGAGTGCATCCATATCGGCACGTAAAGCGGTTACGCGGTTACTTTCTCCTTGACGGCCTCTAATAAGGGCCACGACTCCGGTGCCACCAATACCTGTTTGCGGTTCAATGCCAAATGACTTTAGCAAATCAGCCACAAAGGCCATAGTTTGATGTTCCTGATAGGATAACTCCGGATTCGCATGCAAATGCCTTCGATACCGAACCACTTCTGAAGCTATCTCAACGGATTCATGACGAATAGATTCCAATATATTCACCTGTCAAAGGTAGGAAATTGTTCGTGGACGGAGATTCATCAAGTCATGCAAAGTGATTACCAATGGAGTTACTACCTTTGTCCGCACAAAAAATAATATATGAAGTTTTGTTATTCTGGGTTAACCACGGCCGTTTTATTGGTGTGGCTCGTAAGTTGTGGCCCTTCACCCGAGGAAGCGTGTGAATTTACCCCAGACCTTTCCGCTGTTCAAGCCGATTTTTCATTTGAAGCGCTGGAAGATTCATTACCTGCGATTTCATCCAAAAAGGATTTGACGGAATTTCTTCAACAGAATACTGCAGTCCGAGACTTATTTTTTGCCAGAGGAGCTTATCCAGACGATAGTACTTTTATCAATACGCTCTATAAGCGATTCAGTCATCCTTCTTTTGATACTTTGCGAATGGAGACCAAGAATGCATTTAAAGACTATGATCTCCGCCAACAATTTCGTGAGGCGTTTGCTTCCATTAAGTATTACTATCCGGAGTTTGTGATTCCCAAGGTACAAACAATGATCAGTGGATTGGAGACCGATTTAGTGGTGACGGATTCAGTGATTATTGTGGGATTGGATTACTTTCAAGGCCCGCAAGCCCGGTATAAGCCAAATTTGTATGAATACATGCAAAAACGTTATTATCCTCAGTTTATTGTTCCATCGGTTTTGCTTTTGTATGGAATTGATGGCCGGATAAATGAAACAGATTTGACGGATAAAACCATGCTTGCCGAAATGGTTACGTATGGGAAGGCATACTATTTTGCCAGGCGCATGTTGCCCTGTGTAGCGGATAGTGTTTTTATTGGATATAGTGCACAAGAGATGGCCGATGCCCGCTATAATCGATCCACTATCTGGAAAAAACTAATTGAAAACGAGGCTCTTTTTTCGGTGGACCAACGGACCAAACAGCGTTACATCAGCGAACGACCCAAAACTTTTGAAGTGGGTGATCAGTGCCCGGGCCGTATTGGTACCTGGGTAGGATGGGAAATTGTGAAAGAATTTGCAAAGCGGCATCCGGAAATAACACTTCCGCAACTGATGGAAATGAAAAATGCCGATCAGATTTTCCGGGATTCGAAATACAAACCGTAGCGTTTTTGTGCCATAAAAGAGCGGGATTTTAAAAAATTCAGGTTAATCAACGTTAAAATCAAAACTTTTGCCTTCTGCCATCCGTCATAGAAGGTATGAGATTACTGACACTACCGCTGATTTTATTGGCTGGATGGGCTCCGGCCCAACAAAAAGTTACTGAGATTCCTTTTGAGTTGGTGGGTGAATATATCATGGTGCCGGTCACGATTCAGGACACGCGGCTATCATTTGTATTTGATACGGGGGCTACCTCCACTGTACTGGATTCTACCACAGCGGTTGCGCTAAAAATAACACCGCAAAATCAAACCACCGCTCAGGGGGCCAGTGGATCTTCTAACTATCAACTTTCTACAATAGCCTCGGTAAACATTCATGACGTTGAGCTTAAAAATCTGACAGCCATTCATGTGTCACTGCTTAGCCTCTCCCGAAGCCTGGGCTCTAAAATTGATGGCATCATCGGTAACGATGTTTTATTGAACCGTGTGACTGAAATCAATTACGATACGCGAATGATTCGTTTGCTAAAGTCCGTGGATGAAAGTAGTATCTCATCTCCACGGAAACTGCCCTTTACGTTTGTTAACTTCATTCCAATTCCGGCTATTGATCTGTCTTTTACACTCACAAATGGGAAACAGTTTTCTGAAAAATTTCTGGTGGATACCGGTGCCGGGCTGACCATGATTCTGAATACTCCTTTTATCGAACAAAATGATTTATACCATCAGGTAGGAAAAACGATCACATCGACCAGCAAAGATCTGACCTCCAAAACGGTGAATCAAAAGGTACTTTTCCAACATGTTCAGATTGATGAGTTTATATTTTCAGAGGTCCCTGTTACCCTGTCAGGTGCGAAAAGAGGCGTCAACGGTCTTCCCGGACTGGGTGGTATCCTGGGAAATGAAATACTGAAGCAATTTAATATGGTGCTTGACTATCCCAATCAGATTATTTACTTGAAAAAAAATCAAATGTTTGGAATGCCATTCTACTACCCCATGGCAGGATTTAAACTTGAGTCTATGAACGACCAATTGATTGTGTCCGAGGTAAACGAAAAAACACCGGCAGCTGAAAATGGGATTTTGATTGGTTGCGAACTTATCCAGATAGATGATTACACGGGGAAAGATATGCAACTAATCCGCAAGCGACTGAACACTCCGGGAGAAGTGCGATTGGTGTTCAAAAACAATGGACAATTGTTGAAAGTAAATCTATTGCTAAAACGACTTATCTGATGTCACGTTTGCACAAAAACTATCTCTTCAATACAACCCGTTGGACATGCTCCACGGAGTAATTTTTGACATCAGCGTGTGTGGCCACCTCTTTCCTCCCGGATGTCACTTCAAAGATTAGTTCGTTTTCCCGAAATTCGTAAGAAGAGGTAAGCATCACGCCCGAGGTTTCAAAAACATTATACAATTTCTGCCCGGTAAGATAGGTGGTCAACTCTAATCCGTTGCCTTCATCCGTGATATACACGTTTTTAGATAGGTCTTTTACCCTGAGCTTGTAATCTTTTGTCATGGGCATTTGGGGAGATAAATAGCTGGTGCGCCAAATCCATTCATCTGGCCGATCGGTAGCCGCAATGGTTAGTCTGACATGTACGCTATCCCGGATTTTACCATCGCGATACATATACATGGTTCCTTTCCAAATACCCTCCCATGATTTTGGAAAGGTCTGTGTATGGCCTAGTTGGCTGATAGAGAAAAGCAGTAAAACAATTAATAGGAATCGCATCAACTTACTTTTTGAATCGAGAGCCAACGATCTTTGCCAAGAGTTAAAGCGTATGCCAGGAATAACAACTTTACACCAATGATAAAGGTAGTTATGTATTTGACGGAAGGGTTATCAATGGCCCAATTGAGAGCCGTTGCCGCGAGCAGGATCAGCGGAGCTACCAGCCCAATTTGCTGATTCAGAAAGCGATTTCCGGTGACTTCAACAGTGATGTTATCAGAAAGCGAATTTTCAAGATCAATGCGCTTACTCCCACACCATAGTGTTTTAGCCTGAACGGTAGTTAATTTTTCTAAGCCGACTGTTTTGCACTGTCCATTTTCCAGGGTTAGTTCTTCCGTCCCATTAAGAATAATTGTGTAGGCATGATGTTTATTAAAAGTTTCGGTAGGCCGTATGATTCGGATGGATTGCATGGTTTTCTGCCTTTGACTCAGCCAATGTATTGGTTTTTGAGTACATTTCAATGCCAATCCTGAACGCTATGTTATCTGATAATCAACGCTTCTTGTCCATTGATGTCTTTCGCGGCATGGACGTGGCTCTGATGATTGTCGTAAATTCCCTCGGTAGTCATTCCACAGCCTATTCACCTTTACTCCACGCCAAATGGAACGGATTTACGCTCACCGATCTGGTCTTTCCTACTTTCCTGTTTGTGGTGGGAAATTCCCTGGCGCTGAGTCTTCCAAAATATCAAGCATTGGGTGCTTCTGCTGTTCTTTCAAAGATCGGAAAACGAACGCTGCTCATCTTTTTACTGGGCGTTTTGCTGGGCTGGTTTCCATTTGTTCGGTACAATGATGCAGGCGAATGGACATTTAAAGCCCTGGAAAACATTCGTGTTTTTGGAGTGCTCCAACGCATAGCTTTAGGCTATGGATTGGCAGCTTTGATTATTTACTTTCTGAAACCGGCAGCCATTCGCTGGTTTTGTGTCCTGGCCTTACTTGGGTATTGGATCCTCTTGCATGTGTTCGGTGACTTATCGCTGGAAGGTAACGCTGTATTAAAACTGGATGCGTGGCTGATTGGGACCGCTCACATGTACAAAGGCGAAGGAATCCCTTTTGACCCGGAAGGTTTGTTCAGTACGCTGCCGGCCATTGTCAATGTCATTGCCGGCTATTGGGCGGTTCAATGGCTGATAAAAAAATCCTTTTCGTTGGAGAGTTTACTTCAATTGTGCTTTATGGGAGCCTTTCTGATCGCTGGGTCCTGTGCCTGGGATTTGGTGTTACCGTGGAATAAAAAACTATGGAGCAGCAGCTACGTCTTGCTCACTGTGGGTATTGATTTGATCGTATTGGCCTTTCTTGCTTATCTGATCGATTATTTGAAGAAAGCCCGATGGACGTATTTCCTGGAAGTCTTTGGCAAGAATACCTTGGCGATTTATATTTTTTCTGGCGTCTTCGTGAAGTTACTTCTGTTAGTCAGGGTGGGGGATCAGTCGCTTTACAGTTGGGCTTTTGAGACATTGATTGTTTCCTGGCTGGGCAAATACCATGGATCCGGGGTTTTTGGAGCGCTTGTTATGTTGATTTGTTGTATCATCGGTTGGTGGATGGATAAAAAGAAAATCTATATTCGGGTATAGAATTTTCTCAGCGAAATGATCACACATAACTTCTGTTTCCGGATACACACTTTTATTTTACCTTGGCAACCATGAAAAGATGGATGGCCCTGTTTTTATTCCTACTTGTTTGGATACAGGTGGCAGGCATATATCTTTTTTTTGTGGTACGACTGGCGCAGGTACATGAAGAAAGCCGTGATCGGCTGAAAGAAAAACCGCTGGAAGAGTTGGAGCGACTGGAATTGACAGAAGCTGAGTATGCTGAGGCACGTGTGAACAACCGGGAGGTGAAGCTAAACGGCAAGATGTATGACATCGGTCGGATGGTTCGAGAGTCCGGTAAGGTGATCCTTTATGCGGAACATGACGAAGCGGAAGATGATCTTCTTGCCTTTGTGGAAGAGATATGGAAGAATTCGCAACAAGATCAAAAGCCGGTGCCTTCCTTTGTAATCCACATATTTACAGTAGTGTATCTGTTGCCCTATCCCATAGAAATAGTTGAAAAGTCAGGAGATTGGATGTTCCCATATCCTTGTCCGGCAAAGCAATATTCTTCTTATGTTTTAATCAAAGCTGGTCCGCCTCCCCGGGTATAGCCAATACTTTGGTTTTTTAATGGCCTTTTTCAAGGCCAAGGCATTCCTTATTTTAAACATTAACATACGATAGAAATGAAGTACTTATGGTTAATAAGTACCTTGCTCCTGTGCGTTGTGAAAACAGCACCTGGACAAAGTACTGTTGAGAAAGATACGTTGACAACGTCTTATCTGGATGAGCTAGTGGTATCGGCTAACCGATGGGAGCAAGGGGTGCGTGAACTATCTTCACGCGTGGTAAAAATCAGCACCCCCCTCATTCAATTACAAAATCCACAAACAGCAGCAGATTTATTAGGGTTGTCCAATCAGGCATTTATTCAAAAGAGTCAGCTGGGCGGAGGCAGTCCTATGATTCGCGGGTTTGCCACCAACCGGGTGCTGCTGGTAGTAGATGGGGTGCGGATGAACAATGCAATCTTCCGGGGGGGTAATGTTCAGAATGTCATTTCGCTGGATGCCAACAACATTCGCGAAGCTGAAGTCATTTTTGGTCCGGGTTCGGTCATCTATGGCAGCGATGCCATTGGTGGAGTCATGGATTTTCATACCCTTCGTCCTGAATTGTCATCCAGCGGATTGGCATTTTCAGCAAATGCCCTGGCCCGGTATTCTTCCGCTAACCATGAAAACACCGGCCATATCAACTTTTCTGTCGGATCAAAAAAATGGGCATTTACCACCAGCATCACAAAATCGGTTTTTGATGATTTGAAGATGGGTTCGCACGGTCCCGGAGAGTACACCCGTCCGGATTATCAAATGCGTGACGGGCTTAACGATGTGACGGTGGAAAATCCTGATCCGAATGTGCAGGTGGAAAGCGGATATGATCAACTCAATGCCATGCAAAAGATCCGATTCAAACCTACTAATGATTGGGAGCTAACGTATGGCTTTCATTATTCCAAAACTTCGGATGTCCCCCGCTACGATCGGTTGATTTTAAAAAATGCATCCAATGTTTTCACCAGCGCAGAATGGTATTATGGACCACAAAAATGGATGTTACATGCCCTGACCGCAGTCTATTCAAAGCCAACACCCATTTCGGATCAAATGAAGGTAACGGTAGGCTATCAACAATACAACGAAAGTCGACACAACCGAAACTTTGCCGGAAGCAACCGGAACCGCCTCACCGAACGATTTGAATCCGTAGAGGCATGGTCATTTAACCTGGATGCAGACAAGCAATTATCATCCAACGTATCTCTTTTTTATGGGGCCGAGCTGGTCACGAACAACGTGGGGTCAACAGCCCAACGGGTGGATATTACAAATGGAGACATCAGCCCGGTTTCAACCCGGTATCCGAACGGATCGGATTGGCGTTCATGGGCGGTCTATGCCAGTGCCCGCTACCGTGCCAGCGAAAAAGTTACGTTAAACGCCAGTGGCCGCTTCACGCATGTGTATACCTACGCTCCATTTGATCTTACCTTTTTTGATTTTCCTTTCACAGAAACGACACTTCGCAACGGATCATTTAACGGAAGTCTGGGGGCAGTCTTTAATCTGACTAGCGACTTTAAGCTGTATTACAATTTGTCGACAGGTTTCCGGGCGCCTAACATAGATGATATTGGTCGTGTGTTTGATTCGCAACCTGGTAGCGTGGTGGTTCCCAATCCGGAATTAAAACCAGAAATAGCCTATTCAGCAGAAATGGGTTTTACTGGCATCGCTACGAATAGGCTATCCCTCGATTTTGCTTTTTATTACACCCTTTTGGATAACGCCATTATCCGGAGTGCTTTTCTGTTTAACGGTGCTGATAGTATTGATTATGATGGTACCTTGAGTCAGGTATTTGCTTTGCAAAACAGCAATCAGGTAACGGTGGCAGGAGCGCAAATGAGTGTACGGATCGATTTTACTTCTCGCCTTCGTCTGGAGTCCCATCTGAATATTCAACAAGGGCGGGAACGTGATCCTGTCACAGGCAATAATTATTCACCCACGCATGTGCCACCTACCTTTGGCTCTACACAACTAAGCTATCAAGGTAAAAAGTTCAGAGCTATGCTGTATGCCAACTACAACGGAGGGGTAGAATATGAAAACCTGGCGCTTACCGAACGGGCAGATGCGCACTTGTATGCCCGAGATGACGAAGGGAATCCATATGTGCCTGCCTGGTTGACGCTGCATGCCAAAGCATCGTATACCTTTATCCCCTATTTAACGGTAGATGTGGGAGTAGAGAACATATCAGATCAGCGGTATCGACCCTATTCATCAGGTATTACAGCAGCGGGCAGAAACTTTATTGTGGCTTTGCGTGCCAAGATTTAAAAAAATAAAATCCATGGGCTGTCTGTTGGTAGATCATTCTATAAACAGACAGTTTTTTATTGCTATGTTATGAATTTACAAACACTCACTACCAGTCTTCGGCAATTTCGAAATTGGCACAAATGGGTCGGCATCAGCGTTGCTTTTTTTATGTTGATCACCGCAGCCACAGGGTTGCTGCTTGGATGGAAGAAAAATATTGACCTGCTTCAACCACCCACCCGAACCGGTACTACTTCTGATCTAAGGAAGTGGATCAGTTTTGAATCGGTGGTGGTACGCGCCAACCATGCTCTGGATTCCCTGGCCATTCCACTCACCGGTCTGGAAAAATTGGATGTTCGTACGGATAAGGGCATTATAAAGATAATTTACCTTCACCATTGGGAAGTACAAATGGATGGTCAGTCAGGGAAGATTTTTTCAGTTGCGAAACGGCATGCCGATTGGATCGAACATATTCATGATGGATCAATTATCAGCGATGGGTTCAAATTGCTGTATACCAATTATCTGGGTTGGGGACTATTGATTCTTTCGCTGACAGGATTTTGGTTGTGGTATGGCCCCCGGAGAATGCGTCAAATAAAAAAGAATCCATCGTGACAGAATCCTTTTAAGTTTTTAGGAAAGACTTAGCGGAATTGGCGATAGAATAATACATTTGATCAACCACCTAAACGCATTTATGGAGAACACGACCCCTGATTCAACAACGCCTTCATCATCTACCGCTTTGGATGAAGCAAAAATTCTTCAATACCGCGAAAAGTTACGTCTGGAGCAAAACCTTCCGATGGCATTGGCGGCTGGATTTGCAGCAGCTCTGGTGGGTGGTATTTTATGGGCCGTGATTACGGTGGTCACCAATTATCAGATTGGATTCATGGCTGTCGGGGTTGGGCTTCTGGTAGGTTATGCCGTACGGTATTTTGGAAACGGCATTGACTCCATCTTTGGTATAGCGGGTGCTGTGTTGGCTTTGTTGGGTTGCTTGCTTGGCAATTTTTTTAGTATGGTTGGATTTGGGGCTGCCGCAGAAAACGTAGGAGTGTTTGAGTTGCTGGGCATGCTGGATTATAGCTACGTACCCGAAATAATGATGGAGGGTTTTAGTCCGATGGATTTACTTTTCTATGGAATAGCTGTTTATGAAGGATATAAATTCTCCTTCCGGAAGTTTACGGAGGCGGAAATACGACAAAATGCCTGAGAGATTTGCTAATGGGCCTCCAGCCAATTCTTTCCGATACCTACTTCCACTTCCATCGGCACATCTAATACCACCGCATGTTTCATGAGTTCGATCACTTTGGGTTTCACTACATCCGCTTCAGTAATATGAAGATCGAAAACCAATTCATCATGCACCTGCAGGATCATCCGGGTTTTTAGTTTTTCTTTTTGAAGCCAGCGATGGATATTCACCATAGCTATTTTGATGATATCAGCGGCACTTCCCTGAATGGGCGCGTTGATGGCGTTTCGTTCGGCAAAACCGCGGGTGGTTATGTTACGCGAATTAATATCACGTAGATATCTTCTGCGCCCGAGAATGGTTTCGACATATTCTTTTTCGCGGGCAAAATTGATGGAGTCATCCATGTACCTCTTGATGCCGGCAAATTCCTTAAAATAGGACTCAATAATTTCACCAGCCTCTGTCTTGCTGATGCCCAGATTTTGAGATAATCCGAAAGCAGTGCTTCCGTACAGAATGCCGAAATTCACCTCTTTGGCTTTACGTCTCATATCGGCAGTTACTTTTTCCAAAGGAACTCCAAAAACCTTGGCGGCTGTGGTCGAATGAATGTCGCGTTTGTTTCGGAAGGCCTCAATCATCGTTTCGTCTTTGGCAAAAGAGGCCGCGATACGCAATTCAATCTGACTATAGTCGGCCGACATAAATTTAAACTCTGAGCTGCGAGGTACAAAGGCACTTCGGATCTGTCTTCCGCGTTCGGTGCGGATAGGAATGTTTTGCAGATTAGGATTATTGGAGCTAAGACGCCCGGTGGCAGCCACCGCCTGTCTGTAATCGGTGTGAATCCGTTTGTCGGAAGGGCTGATGATTTTCGGAAGGGCATCTACATACGTGCTGCGAAGTTTATCATACTCACGATATTCTAAAATCTTTTTAACGATCGGATGTTCTTCTGCCAATTTCACCAGCACCTCTTCTCCGGTAGCATACTGACCGGTCTTGGTCTTTTTGGCTTTGGCCAGTAACTTCAGCTTATCAAACAATACTTCTCCGAGTTGCTTGGGGGAACCAATGTTAAACTCTACGCCTGCTAATTGAAAAATTTCTTTTTGAATCAAGTCCGTATCTTTTCGCAAAGCCTCCGACATCCATTGGAGCGCTTCCACGTCAATATTCACACCTTCCATTTCCATGGCGGCCAGGACCGACATCAACGGAATTTCCACATCCCGGAGCAAAAGTGTATGTCTGCGGATTTCCAGATCTGCCAGTAGGCGAGGTCGCAATTGCCAGACTTGATCGGCCTCTTCGCACATCCGCTGGAAAGCGTCTGAATCTTCGGACGAAAGTTGATATTGATTGTATTGTTTGCAGAGAATGCTCAGATCATGAGAGGCTTCTGGTTCAATCAGGTAATGAGCCAGCATGACATCAAAAAGACTCCCGCTCACATTTACGCCTGTTTTTCCAAAGGCAATGACCACTTCTTTTAAATGGTATCCTACTTTTGAAATCCGTTCGTCAGACATGATGGGCGCCAACTCTGCCAGCATGGTTTGAGCAGCAGGTATATAGTACGCCTCACCTGCCTGAAAAGAGATGGCCAGGCTGGCTACCTTAAAATCAAAATGAAGATCATTGTCGGGTTGCATGATGATGGCAAACCCCTCTCTTCCGCGCAACTTTTCAATCAAAGCAGCTCGTTCCGCAACGGATTCGACCTTGACATAAGTTACTTCTGCCAGATTTAACTCTTTGCGCGCTACTTCAGGAGGAGAGGTATCCTCACTGCCACCAAACATGGATAATTGAGCGGACGAAGAAGCAAGGGTAAGAACAGAACCCTTCGTAGTGGAAGCAGTTCCACTTCCACCGGTTGCAAAAATCCGCGGAAGCATGGTTTTAAATTCCAGCTCTTCCAGAATGGGTTTAAGCGACTCTTGCGGACCGGTATATTGAAGGGCCGTTTCATCCAAGGTGATGGGAACATCGGTGACGATGGTTGCCAATTTTTTAGACAAGACAGCCTGCTCACCAAATTGCTCCACGCGCTCTTTTAATTTCCCCTTCAGTTCACCTACATGCGCAATGACATTTTCCACGGTGCCATATTGTTTGATCAGATCAGCAGCGGTTTTCGGGCCTACACCTGGGATGCCGGGAATATTATCAGACGTGTCGCCCTGCAGCCCGAGAATATCGATTACCTGAGAGACGTTTTCAATGTCCCACTTTTCACAGACTTCTTTGGGTCCCCAAATGTCAACGCTGTTGCCCATATAGGCAGGTTTGTATAGCAGCACATTGTCTTTGACGATCTGACCAAAGTCTTTGTCAGGGGTCATCATGTACACTGTGAAATCTTTCAACGCAGCTTGCGTGGCCAGCGTCCCAATCACATCATCTGCCTCGTATCCGTCCAGTTCGATAATCGGAATTCCAAAACCGCGAATAATCTCTTTCACGATCGGTACGCCCGAGCGGATATCCTCCGGGGTCTCTTGCCGGGTCGCTTTGTATCCTTCGAACATATCATCACGAAAGGTGCGGGCAGAGGTGTCAAAGGCTACACCGATGTGGGTAGGCTTTTGTTTGGTAATCACTTCCAGCAATGTATTGGTAAAACCAAAAGGAACAGAGGTGTTGATTCCTTTGGAATTGATCCGTGGGTTTTTGGTAAAAGCGAAATGCGCGCGATAAATCAGAGCATATGCATCCAGCAAAAAAAGTTTCTTTTCAGCCATGGGACGAAGGTCTGAAAAATCAAGCAGGAAGCAGTCGGCTCACGGCAAGATATTTCGTTTGTTTTATCCTCGTTCTGTTAATCTCCAGACAGGAAAACAGCATTGGCAAAAAGCAATTTGCCATTCTCCCAAAACGACCGGAACAAGGGATTATCAACAAAATACACAATCTCCCCTTTGCCCTTATTTTGCAAACCAAAGACAAGGGTGTTATCCAGTTTACGATTGATTTTATAACCGGCAAATCCCTGAAGGGGTTTTGCTTTTCCCTTGATTACTCCGGTATTCCACCCGTTCTCCAAAAAATCAAAATGAAGACTATTTGTTTTGAGAGAGAAATAATGTTCACCCAATCCAGCAGCCAGCGGATGAGAACGATCAATGCTTACTTTGTAAATTGCTCCGAAAATAGCGTTGGAAAGCTCGTTGCGTTCAGCTTCATCATAAGCAATCAACCCTTCTTTTTCTTTGGATTCCTTGTCCTTTTTTTCCGCGTCTTTCTTTTTTTCGTCATTCGGATAGACTTTTAAATCAAAACCATTTTTCCCAGCCACACTGTTGAGGGCATTTCCAATCAAAATCAACCGGCCACCGTCACCCACCCAGCGTTGAATCATTTCCAGGGTGCTGTCGTCAAAAATGCGATAGGACCCCTCCGGACATACCAAAACATTGTATTTCCACAGATCAATGGAGCGGAAATAATCTGTGCCAATGACCGTGGCCGGATACTGAAGTGTTTGTTCAAAAAAGTGCCATACTTCCCCAAAGGACAAGGAAGAAGTCTGATCTCCTCCCAGAATGGCCACGTTCGGCTTTTCAAGAAATGATACTTCACCAGAACCGACATCGTAGCCCTGATCAGACCAGCCGGTAGTACTGATGTGAAGTTCCCGTTGATATTTTTTTGCCAGGTCTGTCACCCATTGATCAAAGTTTGCCACGGTTTCGTTGTTTCGTCTGGTAATCACCAGCGAACCTTGCTCAAAACGTTTGCCTTGCATGGTCGTGGCTTTTCGAAGCACACGTACTTTAATTCCTTTTTGAAGTAAGGCACCGAGATACTCTGCATCCAAAACAGATTGATATCTAAGAAAATAAGCGTATGTATTAGGCGCCACAGCAGGGGTAGTCATTTGTCTGGGCCCGTAAGGCTTGTCGGCCAGCAATTTTTCCGGGAGTGCAAAGGCCTTTAAATCATGAGCATACATCAGGTTCCAGGCGGTAATATCGTATGTCAATGAGTCGGCCAATTTAGATTGCGGCTCAAACACCGTGGTGATAAACTTGCCTTTCGGTTGCCCCACCGGGATGATAATGTCATCAGAGGTAATGACAGCATTGCCACTCTGTTGGGTTTGATAGTCAAAACCTCGCAGGGTTTTGGGTGCGCTGGTGTGACCATAGCGAATCTGATGAGCATCCATCCACTGGGTTATTTTCCGGATCTTATCAGGTGAATTAGTCGCTTTGATGACATAGGTTTTGTAAGATAAACCATTGGCAGCGTTAACATCCCGAAAATACTTTTCAAATTCTTCTGTCAGCCGGGCCGCATTCATGGATGATATCTCGAGCGTAGCCATAGCTGTGGTGAAATGATGCATCAATCGGTCTTTCAGCGTCATTGGATCTCCTTCACGGGTAGTGACGATCAACCCTGACCCAATTCCTCCCTTTTCATACGTCATGCCAATAGAACCGCTATAGGTCGGATAGGTGTCCCCGTAACTGGGGTAGTATAAATCGAAGTGCTCTTTGGTGAAATAAAACCAACCTTCCTGATCAAAGTACTTGGCATTATTTTTTCCAATCTGTGTTTGAAAATCCCGTTGCCAGGGAGTGATGACCTCATGAAAGGGTTCTGCTGCCGGAGCAAAATAGTAAGGGCTGTTATAGCCTTGCTCATGATAATCCACATGCACATGGGGCATCCATTGGTTATAGATTTTTAAACGGTGCTGTGATTCTTTTTGCGAAAGCCACGCCCAATCGCGATTTAAATCAAACAGATAATGGTTGCTTCTTCCGGGAGGCCAGGTTTCACGGTGTTCACGCGCCTGCGGGTCGGCATTGGCCGGCAGAGCTCCATTTTCATAGAAGAAGTTTGTAAAACGATCCCGTCCGTCCGGATTTAAACATGGATCTATTATGACAATGGTATTTTTGAGCCATTGTTGAGTTTTCTGATTTTGAGGATTCACCAACTCGTATAGAACTTTCATGGCGCTTTCCGTACTACTGGCTTCATTTCCATGAACGGTGTAACTCAACCAAACGATAGCCACCTGGGTAGATGGTTTTCCGCTTAAGAGTCCGGTACGTCTCAGGTTGTCCTCGCGAATTTGCTCTATGTTTTTAAGATTTTCGGGCGAGGCAATCACCGCATAAATCAACGGACGATGTTCATAGGTTTTACCGTATTCAGCAAGTTTTACCAGGTTGGTTTGTGAAGCCACGTGCTGAAAATACTCGACCATTCGATGATGGCGGGTAAACCGGTCTCCCAGAGAATACCCCAAAAAATCATCAGGCGATTGAAGCGATTGTGCAAATAAAGCCGTTATGGCTGAAAACACTATCAGGATGACGGAAACTAAAAATCGGGTCATAATAAAAATTTAAAGGTCAATAACGTTAGAAGTCATCTCAAAAATACAAGATACTTGTCAGCCTGAGGCACACAAAGGCAGAGGGCGGTATTTTTGAGATGGTTTCTAGTGAAGCAGCCGGTTAATCTGTGGCTGATGATGACGCATATGTTCACCAAAAAAAATAATCGCCTGTTGAATGTTGATGCGGCCGGCAAAAGGATGTTTGTAAATTTTTTTGCGCAGGTCTTTTTCATCAAACTCTTCCAGCAAGGATTTTAATTGCAGGCGCACGTGAGCCCACTCGGTCTGGATGACATCCAGCGACTCATACGAAGGCGTATGTTCCACCACGGTTTTGGGCGCGCGATATTTGAAGCCTATCCGCTGTGAAACTTTCAGCAGAAAAAACTTAAATGCCTCCCACGGGCCGGTATTACCTGCGGTGGCAATTCCCAGTTTCTTTTTCCGGATATAGGCCACGGAAAGTTTTTCAGCTGTGATCAGGTGAGATAAGACCTGTAAGATTGACCAACGCTGCGGGGCGGGGCGATTACTTAATACTTCAGGGCCATAGCCTCGAAGACGTTCCAGGAGTTGGTGTTTTAGATGTTCAATCTCCTGAAAATGGGTAGTGAGGGATGATGTCATAAAGTCAAATGACCCATAAATTTTACGAAAATGAAAATTGGGTCTCAGAAATATTTCCCTTACTTTTATTTCCATTACCTAACCTAAATTTAAGAAATATGGAAAATCCGGCAGGACAACAACCTCCAAAAACCTGGCTAGTCGAATCAATCTTGGTTACTCTTCTGTGCTGTTTACCCTTTGGCATTGTAGGAATTGTAAACGCTTCCAGTGTAGAATCGCGTTTCAGATCCGGGGACATTGAAGGAGCTAAACGGGCATCAGAACAAGCAGGTAAATGGACTAAATGGGGTCTTTTTGCAGGTATTGCTGTATGGGTTCTTTCAATTGTTTTTTATGTTGTATTCTTTGCATTAGCAATATCTGGACTTAATTAAACTTTGGTAAAGCCTGTCACGACTAAAAATAGTTTTTATCAGTTTGGGAATTGTAGCTTTGGTAGGATTAGCCTTCTTTTTTAAGGAGCATGATCCTGCCAAACATTTTTTCCCAAAATGTCCTTTCCTTCAAATCACGGGGTATAAATGCCCTGGTTGTGGTTCTCAACGAGCCATTCATCATTTGTTAAACGGTGATGTCAAACAAGCCTTTTTTCTAAATCCATTGCTGATTCTGGCCATTCCATATATTCTGATCGGCTGGATTCTGGATTTCTCTAAACTAAACGGGGCAGGGTTAAAATTCAGAAACACGTTCTATGGCCAAAGAGCCATTATTGTAGTGCTTATCATCATCATTGGTTTTTGGGTTGGCAGAAATGTTATTTAATCCCATAGAGAAAGTTCAACCGATTCTTTTGGATGGATACGGAGGCAGGCAAAAAACCAACAAATTCCCCATCTGCTTCCATACCGGCCTCCATCAAAGACGTGAGCGTTACTTCTTTACAGGTATGATAAGAAACGAGGGGATGTTGAATAATTTTCCCGTTTTTTAATTCACTTTGTTGCCGAATAAAATCAAGAATGGTGGCGTTTCCGGCCACAAATACATTCAACCATCCATCATTCACCTTTGCTTCCGGAGCAATGGTTAACTTATTCCCAAAGGACTTCCCATTGGCAAACGCCATCACCCGCACATGACCTGAATAATTAAACTCCTGGCCGGAAGCATTTATCGGAACAGGGACAAACGAAAAGAAACTCTCCAGAATAGACGTGAAATAGCTGAACCCCGCTCCCAGCCATCGGGGTCGCTTGCTGAGCCTTTTTAAAACATCAGGCCCCATGCCCACGCTGCATACGTTGATAAAATATTCCTGAACGGGATTTCCTTGCACAGTGGTAGCCTGAATGAAGCCTACATCAATCGCCATCGTTGATCTGGTTTGAATCAGTTGGGCGAGCTGCTCACCATTAGCCTCCAGGCCCATGGTGCGCGAAAAATCATTGCCCGATCCCAAAGGAATGACGCCTACCACGGGTAATTTGTCGGAGGGTTCCTGTAGCAATCCGTTCGTAACTTCATGCAGGGTTCCATCGCCACCGGCTGCCAGCAAGTATTCACACTTCTCTTTGTATTGATTTGCCAACTCCACCGCATGACGGGGGTATTTTGTTTCCAGCACCTGCACGTGGCCTACCGCCTGCAGGGGAGGTAGAATATTCCGATAAAACCTTCTCAGGTATCGATTGGTTCCGTTGAGTATGATGACGATTTCCGGCAAGGAAGTTACTTACAACTTTTTTTGATCGCTGCTTTGGCTTCCAGCGATCCCAATTCTTCTGCATGTTTTAAATCAAGGCATCCATCATAGTTATTATTCATGGCCAGCTTAACCATACCACGTAAATAATATGTTTCAGGATCACTGGGATACAATTCGATCGAGGTAGTATAATCCTCAATGGCGCCTTTATAATCTTCCTTTTCAGTTTTGCTAAGTGCCCGATTGTCATAGTAAGCAGGATTGTCAATGTCCAGCTCCATGGCTTTGGTGTAATCGGCAATGGCTCCATCATAATCCTGGGTTGTATGTTTTAAAATACCCCGCAGATTAAAAGTTTCAGGTTCCTGGTTGTTTAACTCAATGGCTTTGTTGTAGTCTTCCAGAGCTCCTTTGAAATCTTCTTTCGCACTTTTCGCGAGCGCGCGGTTTTCAAACTTCACCGGATCTTTCGCATCCATTTTGATGGCCACGTCATAGTCAGCAATGGCAGCCTCAAAATTACTGGTATTATAGCGAGCCACTCCACGGAAATTATAGAGATTGGCGTCATTCTTATCCAGTTCAATGGCTTTGGTATAATCGTCAATGGCACTCACAAACTCACCCAATTCAGCTTTGACAGAGCCTCGATTGAAATACTTATCAGCATCCGCGGGACCAAGCTCCAACGCTTTTGAAAAATCAAAGTAGGCGCCTTCCAAATCCTCCACATTGTACTTGGCTAAGCCCCGGTTGGTGAAGGCATCGGTGTATTTTGGATTAAACTTAATGGCTTTATCCAAATCGAGAATGGCCCCATCATCGTCACCCAGGCTTAGTTTGGCTTCCGCCCGATAATTGTAAACCTCCGCCTGCAGAGAATCTATTTCTAATGAAAAGTTATAATCGCCAATGGCTCCATAAAAATCCTTAAGGGCAGAGCGGGTGCGCCCCCGCCATAAAAAGGCGGTTTTGTTTTTAGGGTTTGATTCCAGTATTTTAGTTAAGTCTCTTTTACTGCCGGCAAAATCGCCAGATTCAAATTTTTTCCTGGCGGCTTCTACAGCAGCATCTGTTTGTGCGAAACTTTGAGCGGTCAGAAGTAAACATCCCGCGAAGACCCAATGACGTATTTGCATGCGGCAAGTTACCAAAAAACCTCTTTAGCTGCACTCGCCCGCAACCGAAACTGATTTTAGTATTGAACGATGGCTTAACTTTCCTGGTCAACATTCCGTTTGCCCTCCCAGAGCTGCCGCAGACATGATAGATTACAAAGCTTTTGTAATATTTTGCTGACGCCACCACCAAAACACTTATAATTGATCAAAATCTCCACATGAATAAACTCGTTTTTGCAGCATTCGTATTTCTTTGTCTGAGTGGCCGGGCTCAGGAAAAGGCACTGGATATGAAAATGGATTTTGAAGAATACAATCCGCCCTCATCCTTAGTTGTACCTGAACACCGGTTAAAAAAAGCTAAATTCCCTTTTATTGACATCCATAATCACCAGTTTGATATGAGCCAAAGCCGACTGAAGGAAGTGGTGAGCCGGATGGATGAATTGAACATGAGGGTGATGATTAATCTGAGTGGGCGGGGCCGCGGAAGTGCCGATCATCTGCAAAAGGGATTTGAAAATATTCAGGCAACCTATCCTACACGATTTATCAATTTCACCAATGTGGATTTTAGCGATATTGACAATCCTGCATGGGCCGCACGCACGACTCAACAACTGGAAGAGGATGTCAAAACCCGCGGTGCGAAAGGATTAAAAATATACAAGAGTCTGGGACTTCATAACAAAGACAGTAAAGGAGTTAGGATAGCTATTGATGATCCGCGCATTGATGCTGTCTGGGCAAAGTGCGGTGAGTTAGGCATTCCTGTTTTGATTCATTCGGCAGACCCGAAGCAATTTTGGCAACCCATCGATAAAGAGAATGAACGATGGCTGGAATTGAAACTTCACCCGGGCCGCAGATATGATGAGAAATTTGCCTCCTGGGAAACCATTATAGCTGAGCAGCATCGTGTGTTTAAAAAACATCCTAACACCAGATTTATCAACGCTCATCTGGGCTGGTACGGTAGTGATCTGGGAAAACTTTCGGAATTGATGGATACTTATCCTAACATGTATACCGAGATTGGTGCGGTGATCGCTGAGTTAGGCCGCCAACCCCGGGCCGCTAAGGCATTTATTACCAAATATCAGAATCGTGTTTTGTTTGGTAAAGACAGTTGGGTACCCGAGGAATATGAAACCTACTTTAGGGTTTTGGAAACAGAAGACGAATACTTCCCCTACCACAAGCGATATCATGCTTTTTGGCGCATGTATGGCATTGGATTGTCAGATGAGATACTCAAAAAGATTTATTACAAAAACGCATTGGAAATCATTCCCGGCATGGATAAGAGCCAGTTCCCAAAGTAGGTCAACTTCAATCCTTAACTAAATAAGCTATTTAATTCCAGCTCAATCTTGCCGACAATGGTGGAAAAATCCTCTACGTTTTCCACAAAATCCATCTGGTTAACATCAATGATCAACAGCTTGCCGTGAGTATAGCTACTGATCCATTTCTCGTAGTGTTCATTCAGATTTTTGAGATATTCTAATTTGATGTTGTATTCAAAGTCGCGATTGCGTTTGGCGATCTGATGGACCAATTTCGGGATATCCGCTTTTAAATAGATCAATAAATCAGGAGGCTGAACGAAATTAACCATGCTGTTGAAAATATCGAGATAGCTTTGGTAGTCGCGCTCGCTGATGTGACCACTGCTTCTCAGATTGGCCGCGAAAATGTGGGCGTCTTCATAAATCGTGCGATCTTGTACGATGGTCTTTGTGCTTTGTCGGATTTGATTGACCTGACTAAAGCGACTGTTGAGGAAATAGATTTGCAGATGAAATGCCCAACGGGTCATGTCGCTGTAAAAGTCGCGCAGATAAGGGTTATGATCGACTGACTCAAACAGGGGCACCCAATGGTAATGTTTGGCCAGCTTTTCAGCCAGCGTTGTTTTACCGGAGCCAATATTCCCGGCAATGGCGATGTGTTTGATGTTCTTCACCCATCAAAATTCAACAAAAAATAGTTGTCTTAGGATCTTCCGCAGAAAAACTTATTCCTACCGGAATGGGATTTTTTCGGGGATGAGAATGGCATTGGGGAATATCCGTTTGAGCCGTTGAAAGTCTTTTTGTGCTTCCAATGTCGTATAGTAGGCGCCTACCGTTACCCGGAATTTGGGCTGCTGATACATGAGATTTCCGGTCAGATCGCCTGCTTGCTCGCCTAATTTTTTCCGGGCATTCATCGCGTCTTCCTTTTTAGATCCTGAATAGATCTGAATGGTAACGCCATCGACAAACCTGCGGGTAAGATTAAACCGGCTGATGCTGTCCAGGATAGCATTTACTTCTTTGGTCACGTGATACACCGGAGTGACGGCCACGGGTTCTACCTTGGCCGGAGGTGTTAACAAGGTTGTTTCAGATGGCTGAACCCGCGGACGCAGGAATGAGATGTCTTCATAGTAATTTCTTTGGGCCATCGCATAAACAGAAACGAGGCAAAAAAATACGGTTATCGGACGTTTCATCGGTTAATCATCTTTAATCTATCACAATACACCGACCTTCCCGGATGTCATCTTCTACCTTTTTATATTTGACATCTTTTAAGACACGACCATCGGTATATTGAACGGATACCTTGTCGTTTCGGTTGGCAATCTTTTCAGATTTGGTGGGCATGATCCGTTCTTGCGGAGGGCGTTGAGTAGCCGGAGGTGCACTGCTGCCTCCGGAAAGTAATGAACGAGACTCGTCTTTCTGTTCGCGTAGTTTTACCCGTGCCCGGTGGGCTCTGGCTTCTTGTACCTGTCCTGGATCTTCCGCCAGGATTTCTGCTTTGGTCAGAAACGAAATCGACTCTTCGTTGACGCGCGCAATAAAACGTTTGAAAGCCTCAAAACCCTCAAACTTATAAATCAACAGGGGGTCTTTTTGTTCGTAAACAGCATTCTGAACGGATTGCTTTAAATCATCCATGTCGCGCAAATGCTCTTTCCACTGTTGGTCAATAATGGCAAGGGTAATTATCTTTTCCATCGAGCGCACCAACTCCTGGTTGCGGGTCTCGATGCACTTTTTCAAATTGGCGGACACTCCGATTTGACGTGAGCCATCGGTAAAGGGAACCAATATGTTTTCAACCGTAGCACCCCGTGTTTTATAAATTTCAGAAATGACCGGAAAAGCCTTGTCGGCTATGGCTTTGTTTTTCTTATCGTAATGCGCCAGCGCCTGATCATACAATTGATCCGATAGTTTTTCAGGGCTACCCTTTTTAAATTCTTCCTCGGAGATCACAAAGTCAAATCCCAACGTGCTCAGCGCACTTAATTTTATCGAATCATAAGCTTCTCCCGCTTTGGCACTGGCCACCAGATCAGCGGTCGTGTCCTGTAGCATGGTTAGAATGTCCAGTTGCAAACGTTCGCCAAACAGAGCGTTGCGTCTACGTTTGTAAATCACCTCTCGTTGGGAGTTCATTACGTTATCATATTCCAGCAGACGCTTACGGATGCCAAAATTATTCTCTTCCACTTTTTTCTGGGCACGTTCAATGGAACTGGTAACCATCGAGTGTGAGATAACTTCTCCCTCTTTCAAACCCAGACGATCCATAATACGCGCCACCCGCTCAGGCATAAACAAACGCATCAGATTATCCTCCAGCGAAACATAGAACTGAGAAGACCCGGGGTCGCCCTGGCGTCCTGATCGTCCACGCAACTGACGATCAACCCTGCGCGACTCGTGACGTTCCGTACCGATGATGGCCAGTCCACCCGCAGCACGCGACTCGGGTGTTAACTTAATATCCGTTCCCCGACCAGCCATGTTGGTGGCAATGGTTACCGTTCCGGGTTTACCGGCTTCGGCTACAATCTCAGCTTCCCGCTGATGTTGTTTGGCATTTAACACGTTATGTTTAATCTTCTTTAGCTGAAGCATACGGCTGAGGAGTTCCGAAATTTCGACAGAAGTAGTCCCCACCAATACCGGTCTTCCGGCTGTGGTCAGTTTTACTATTTCATCTACTACGGCATTAAATTTTTCCCGGACCGAACGGAAGACCAAATCTTCCTGATCTTTTCGTGTGGCGACCTTGTTGGTGGGGATCACCACTACGTCCAATTTGTAGATGTCCCAGAATTCGCCCGCCTCGGTTTCTGCAGTACCGGTCATACCGGCCAGCTTATGATACATGCGGAAATAATTCTGAAGGGTGATGGTGGCATACGTTTGAGTAGCATCTTCCACTTTTACATTTTCCTTGGCTTCAATAGCCTGATGCAAACCGTCTGAGTAGCGCCTGCCATCCAGCACACGACCGGTTTGCTCGTCAACAATCTTTACTTTCCCATCAACAATGATGTACTCGGTATCTTTTTCAAATAACGTATAAGCCTTGAGTAATTGATTAACACTATGGATGCGTTGTGCCTTGATGGTGTAATCGCGAATCAACGTTTCTTTTTTGTGCAGACGTTCTTCATCACTGATGGATCGGTCATTTTCAATTTTTGTCAATTCGATTCCCATTTCTGGTAAAATGAAAAATCTCGGATCTTCGCCATCTCCGGTGATCAGATCAATTCCTTTTTCGGTAAGCTCAACGCTATTATCTTTTTCGTCAATCACAAAGTACAAGGGCTCATCCGCCTTGGGGAGCTCCTTCTTATTATCGGCCAGGTGGTAGTTTTCTGTTTTTTGCAGAATTTGCTTCATCCCGGATTCACTCAATAGTTTAATCAACGGTTTGTATTTGGGCATAGCCCGGTGAGCGCGAAACAAGGAAAGACCACCTTCCTTCTCGTTCCCCTCCCCAATCCATTTCTTGGCTTCATTCAGGTATTGATTGATCAGCTTTTTTTGAGCTTCCACCACTTTGTTGATGCGTGGTTTTAACTCATAAAACTCATGCTGATCGCCTCGGGGCACTGGCCCTGAAATGATTAAAGGGGTACGGGCTTCATCAATCAATACGCTATCCACTTCATCGACCATGGCATAATGGTGACCCCGCTGCACCAGTTCCTGTGGATCATTGGCCATATTGTCGCGCAGGTAGTCAAACCCGAATTCATTGTTGGTGCCATACGTAATGTCAGCGCGATAAGCGTTTCGTCTGGCTTCGGAATTAGGTTCGTGTTTATCAATACAGTCGATGGTGATACCGTGAAACTGGAATAATGGAGCCATCCATTCGCTATCCCTGCGCGCCAGATAGTCATTAACCGTTACAATGTGAACGCCACGCTTGGCCAGCGCATTTAAGAAGGCCGGGAAAGTTGCCACCAGCGTTTTTCCTTCTCCGGTAGCCATTTCCGAAATTTTTCCTTCATGCAGGGCAATCCCACCAATGATTTGCACATCGTAATGGACCATGTCCCACGTTACCTTATTTCCGGCTGCGATCCATTCGTTTTTCCAAATGGATTTATCACCGTTAATCAGGATATTCTCATGACGGGCAGATAGTAACCGGTCAGTTTCGGTGGCCGTTACTTCCAGGGTTTGATTTTCTTTGAATCTACGGGCCGTATCGCGGACGATAGCAAAGACAACGGGTAAGACTTGCATCAATACCTTTTCCAGTTCTTTGTTCCGCTCCAGTTCTAATTTATCAATTTGAGCAAACAGATTTTCTTTGTGGTGGATGTCCAGATTTTCTTCGGAGGTGATTTGGAGCCGAAGGGCTTGAATCTGATCATCTATGGGTTTGAGATGGGTGTTGATGGTGTCCCGAACTTCCTGTGTTTTGGCGCGAAGCTGATCATGGCTGAGGGAAAGGAGTTTTTCCCCTTCGCGTTTGGTTTGTTCCACCAGCGGCATCATGCGCTTGATGTCTTTTTCGGATTTCGTGCCAAATATTTTGGCGATCAGTTTCAGCATACTCTACACGTTGGTCAAAATGGGCAGACCTGAATCTGCCTCTTGTTAAAAAGGGCTTAAAGATAAGCATTTGACTACTCAATAATGGTTCCAAAAGCCAAAGACGGCCTTTTTGTCAGTCATTCTTATCGAGTCAATTGCACTTTTGTTTGTTAAAACTTATGTATCGTGATTGCTTTTAAACTACTACTACCGGACTACGGATAAAGTAGGATTATGAGTTCTAACTATTATCGAGTTCAAACACGCCATCAAACACTTTGACAGCCGGCCCCGTGAGATAGATTTCCTTAAATCCGCCTTCAGATGTGGGCTCAAAGGTCACCGAGAGTTCGCCTCCCTTGGTTTTGACATGTACAGGGGATGTATACCCTCGAAAATGAGCAGCCAGCGCAGCAGCAGTGACACCCGTGCCGCACGATAGCGTTTCATCCTCCACCCCTCTTTCGTAGGTGCGCACGAGTAGCTGTCCATCCTGAAGTTCGGTAAAATTTACATTGGTACCTCCGGGTTTGAAGGGCTCACTATAGCGGATGGCACGGCCCTCTTCTACTACATTTACCACGGGAGCGCTGGCTACAAACTGGATGAGATGAGGAGAGCCAGTATTAATAAAGACGGCATCTCCCGATTTCTGAATACCGCTGACCGGATTCATCTTCAATTGGATGAGGCCATTGGCTAACCTCGTTGCTTGGTGGGGGCCGTCATAGGCCTGAAAAGTAGTGTCGCGCTCAATCATCCCGAGAGTGGCCGCCATTTGAACGGCAGCCCGGCTACCATTGCCACATAAGCTTTGGGAGCCATCACTGTTGTAGTAGATCAGATTAAAATCCAGAGTGGGATGAGTCTCGATCAGCATGAACCCATCGGCACCAATACCAAATTTCCGGTCACACAGGTGTTGAATCTGTTCTGTGGTCAACCGAATATTTCCCGATCGATTGTCAACGATGATGAAGTCATTTCCGGTGGCCTGATACTTTTGAAATGGGATTTTCACAGCGTTTATTTCACCTCCTCATAGTCAACGTACTCCCCACCCTTGATCGTTCCGTTGTTGCGGGGTTTTTGATTGGGTGGAGGAGGCGTGGGGCGCTGGTTGCGCATTTGTGAAGCAGCGCCTGCCCGGAAAAACATACTCCCAATCTTATAAATCACATATAAAATCAATCCTGTAATCAAAAGAAACCGCCACATGATCTATCGCATTTATTAAGAGCCGTAAAAATAGTGAATTTATCACCATACCATGAGTGGTTTCCGTGAGATGCCATGACCGCAGATTTGCTGCGAATGGCCTTTTTTTACTTCGTTCCGCACTCGAAGGGATTCTAATCAGTACATTTGAGGCCATGACCTCTTGGTTAGCTCCCCTGAAAAATGATCGTTTACCCGGGTGGACATGGGTACTGCCCCTGGTCATCTTTCAACTGGCCACGTTCATCTCAGGAAATTTCAAAACCCCTTCCGGATCCTCTGTCGTCTATTTGACGATGGCCTTTGGCATTTTAATGATCCATTGGTGGGGGCCACGCGTAGCCCTGGCACTGGTCATCAGTACATGGCTAAACATGGTACAGCGTGACATTCCCTTTACGGGTTGGAACGTGTTTACATCCTTGCGGGGCCCCATGAGTATTTTACTATCATGGTTAGTGTTTCGGAAGCTTTGGAAAGGAGATTGCCGATTGTCTTCTGTCAATGAACTTATTTCTTTTATCGGTCTGGCCATTTTCTTGCCCATTACGTTCAATGCGTCCTTTAAATTTTTTCAGGTCATGGATGACCCTCAGCGATGGATCATTTTTTTATCGTTTTGGCTTCCCGATATTTTGACCAATCTGGCGTTTACGGTGCCGCTGGTCATTTTAGCAACTCCGTGGTTATTGGCCCGGGGTTGGATGATAGAGGCAATAGATCACAAACCCCTATCCATTCCCCGGTATCCGGGCCGTTGGTATGAGCTTTTATTTCTGATTCTCATTTCCGTGGTGCTGCATGTTTTTTTATCGTTCGAACGCTTCTGGTTTTTGTTTGGCGTATTTTCGGTGTATGCCTCCGTTCGTTTTGGATTGCGGATTGTCGGCTTTTTTAACTCTTTCATTTTTTTCATATCGTATTTGTTACCGGTGTTTACCGATGAAGTGGAGCCCTATCAGATGGCCAAGTTTTATGATATTCATCTGGGAATGTGTTTGCTGTTTATATTTTCATTGATCACAGCCCGGATTATGAAAGACGTGCGCACGGTGCGTGAACAATTAGCCGATCAGAACAAGCTGTTAGCGGAAACCAACCGTGATCTTCAGCAGGCAAATGCCGAACTGGATCGGTTTGTTTACAGTGTTTCGCATGACTTAAGTGCGCCTCTAAAATCGATCAAAGGGTTAGTCAGTCTCAGTAAAATAGAAAACGAGCCAAAAGCCTTGCCCGGCTATCTTGAAAAAATCGGAGTGAGCGTAAACCGATTGGAAGATTTTATTAAGGAAGTGCTGGATTATGCCCGAAGCAAACGGAAAGAGGTACACCGGGAACGCATTTCAATCTCTGCGATGGTGGAAGAAATTTTGGAGAACATCAAATATCTGGACAATTATAGAAATATCACTGTAAAAACCCATTGGCAGGTAGACCAGTTAGTAACAGACGCTACGCGGATGAAGATTATTCTCAATAACCTGATTACAAATGCCGTCAAGTATCATTCGGTGCATTTACCCAATCCAACCATTGCCCTAAGCAGCCGCCAGGAAGGAGAAACCGTTTTTATAGAAGTAGCAGATAACGGATTGGGGATTCAACCAGAGATTCAGGAAAAGATATTTACCATGTTTTTCAGGGGGGCTCAGGATTCTTCCGGATCAGGTCTGGGGTTATACATTGCACGCGAAGCCGCGGAGAAAATTCAGGCACAAATCCGGGTACAATCGGAACCCGGTCAAGGATCCGTATTTACGGTTATGATTCAGCCCTTCCCTGGGGAGAAGTAAATGACTCCCGTAACACCCGATCAAGTTCGTCTTTGGTAATGGGTTTGGCCAGAAAACCGTTGGCACCCGCCATGAAGGAACCTTCCCTCTCATTTAGCATGGTGGAAGCAGACAAGGAAATGATTGGAATAGAAATTCCCTTATTTCGAATCTTTCGGATGACTTCCAGCCCATCAAAGAAAGGCATATGTACGTCCATAAACACCAGATCCGGATTACATTGATCTAATTTTCGTAAGGCATCAAAGCCATCAAAGGCCAGGATTACGTGTACACCCATTTCTAACAGAGCACCTTCCAGAACGGTTGCGTTGATGATATCATCGTCTACGACCAAAACAGATTTTCCCGGATAAGTAGCCATGAGCGTCATTACAATGCAAGGATATCCTCTACTATAAATATACATTTTTTAGATAATATTCTAAACTTCTTTTGTCAATCAGGGGGTTTTCAGTTTCTTTATATAATATGAGTCAGGTCGAATCGGGTGTCAAGAGTAATCATTCCCATGCCCGGGTGGTACGCAGGTTGGCACTATACATGCTGGCATTTGTTAGCATTTTGACGGTTGGACTCGTGGTGGGTGGGGTGGATCATTGGTACTATGTTCTCCCAGGATTTCCGGTATATGGATTGGCACTTCTGGTGAATAATGAGAAGCGATACATTTTAGCGAGGAACATTATTTTTTTTGGCTCCTTTGTTTTATTTACCTTCTGGGGCTTTACGCATAGAAGAACCGGTGCTGAGTATGGATTGATCGCAGTACTATGTTCGATACCGATGGTATACCGAAATACTAAAGCCCTGGTGAGCTTGCTGCTATTGGTCGGGTTTACGTTATTGTCTTATGTCCTTTTGGATAAGCTAAGTCCCTTTACGCCTGATCCAACCATTAATTACCCGATTCTTTCGACTTTTATTATGCTTGTTGCCAGTGGGAATATTCTTGTTCAAATCTTTCTGAACCGCCAAAACCTCTTTAAATATCTAACCCTTGTAAAATCTAAAAATGAGGAACTGGCAGCCACCTTGTATGAGAAAAAAGAGACAGAGGTGCAACTACAAAAAACCAATAAAGAACTTCAGGAGCTGACGGAGCAGTTAAATTGGATCGTTCGTCAAAAAACAATGGAACTTCAAACATACGTAGATGCCATTAACGTAAACATCTATTCCTCCATCATTGACGTCAAAGGAAATTTTATCAAGATCAACGAACCCTTGTTAAAAGCCACCGGATATTCCGATGCTGAGTTGATCGGGGCTAATTACCGGTTGCTGGATGCGGGCTATTCTGAAATTGCGTACGCCAGAGTAGAAAGGATTGTTCAAGCGGGCCAATCCTGGCGGGGAGAGGTAAAATACAGAACCAAAACGGGTAGTTACTATTGGTGCGATCAGGTGGTTATTCCAATCCGAACCAGCGGAAATGCCGTTTCTTATTATCTAACTCTGGGATTGCCAACTACCGAAAGAAAGTTAAATGACGAGATGCGTGACAAGGCACTGAATCTTTTGCAGAAAATTGCCTTTCAGACATCGCACAATGTACGTGGTCCAATGGCCCGCATTCAGGGGCTGGTTAGCCTCATCAGACACGATATGGTTGCGGGGGATGAATTAAAATATGTATCCAAAAGCCTGGCCGAATCCACCGAAGAACTAAACCTGGCTACCAGCGATTTGGTCAATTTTGTAAATTCCAATGAAGGATCTTTTGCCGGTCAGCAGGAAGAGAATCCTCTTTAAAGCCATATTTCCAACGAGTTGTCTGTGTTGAAATGATTTTCAGGGGACCTTTACCCCAAACTCCTTCATTAATTCTGACCCATATTTACGAATGACCTCGATGATGGGTATGGCCCTTAATCCTCTTTTGGTAATGGTGTACTCTACTTTTGGTGGTACTACCGGATGAACCAATCGGGTAATGAAACCCTCTGCCTCCAGACTTCTCAGAACGCTGGACAACATTTTGTGAGTGATGTGCGGCAGATCTTTCTTTAACTCTCCATAGCGTAAAGTTTTATCACGTAAACGCCACAGAATGGGCATTTTCCATGTGCCTCCAATGCGATCCATGGCAAACTCTACAGGATTGTAGTATATCTTTTTATCGTAGATAAAATCTGGCATAACGATTCAAGTTAAGGGATGATTACGCATGTTAAAGAATTCAACAAAAATCACTGATACAAATTTAATTTTCAATTCTTTCTTAAAAGAGAGTGACTCACAAAGAAGTTAATATGTTGATAAAGGGGCCATATTCATCGCAATTTTGAATGAAGCCATTCAAACAACAATTTTTTATGAAGAAAATTATCTTTATCGCGCTCGTCCTGTTGATTTCAGCAGAAACATTTGCCCAGCACAATGCCGGGAACCATGGAAAAGTTTTAATGATCGCCTCCAATAAATCAACCAGCCGGCAAACAGGTTGGCCAATAGGCGTTTGGTATGCCGAACTCACACACCCGTACTGGGTTTTTAGCGAAGCAGGATATACCGTAGATATTGCGAGCCTGGAAGGTGGCGAGCTATACTTTGATGGATTTAGTGATCCGGAAGATGCGAGTAAGTATGCCGCTTTTGATTACATCTCGCTTGGTTTTAAAAAGGATCCTTCCAAGATGGCTCTTGTTAAAAACACGCTAAAGTTATCTGAGATTAACCCTAACAACTACAAGGCCATTTTTGTCTGTGGCGGTCAGGGGCCTATGTACACACTTTATAAAAACCCTGAGATCGAGAAATTCTTTGCGGATTTCTATCAAACAGGAAAGCCGACAGCAGCCATTTGTCATGGCACTGCCATTCTGTTGAATACGAAATTGCCTAATGGAAAATTTCTCGTAGATGGAAAAAAATGGACAGGTTTTGCCTCTTCTGAGGAGCAGTACGCTGATAATTATGTGGGCATGAAAATTCAACCATTCAGAATAGAGGATGAAGCCAGAAAAATGCCTAATACCAAATTTGAGGTAGGATCGCCTTTTTCGGCCCATGCGGTAAGAGACGGAAATCTGATCACTGGTCAGCAACAAAACAGTGGTGCTGCGGCCGCAGAATTGGTACTACAAGCAATGGAAGAGGACAAGAAGCGCTACGAAACATATGTACTGGTGCATGGGGCATGGGCAGATGAAAGTGCCTGGGGCTTTGTAAGAAATGCATTGGCACAAAATGCCAATGTAGTGGTAGTAAATTTGCCGGCACATGGTATTGATTTAACCCCCGCTAATGCAGTTACCCTCAACAGTTATGTAAAGACAGTGACCGATGCCATTCAGGCACAACCTGGAAAAGTAACATTGGTAGGTCATAGCATGGCAGGCATCGTTATCTCTCAAGTAGCCGAAAATATCCCTGCTAAAATCAGCAAACTTGTTTACGTGTCAGCTTACCTGCCGCGCAATGGAGAGGATTTGCTAACCCTTGCTAACCAGGACAAAGAGAGCAAGGCCGGCACAGCTCTTGAGTTTACGACTGATTATTCAGCGGCTTCCATTAAAAAGGATGTTATCGTTCCGGCAGTTTGCGCAGATTGTCCTGATTTTATGAAGGAAGTGCTGGTGAAATATCACCAAGCAGAACCAGCGAAACCCCTTGGTGAGAAGGTGGTATTGACGGCCGCAAAATTTGGAAGTGTCCCCAAGTACTACATTCATACAACAAACGATGCTGCCGTAGGGTATGAATTGCAAAAGATGATGGTTAAGAACAATGGTTCGATCAAAAAGACTTTTACCATGAGCACCTCACACTTGCCCTTTGTGGTGCAGCCTGAGGAGTTTATTAAAATTTTGACAGGTATTAAATAATTGGTTCGAACAAAATTTTGAAATGAACAAAGAATTGGGGAAAAACTAATATTCCAATTCTTCAGGTAGTAAGCTGAGTTACTGGGCGAGAGACGCCTTCAACTATTTTGCTCGACTATGCAAAAATCAATCTTTACAACCGTTTCATGTCTGATCGTTGTTGGCAATTTATTCGCCCAACTCAACGAAAGCGATAGCATCCGTTGGCAAGTAAAGTTTAATTCAACGGCTTCCGTGCTGGATGGCAACGTAGCCCGAACACTTCTCTTAAACAGAATAGAAGTGACTCATGCAAACGCGAAGTGGGGAATTAGTACACGCAACGATTATCAATATGGGAGAACCTTCTATAAACTTACTGAAAATGATGTGATCTCATCCAACTTCTTTTATTGGAGACCCTTGGCCAGAATATATCCGTTTTTTATGGGATTAGTTGAAACGAATTTAAGACGAAAAATTGATTTCCGTTACCAGGTCGGGCCAGGGATCAGTTGGAATGTAGTCAATAAAAAGCCTTCCCTTGTTAAACTATCCTTCACAGGAACGTATGAGAACACCCGATATAATGGTTCACTCTTCGATGATGAAAGATACAATGGATTAAATGAGATCGAAACATGGCGAGTGACGGGAAGATTTTTTGGAAGACATTCTTTGAAGAGTAAAATTCGGATCAGTTACGAATTTTGGTGGCAGCAATCGCTGAGTGAACAAGTAAATTACCGCTTCCACACCGAAGGGGCAATCGAGTTACCCGCAAACAGACACCTTGCATTCAGAACTGCCGTACGCTACTCATACGAAAATATTGAATTGATTGGATTGAAACCTTTTGATTTGTTTTGGACATATGGGCTAACCATCACGAACTTTTAATTATCGAAATAGTGCGTATGAAAATGAATATTCAAATTTTATTCGTCAGTCTCGCTTTATGCGCGGGGATGATGATTCCTTTTCAAAGTGCGATGAACGCTCAATTGGGCAAGACACTGCAGAGTGCCTATTTTTCAGCGTTGACTGTTTTTGTTGTAGCCATGATCAGTCTCGCTCTTTATGTTCTTGTCTTCAGGCATCCTGTTCCTTCCGTGCAAAATTTTAGATCGGCACCGCTATGGGGCTACCTTGGTGGTATTTTGGGTGCTGCGTATATTTTGTTGATTGTAATCTGCGCACCTAAGCTGGGTATCGGCAATGTTACCGTTATGGTTCTGGCCGGACAGCTTGTGGCCGCGATGGTTATAGATCATTGGGGATTATTGAATACGCCTGTTCATCCGATCAATTGGCCAAGGGTAGCGGGCATACTTTTAATGGCAGCAGGAGTGTATCTTGTTAAGAAATTCTAGTATGAAAATTACCATCATCGGCTCAGGTCATGTAGGCACAGCACTTGGGCAAGGGTTTCTCCGGTCAGGTCATCAGGTTTCGTTTGGAGTGCGCGATGAGTCATCGGCAAAAGCGGAAGTAACAAAAACGCTTATGACGGGGGCGATTGTTACATCAATAGAAGAGGCTTGTCGATCCGCAGAAGTGATCATTATCACGACACCTTCGGATGCTATTTTGTCGTTGATTCCGCAGTTTGGAAATACCAATGATAAAATTATTGTGGATGCAACTAACTCAGTACGGACCCGACCAGAACCATTTCCTACTGCTTTTCATGCCATTAAAGAAATGACCGCATCAGAGAAAGTGGTCAAGTGCTTTAACACCACAGGCTTTGAGAATATGATTAATCCTATTTATCCGGGCGCAGGAGGTGTTGATATGTTTTGCGCGGGTAATGACAAGAAATCAAAAGCAGTCGTACAACAGTTGGCCAAAGATCTGGGTTTTTCTCAATGTTGGGATTTTGGTGGGGATGAACAAGTAGAGTTACTCGAAAAATGGGCGTTGTGCTGGATAAATCTCGCCATGAGGCAAGGCTACGGAAGGGATATCGCGATCAAGATTCTGATGCGATAATCGCAAGACGGGTGGTTGCCCTGATTGATTGTTCTTAAAAGTCAACAGGCTGCATAGAAACCGCTTTTTTAGCAGTATTTGATTAATTCTGGATTTATCGGAACCTTTTGCAGCAAATAGTTGTATATACAATTATTAAATTGCAATTAAGCGTTAACAATCCGGTTTTGCCGACAATTATGAATACCGTACTCCATCCAGCCGCTACCCGCGGACATGCCAATCACGGTTGGCTTGATTCTCATCACACCTTTAGCTTTGCCCACTATTACGACCCGGAACGCGTGCAGTTTGGCGCCCTCCGTGTACTCAACGATGATATCGTGGACGGAGGCAAAGGCTTTGGAACCCATCCACATGATAATATGGAAATCATTTCTATTCCCTTGTCGGGCGATCTGGAACATAAAGACAGTATGGGAAATGTGGCCGTCATCCGGCAAAACGATGTACAGATCATGAGTGCCGGTACAGGCATTTACCATAGTGAGTACAATAAAAATCCGGATCAAAAAGTAAACTTCCTTCAAATATGGGTTTATCCGAAGGTAAGAAATGTAGTGCCTCGCTATGATCAGATTACCTTTGATCCACAAGCCAGGCTTAACAAACTTCAGCAGATCGTCAGCCCGTCATCTACAGATGAAGGCGTAATGATTCATCAGGATGCTTGGTTCCATCTGGGGAAGTTTACATCCGGCTTTTCGGCAACCTATGATATAAAAAAGGCGGGTAACGGAGTCTACGCTTTTGTCATCGAAGGAAACATCACCATTCAAGGTCAGAAGCTTGGCAAAAGAGACGGATGGGGTATCTGGAATGTGGACCAGTTGCGACTTTCCGCTGACAGCGACAGTGAAGTTTTGCTCATGGAAGTTCCGATGAATGGATGAAACTGCCAGAGATAAAGATGAACTCCCAGGAACGAATAAATATTCTTGTCATTGGTCGTCATCCCGAAATCATGGAAACGGTTTTGCGCCTGATCCATCAACAAGGATGGCGTGCCGCAGGTGTGTTGACGGATGCGGATGCGATCGATGCATTTAAATCTCATACCTTTGATTTGGTATTGATGGGTGGTGGGGTGGAGGAACAATCCGAAACCCAACTCAGGCAACAATTTGAAAGGATGCATCCCGGGATAAAAGTCATACGTCACTATGGTGGTGGCAGCGGATTGCTTTTTGCCGAAGTACGAGAAGCACTTAAAATATCGCACAATCAAATAAATTAGATGATGAAGAGCAGAACTGTTTCCCGGCTACTGTATGCACACGAAGTTGATATGGGAGGAATGCCCATCCGTCAGCCGTTGCCTACCCAACAGGTACAGCAAATTGATCCCTTTTTGTTGTTACACCATGCCAATATAAAAGCACCCACACACATCGAACCGGATGATGCAGGGATTGGACCGCATCCGCACCGGGGGTTTTCTCCCGTCACTTTTATTTTTCAAGGCGGAGTCCATCATCGCGACAGCAGGGGCAATGACAGCGTGATCTACGCGGGTGGCGCCCAGTGGATGAATGCCGGCATGGGGATCATCCATAGCGAACGGCCTCCACACGATATTCATGACATCGGGGGTCGCCAGGAAATTATCCAGCTATGGATCAACACACCGTCAAAAAATAAAATGGATGTTCCGGCATATTTCCCATTGAGTGCTGAGGAGGCCCCCCAAATTCAAACAGGTGATTCGCGGGTTTCCGGGAAAGTCTTTTCCGGTGAAGTATTGGGTGTCAAAGGCCCGATTCCTTCGCAGGCTGTGGTGAATGCTGCTACCTTTGAAATCAAACAAGGGGGACGCGTGTCGATTCCTGTTCCTGACACTCATAACACGTTAATTTATTTGTTGGATGGCAAAGTCTCAGTGGATGGTTTTGGAATCGTGGATGGTCTTCACATTGTGCATTTTAAAAATGATGGGGAAGGGATAAGTCTGGAGGCGCAGGCAAACACACGAGTATTGTTTCTTTCCGGAGAACCGCTGAAAGAGCCAGTAGTTTCCTATGGCCCTTTTGTGATGAACAATCAAACACAAATCATGGAAGCCATGCGGGATTATCAGATGGGAAAGATGGGAGTCTTATTAGAGGAATGAACCATCAGCACTAAGAATCATTTTAATGAATAAATCTTAAACCGAATAACACCATGATCAAACAAACACCCTCTTTTGTACAAACCCTCAAAGCAGGTGCCATTGCCGGCTTTATCGGTGCCGGACTAAATAACATCTGGAGTTTTATTGCTCAAACGTTAGGAAGTTCAACTCCCCCCGGTTTTCCGTTGGCCGTCACG
>ERZ1066130.40-NODE-40-length-75592-cov-15.111243_pt1 | contig 75592 bp, 133 predicted proteins | sample MGYA00382777_ERZ1066130 | MGnify/ENA primary metagenome ERZ1066130 (study PRJEB33369, sample SAMEA5778360) | biofilm metagenome | biome: Industrial cooling water; feature: Water cooling tower basin; material: Biofilm | place: United Arab Emirates | collected...
TCATGGAATCCGAACAAATTTTCCGTAAGTCTCCACGTCAGCGGCCTCGCTGTTGAGCAACAGTCCGTCCCAGATATCGACGTAGATGAGGGGTTGGTCCGTATCGTCTTCACCACGATACAGGACCAGCACACTGTCTTCAGGTGCAAGGTCGTGTTCAAAGACAGTGAGCGGCCCTTCAGGGAAATATGCCTGTTCGACGTCGATCATCTCGTCGGAATTCTGGTCATATTGCTGCACTATCTTGGTTTTGTCCCAGCAGTCATCCACGCGGTCACGCTGGCTGGGATGGCAAACAACCGTGTTGCCAGCGCCACGGCCGCTCATATTTGCGATGTTGGCTGCGGCCATGCTGATTCGGTGGGCGAGGCGAGCTTCCACTGGCACGTGGTTGAGCGGCGGTGTGCTCATGCCCCAGAACACTTCGCCTTCAGTGAGGACCATGCGTTCTGCTTCACGGAGGCTGTCTACCTTGACGAGGTTTTCAGAAGTCAGGACTCCGTATTCAAATTTGACTTTGGCCTGTCCTTTAAGTTTGCCCCCGTCAGTGCTCTCCACGGTTTCAAGGATCTTTCTCTTCTTCTTGACGACCTGGATCTCGCCATTGGGGTCAAAGCTTTGTTTGGACAAGAACGTCATTGTTGGGCCCTCCTAGGCGCTTGTTGACATAGACTTCAACCTGAGTTGAAGCATTAATACTGTGAGTGTAGCTTAAATTGAACTGTTTGTCAATCTCTTCCAGATCTAGATGAACATCGCAATCCCAATCGCCCGCAATGCGGGTGAGGTGCAATTCATGTAGATAGGGCAGACTTTGGTGTAGCAGCCCAGCGCCACCAATAATCCAAATTGGTCCTGCGCCTCCCCAACGAGTCTTGATGGTTCTCAATACCCCTTCGATGTCGCCGCCATAGCTTGCATCGAATCCTGGAGACAGCACAGTATGGTCTGATGTTACAACGATGTTGACTCGTTTGGGCAGCGGGCTGGGCATATCTTCAGCCTCCCAAGTGCTGCGGCCCATAACGACAACGCCACCACGAGTTTGACTGACAAAGTAACGCATGTCGTCAGGATTGCGTGGCCATGGCATAACACCGTGGCGGGCTATACCGCCACGGTCATCACAAGCTAGTATTGCTTTGAGCATTATTCCCTATCGGACAAAATTTTGGCAACTTCTAGACTGACATCGTGCTCTACACGAGCGTAATCGATGTGAATTCTGATGTCTGCCAGCTGATCATAGAAGTCGAGGTCCTTGATCATAGTCTCAAGGTTGTCATTCTCGTCTGCAGGAAAATCACTTTCTTCAAGGACTACCTTTGTTCCGTCCACTAGCACACACGTAATATTCTTGACGAATCTTAGTGGGATAATGTCGACATTGATCTCTGAAAAGATTTGGTGGAAGTCCCGGTCACGCTGATAAATTGCCATTGGCATTGCCTTTATTTGACAGGCGCTGGTTTCTTTCGTCTAGTATTGGCTGGTTTTAGTGCAGGATTCAATTGGTAAGCTTGCTCACGAAGTTCTTCGGCTTGCTTGGCAAACATCTCAGCCTGATCTAAGTAACTCTTTGCAATAGCTGCATCATCCAATACCCCGTCGCCTGATGGTTGCGCAGTTACAGCATCTGGTGCAGCGTCACTGATGGATTCAGTAACTGATTCTGCTTGGCGCGGCGGCAAATCGGTATCGTTACGAAGAACGTTTTCGATTTCTTTCTGTGATGCCCCAGACTTTTGCAACTTCACTATCTTATTTAGTGTATCAAGTCCAATCTGGGTTCTTGCGTCTGGAGTCATAACGATGTTGCTGGTAGGAAACTTGCGTAGGCGGTTGGCACGTGACAGCCAGCTCAGCGACAAATCACCGCTGCCCAAACGTGTGCGAGCCAAAACGTTGAATAGGTCACCAGTTGACTGCGCGGTGTCGCTTTCTACGATACGCATGAGGTCCTGGTGCTCAGCATCAGGTAGTGATTCAGTTTCAAAGACAAGACAGTTGTGTTCGTCGATGACCTTGCCCTTTTCGTCATACATTTCGCGGAAAACCACCACACAACGACGACCTGTGTTTTTGATTTTACCAACGTGTTTCATTGTAGCCATTAGGCTTCTCCCTTTTGCGCTGCCTGAGCAGCGGCTTGCAATTGTGCTTGGAATTTCAAGAATGCTTCAAGCTTGTCGTAGAGATCAAGCACGCCACGAAGTTCGTGTGGCTCAAAGGTTCCACGCTTAATAGATACGTTCATCAGATTCAAGACCAGGCCAAGATCCTTGAGATCAAGTGAAGGTCCCTGCACTGGTTTTGCCGCAGGACGCTCAGCGTCATTTGCTACGGGCTGATCAACGGCAGTGTTCTCGGCCATTGTATACTCCTGAGATATTGTGCATGGCTAATGCAATGCGGATCAAACCTAAACAGATGATCCTGCCACGTTTATTTATCTATAAACGTAGCAGTTAATCCTTGCCTAGTTTGAATTGTGTGAGTGCCTGCTCGACCAGGTCGCGGTCTGCGGCTAGCTCAAAGAGAATTTCGATGGTATCGTCACGCTTGTCGCCCTGCAGGCGGCGGACATGATAAAGCCCTTCGGTCTCGTAGAGCCCCATTTCTTTCATCGAAGCACGATCTTCTTTGGGATCGTATATGATGACCAGGCGGTTGGTCACTAGCTTGATTGCTAGTTCTGTCCCAGCGAGCAGGGTTAAGTCCTGCTCGCTGAGGTTCTTATGCTTCATCCACTTCATTTGGCTTTGTTCTTGGCCGAATCGTAGTAGACAGTCTGACCAAACGGAGCAACTGCCTTGCCGTAGACCGGGTTGATCAGGAACACAGTGTCGCAGTATTGTTCGTCACCCCAGCTGCCAAACGGCTGGCCGTCAGTGAACATGATGAACTGATCGGGCTCGATTTCGTTCGCTTTCATGTAGGTCCAGTTGACCTCGAAGTCAGTGCCGCCACCGCCGTGCACCTGATACTCACGGATATCACGGCCGTCGTCGTGGGTGAACTCGTCATAGCCGTAAACACGGGTGTCGAACTGCCAGATACGGATACGGTATGCGTCATACTGTTCCATGATGCCGGCGATTTCGCTCACGAACTCGGTCAGCATCTGCTGGCTGATTGAGCCCGAAGTGTCGATTGCCAGTGCAACGTCGATCATCACGTCGCGGTCCATTCCCGGCAGCACCGCAGTCATGTGCCAGCCCTTACGGTTCGGACGGAGCCAAGTGAAGTTGCTCCGCAGCGAGCTCTCAACCTGTGCACGGATGATTTCGCGCCAGTCCATTTGCGGCTCCAGGAGCTCTTGGATCATGCGCTTCATGTCGCCCGGAACGTTGCCAGCACCTGCACTCTGTGCAGCCTGGATCATTGCGTCCTTCATTTCGTGCTGAAGCTGCTTCTGTTCCTCTTCGCTCAGCGGCTTGGGCTTGCCAGCCATACCACCAGGAACCTCGACGCCGTCCTCGTCTTCACCTTCACCACCGGCGCCTTCCATGTCGATGTGAACGTCGATCAGGTCGCCGTCCTTCTCAGGCTTGCCACCGTTCTTTTGCTGCTCGAGCAGGTCGTCGTAAACCTCTTCGGTAGCCCAGCCATCATACTTGTGGTTGAGGTAGGGCTTGACGTAGGTGATCACGCGGGCGTAATCGCCTTTCTTGACGAGTTCAGTGTCAAGAGTGTTGTTGATGATGTAGTCGCCAGCGATGTTCCACAGTTGCGGGTCACGGCTCTGGCGCCGCATGAAGTGTTCGTAAATGCAGTGGCCCAGTTCGTGTGCCACAAGGAACACGTTCTCTTTGTCGTCCAGTTGGACGATGAACGCAGGGTTGTAATAGAACTTGCGTCCGTCGGTCGCAGCGGTCGGGCACCACTTGCGATCAGCCGGGGTCAGCGTCAGGCGCAGGGCAAGCTGACCGAAGAACGGATGCTTGAACAGCAGGCTCATACGTGCCTTGACCAGGCACTCGTATGCCTTTTGCAGCATAGCGTCGTCAATGACGGCAGTCATGTAGGCTTTGCCTTGGTGATCAGCAAGGTCTTTGTTGGCTTTGTCGGTCATGTCATGCCTCTGTTAAGTTACTCTGTCATACTAGAGTAAAAGTGTCTGCTTGTCAAGAGATACCGGTATGAAGTTTGAAGAAAACGTAGTGTTCATCCTTGAAGAACGTCACGTAGTAGACTTCATTGGCATCGGATTTGCCGTCTGGACTGCCTTCTAGACCAGTATAAAACTGGTAGAACAGTGGGTCGATCTCTGCGGCTGTTAGCTGGCGCACCGTGTTGGTGAAGCTGCGGACTCGAAGCCTTCGATCGTTGTCTCGCCAGGATACTTTCCACCGACGGACAGTGGCGGCGTCTACGCCCGGCGTGCCGAAAATTTCGATCAGTGCTTCTTTTGAATATGACGTCATGTTACCAAGCCAATTTGAACATTACGAGATGTTCCTCGTAGAAAAATGTCACGATCGGCGTGACAAACACAGTGTTGGTAGAAACCATCTGTTTGTTTTGATGCAGGAAGGGTTGCCTTCGTTTTGAGTATTCCCAGAAGTAGGGATGAATACCCAAGCGTTCAGTGACGGCATATATATTGGACTTGGCTGCCGTCTCAGTCGTAGCAGAAAGGGCATTGAAGGAAAGTTCGTAGACATACGGACTGGTTTCATTCCACGTATTTTTCCATTCAGCCACTACCTTAGGGCTCGGCAGAGCTGATCCGAATGTTCGTTGGAAGTCTTGGATGCAGCCTGGAAATTTACGCTCCCACATTTGGGCGCGAATGTTCTCATATGCTGTGGCAGTCATTACGTCTCCAGATAAAAAGACAGGGCTCCGAAGAGCCCTGTCAGTGTGTAAGCGCCTGAGCGCTTACGCGGCACGGACCAGGTTGCCGTAACGCTCGTAGAACCGCTTCCAGTTCGTGATGCGCTTCATGTCGATCTTGATGCCATACTTGATGACCATACGGAACGACATGACGATCATTTCAGGCTCGAAGTGATCCATCCAGAACCCGATCGTGTTGTCGATGTAGGTCTGGAATTTGTCCGCATCGAGGCCACGGCCAACTTCTTCGCTCTGCGCCTTGAGCTCGTAAGCCAGGCTGGTCGCCAGCGAGTAGAGCGCGGAGATCTCCTTGGTCTTGAGCTCCTTGACCTGGCCCTTGAGGATCAGCGTCGGGTCCGGCAGCAGGGCGCTGGTCTTGCGGTGAGCCGCAAAGCTGAGGCCAGTGCCTTGGCCGATGGTGCCCATCACCATGTCCGAGATTTCACCCTCAGTGAACCCTTCCGAGTCCTTGAGGATGTCGCTCACGAACGCCCACGAACGCGGCGTCGGGAAAGCGTGATCCGGGCTCTTGGGGTCAAAGCGCCACAGGTCGCTCTTCTTGGCGGTCAGGTAGCCCACGACGTCAGCGACGATGCCGTTGTTGGTCGCCCATTCGACCCAGTCATCGAAGTGAACCTTGACTTCGAAGTGGATGAAACGGTTGCTCAGCGGCTTGGGCATACGGTAGGTCACGCCCTTGTCGGTTTCACGGTTACCAGCAGCAACCACGGCAACGTTGTCGGGCAGCTTGTATTCGCCGACCTTGCGGTTGAGGATCAGCTGGTAAGCAGCCGCCTGCACAGCCGGCGCGGCACCGTTCATTTCGTCCAGGAACAGGACGACCAGGTCCAGCGACGCATCTTCGGGCTTGGGCAGAAGTGCCGGGGGAGCCCAGCGCATGGTGCTGGTGTTCGAGTCGAAGTAGGGGATACCCATGATGTCGGTGGGTTCGCACATGCTCAGGCGCATGTCATACAGCTTGGCTTTCTTGCCAGCGGCGACGGCGTCATCCACGATGGACGCGACGATGTCGGACTTACCCACGCCCGGAGGACCCCACAGGAACACGGGGCGCTTGCGCTTGACGCTGGCGTGGTTGATGTAACGCTTTGCCTCGCTGAGGCGGATCGTCAGTTGTTCGTTCTGTGCAGCCATCGGTATATCTCCTGGTCCTTGGCGTTTCGTTATGCTATCAACTTACGGTATCAACAGCCTGTTGTCAACAACTATCAGGCAGTGGATTCTGATTTTTCTTCACCAGCAACAAAAGATGTTGCGCCCGGCACATAGGCCAGCTGGCCTTTGGCGGCCATGCGAAGGATGAGGTAGTCGGGATTGCGCGGATACCAAGCCATAAACTCGGTCGCGAAGTTGGGATTGAGGATGCCAATGTAGCCCGCCTTGGCGTAGCGCAGGACGTCATATCCGGCGATTGCGTCCATTGGACCGTTCGTGTAATAGCGATCAAGTGCATCGCGCACACGAGCAGCCCGGTATTCTTCGTTGCTCATCATCAGCCAACAACTCCGTCAATCAGCCGAACAAGATCTTCGGAAAACACGCCTTTGAGGCGCTCTTTGTATTTGATCTCTGCATTGCGCACGGTGAAGAAATCGATGTCGTAAAGGTCCTGCCCTGCATCGTATTTGATGTAGACGTGGCCTTTCCAGCGCACCATGCCCGAGCTCTTGAACTTGAGTCCGTCGCCCATTGCGACGAAGTCTTTGGCGCCCCACGCCCACGTGGCGCGAGGGTCAAGGGCCTTGATCTGCGACAGGATGGTTTTGGCGATTTCCATGCTCACAGTGTGTTCTCCGTTGCTTACCAGACCAATATAAGCGAGGCATGTTGCCGTGTCAAGAAAAAAGCCGCCAACAATGGGCGGCTTGTTTCCTAACTTTTCAATGACTTAGTGCAATTCACAGTAAATCTGAACTAGTTCAAGATCGTCCATCGTGACTGCATGGGAACCGGCAAATCCCTTATACCAATCCTTAGCTTTGCGAAGGACCTCAGGATCAATACGCTCCTTGGCAGGGATTAGTCCCCGCGCAAAGTTGTCGAAAGTGTTATCGTTCGCGCCCATCTCAGTCTCCTTCATGACATGCTTGTTTGCATGTGATAATATTTAGTAGCACTATACACACGGTGTCATGGGTGGTCAAGGAAAATTCTTTAACCAATGTGTCACACTTCCTGCGAGTTTGCAGAGGACAATGTGCTCGTGGCTGAACAGGACGATCTTGTTTCGGTTGATGTAAAATGGGGCGTTCATGTTCTTGCTGAGTGTGAGGATTTCTCCTACGTAGAACTCACGCTCATGAACAAACTCTTCGCAGTCGAAGTAAAGTTGAAGTAGCCGGTAACCGCTACTCCGCAGCCTTAGGCTATCTGCATGGTAAAAGTAGTCTCCTACTTCATAGTCGCGTTCCCCGAACACTTGCCGGACAACGTCATCACCAGAAGCTTCAACCTCTTTTTTGATCCACGCGGTAATCTCCGCTGTCAGTGTCTTCTTGGATTCTCTCTCCGCTGACAAGTTTAACCACCGTGAAATCTTTGGTATTGAACTTCTTGTTCAATCGTTCTGCTAAGTTGAAGGCATGACCGCTGTTTGAGAAGCTGGTCTTCTTATACTTAGCGCCTGGGCTGTCTACCAGGCTGTTATAGCTTTTGAGATTGACTGGCTGGTCCTGGTAGAATACGGCGAAAATGGCCTCGGCCTCCAGAACCTCTTCGCTGCGAAAATTACGGTCCGTGTGCTCTAGCAGCACTTTTGGTTTTGGACGAGCCATCGACAATCTCCATTAACATTAGCTTTAACTATTTAGCTAGAATGGAGATTTTGGTCATATGGTTAGAACAGCATGGGTAGAAAGAAGAACCACAAGCCAAAGGCAACTAGAAGAACAGTTACCGTAAAACGTAGCCAGCGCCACATCAGATACCTTCTTCAGGATTGTCGTGAGTGCCCATGTTGAGATTCATGTTGTAGATATCCACATTCATGTTGAGCATGTATGCATCGCCCTCATTGACCCAGACTAGTATAGTATCCCCGCGGCGAATAAGTTCTTGTCCTTTGGGATCATTACGAACGTGATCGCGCATTTCTTCTATAGTCGATCCTTGCGCGCGAACAAAGTCAATACGGTAAAGAGAGTCCAGTTTTTTGTCATTCATGGTCGTCTTTCTAATTCCCTATGTCCGCATCTTGTGCAACAAATGCGCCAGACTGGTTCAGTGTTGTGAGCACCAAAAACACTATGGATTGCTACGTATTCGTTACGATGTCCGACGATCCAACATATAGCTCGTTTCATTTTTCTTGTGCTCGCTCTTTTCGTCGGATGGCAATCTGTGCATCTGTGAGGTTCTTGAATGGCCCTACGAATTCATACTTACGCAGGGTGGATACCTTGGGACAGAATGAATCCATCCAGCCGCCATTGGGGAAGTTGATGCCATAGTAACCAGCAGCAAAGTAGACCTTGCTCTCCAACGTCTTGGTGAATGTAGGGAGGTTGTCGCGCTCTTGCAGCTTGAATGTTTCGACTTCTGGCACTGGATAGCCGAACACGTGGCTCTGTTGCAGGTTGTCCACAGTGTCGCGATCGGTAAACTCGAACAGATCTTGGACGCTATCACTATCATGTGCAATCTTGGAACCGTCACTGAGATACTGAATCATCCAGCCTGGATTAGTTGGATCAGTTCTCATAGTGCCTGTCTTGTTACCACGGCTGTCATACGTAATCCACAGTTTGCCTGCGATTACTACAACAGCCTGATGTTTATCCTTTGCCATTGTTAGGCATTTGCTCGCTCAGCATAACTGGCACCAAGGTAACGGGCATGGTCGTTGACTTGCTCACCCAGGCGAACCAGGTTGTTACGTCCACAGAAGCGCATGAAGTGCAGGCCAACTTGGCCTTTGTGCTCCGCTTGCACAGCCTGCATAATGGTTGCGTCTAGTATCTCTTTGACGTCCTCTGGCTGTGCAGTAAGGTCGATCAGGGTGCGATTGCGCTGATAGTCGTCACGAACACGGTGTTCAGCGCCCTCATGGTCGACCCATTTTTGCAACATAAAGTTATTCCAATCATAGCCCATACCCTTGCGATCAGCAAAGGCTTCCTTCATGCCTACTTTGTTTTTGGTGCCACTCTTACGAGCGCCAGGAAAAGCACTAAAAACGTTGTCAGATGTGTCGCCACGGATACATTTTTCAAAAAGCAGCCATTCGGGATCGCCGATAGTCTTGGGCTCGCCAGTCTTCTTGTCAACGACTGGCTTGCCTTTGTCGTTGAAAATACCATCAATAGTGATATGCTCGTTGGCGATACCATTGTATTGAGAGACATTGTCGGTGATCAGCTGATAGAAATCGCTGTCGCTGCTAATGATAACATGCTTGTCGTCAGGATGGTTCTGTATCCAACGAGCAATGAAATCGTCAGCTTCGCAACGTGGTGCTTGCAACACAGTGACGTTGGTGTGCTCGTGCAGGAAGGTCATGAACTGATCGAACGCTTGGAAGAATGCAACATCTTCTTCTTGCTCATCAGTGCTCATGGCATCACGAGCTGCCTTGCGCTGAGCTTTGTATGGAGGATAGAAGTCTTTGCGCCAGCTTCGTCCCTCAAAACAGGCGACGACGTGTGTCCCGTTGAAATCTTTCCAACATTTATTGATCGAGGCAAAAATAATGTGCATTGCCATGCCCACACGATCTTCAAGGGTCCCGGCACGAACAACGTGTCTTGATCTGAAGAAAAGATTAGCGGCGTCAAGCAAAATGTAGGTCATTCAAAGGTCCTTGTATAAATATGTTTGCTGCATCAACTTAGGATAGCATATGCTCTACTTATACGTCAAGACACACAAGAAGACCGGGCTAAAATACCTTGGGTATACTAGCCAAGATCCATACCGCTATCATGGTAGTGGTGTTTACTGGAGAAATCACCTACAGAAACATGGTTACGATTACAATACTGAAATTCTTAGTGAATGTCAAGACAAAGATGAGATACGTCGCCTAGGATTGTATTACACTGCACTTTGGAACGTCGTCGAAAGCGATGAGTGGGCCAACCTAAAAGAAGAGTCTGGAGACGGTGGCAGACAGAGTGCTGAAGTTAGACAGCGCATAAGTGAAGCCGGACGTGGTCGGGCACCGTGGAACAAGGGCAAGCAAATATGGTCTGAAGAGCAACGTGCTATGATAGGACAACGTAACATGGACCGTGGGCCACAGTCTGATGAAACGGTGGCAAAACGTGTAGCCAAAAACAAGGGCAAAACTCGAACGAACGAGACCAAAACCAAAACATCGGAGGCAATGGTGGGTAGGACATTTTCAGATGAAGCAAGGCGCAAGATGAGCGAATCCGCCAAGCAGCGTGGCTTCAATGGTTATGGCTTTGAAAAGGGCACCATACCGCACAATGCTGTTTCGGTTACCATCCAAGACACACTCACAGGCGTGGTTACGACTGCGTCATCACTTAAACAATGGTGCCATGAGCATGGCGTATCGCATGGTGGCATGTGGAAGGCTTTCAAAGAAGGCCGTGATTTCAAGCATTACAGGAAGGTAGAGGCTAATGAAAATCTCAGAGATTAGTAACGGGGCACAACTGCCTGTCAACCGAAAGCCAGCTTGAACATAGTCGCGTCTTCTTCAGTCTGAAATGCAAACTCATAGTTGGCTCTACCACCAACCCATGTAAACGGAATGCATTGCTCCCTTAGCCAAGACACGGCTTGATTCCGCCGTCTGATCACTTCCTTGCCCTGTGCATATTGTGGATGAAACTGCACAAAGTAACGATATCCCTTATTCTTGGCGTAAGATACCAGGTCCTTTTCACCCCAATCATACCCTATTCGTGCGGGGCTAGGTGGCAATGGAGGATAGGGAAGTGGTTTCTTAGCCATAGGTCAACTTGAACATTATCAGCATTTCATCACTGTCGTAACGATCTAATTCCCAATGCCATACACCAGCAGTCACTTCACGCCGCTTGTCTTTGAGTTGAATTTGGTAATGTGCATACAACCATTCTCGAAACTGCTTACCAGTTACCAACATAGTGGGTTCTTGGCAATCGGCGGTTATTGACCACACAAAATCACGTTCCGCTCGGGAGAACGCTTCTGGCATCCACAGATCATCCATAGGTCAGCTTGAACATAACAAGGCGTTCTTCGTCCCTGATGGACTCTACTGGCCAGTAGTGGGTTACTTCTCGCCAACCATCGCTTTCAAGAACAGCTTCTTCTCGTGGTTCACCAACCTCAATGCCCCAAAAACCGCGCAGCCAGTCACGAAAAAACTTGTGGCTGTAAGGGTCTTCGCCATTGATGTTGAACCCGCTGCGAGCATATTTTTCTGCCAGCTGACGCTCTGCATTGTCTAGTGCAACCTTGAGGTTCTTATCGAGGGTGGTCATTCCGTAAGGCATCTAACATCTCGTTTGCTAAGGTGTAGTCGCGGTCACGATACACTTCTGCTTCCAAATTGTCAAGCTCATCTAACAAGTCCATGGTCAGCCACATTTGTGGTGTGAGTGGACGTTTGAAACTCTTACTCTGGCGGCTGGTCATAGACCCCTCGGCAGATATCATTGAACCACATGTCAATCACTGCTTCGTCAGTTCGACCACTGTATCCTGCTTCTTTTAGCTGTTCGACAAATGCCTTGTTCCAGTCAAGTTCAAAGAACCCAGTGTTAGGGTTCTTGGGATCAGTAAACCCGGTCTCAACAACGGCGACCCAAGGTTCACCCTTCTCTGTGGCGATTTCCTTGGGCGTTTTGGCCTTGGCCTCTAGCTCACGCTGTAACTCTTCGTTACGGGCAGCAAGCTCTGCACGTTCAGCCTCTACTTTGGCTTTTTCTTCTTCAGCTTTGGCCTTTTCGGATTCGAGTGTCGCAAGACGCTCTTCCAACACGTCAATACCAAGTAACTTCTTAAACATTCCAACCTACCTGTTCCCAGGGAACGTCTCTGTCCCCGAAGTGCCCATATACGCAATTTTTGCTGTATTTGGTGAAGCGGAATAGATCAAAGCGGTCAATGATACCACGCGGAGACAAGTCAATGTTTTCGCGGATGAATCGCTCAATGGAACGATTGTGACCATCACTATCCACAAGGATACTTATCGGCTGCTTGACTCCAATGGCATAACTGAGTTGGATCTGGCACCAGTCTGCCATGTCGTCTGCGACTACATTCTTGGCAAGCCAACGGGCGGCATATGCTGCACTGCGGTCCACTTTGGTAGGATCCTTGCCGCTGAATGCACCGCCTCCGTGTGGAGCCCAGCCACCATATGTGTCAACAATGATCTTGCGGCCCGTTAGGCCTGCATCACCATCAGGTCCACCAATTACAAACTTACCAGTGGGGTTGATGTGCCATACTGTATCTTCGTCAATCAACGGACCAAATGACGCATATGCAGCTCGCCTTACTATACGTTCGACGTCGGCTTGGCGATTTGGTAGATGTTGGTGGCTGCATACGATAGTCGAGACCCTCCGGGGAGCGTTATTGGAGTATTCAACTGAGATTTGGCTCTTTGCGTCTGGAAGTAGATAGGTGTGTCCTTCGTGTTCTCGGAAAAAATCCAACCCTCTGAGAAGTTTGTGGGCAAGGTAGATGGGTGTGGGCATATAGTCCGCGTTTTCACGGCAAGCGAAGCCAAACATGATTCCTTGGTCTCCCGCACCAAAGTCGTCCGTAGAGCGCGAGATGTCGACTGACTGCGAGTGGATAAGATTTGAAATCTCCACGATCTGCCAGTCAAATCCACCACCGGGGGCATACCCGATAGATCGAATCGTATCTCGTATGGTCTCATCAACCTCCTCGGCGGACAGATTGAAGTTCTTGACTTCCCCTGCCACTGTGACGTGATTCGTCGTAACGAGTGTTTCAATTGCAACCCTAGTGGTTTGATCTCCTTTCTGGAGAGCCCGGTCCAACAATGCGTCAGAAATTTGGTCTGCAACTTTATCAGGGTGCCCACGGCTTACACTTTCGCTTGTAAATACAAAATTACTTTTCACTGTTGTCCTACGATCTTCAGGATCTCTAATCGAATCTCTTGATTCACGATGGCTTGGAGCTCGTCAATTATTTCAAGTCCATGCTGTTCACGAATACTGTCTGCCAGTCCAGTTGTGAGTCTAGCCCGCATAATATGTGGATGCCCATTAACTTCTGTGACAAAGGCATATGTCAGTATTTGGTCTTGCTCTGATTCTAACACACGGGTGACAGCGTAATCAACACCTGCCACTGTTACGGTAAATTGTTCATGCATTTGAGGTTCCAATCTGTCAATCAAGCTAGGCTTGCGTATAGGTGAATCTGCAAGTTGAGGATAAAGCCATGCTTGACGCAAAACTGTGCAGCATATTCGTGGTTGGCTTGGTTTTCTTGCATGTTGAGCAGGTTGGGTTCCCAGAAGCTAACCACTTCGTCGATTGTGCTACGCTCTGCGAGTGTCGTGCTGTTTGAATTCAACCGCAACTTCTTGCTTTCCAGTGGCACACTGTTGTAGACGTTCATTGGACTGATGAAGATAGGTTTACCAGTCATTTTCGCCCACTCATGCGCCCAGTCTGGCACGTCGCTGTATGGACTGTCAGGATTGGCTTCCATAACAAACTTCAAGCAGTCTGCCCGCTCTAGGATTTCAGGACGCGGCTTGAGGTAGCGCACTGCTACCTTGTTCTTCTCCAAACACTTGGGCGAACACACCAGCGTGGTGCTGTCAGGAATAGCAGTGGCTTGTGTGCCGTTGCTTTCAATCTGTGTGTTGGTGAAGATTGCAGACATGCGCTCGAGGAATGGTCCAATGTTGTCTTGCAACATGGGCTCGCCGCCAGTCATTACTAGCACCATACGCTTCTTGTGCTCTGCATCATGACGGGTCCAGTCTGGACGATCCATGCCATGATCAGCGTAAAACTTGTCGATCGTCTCTTCAACACGCTGCTCGATCTGCTCGAAAGTCAGCCAGTCGCCATCGTCGAAAAACGTATCACAGAACTGACAGTCCAGGTTACATTTGGCCAAACGAATGAAGAACGCAGGCTCTCCACGATAGGGCCCTTCGCCCTGCAACGTCATGAACATTGACGTGACCATCATTTGATCAAGGGCGGCGTCCTTGAAATATTTTTTCCCTACAATTTCGTTAGTCCCGAACATTACGGTATCAATCCTTGAATTTTTGCCATCACGATGCCATCGTCAACAAAGGTGACTTTGGCTACTGGGCCAGGGATGCCAGTTTCTTTACAGGCATCAGTGCATACAAATGAGCGAGTGGAGAACCCACACTTATCCACAAACCAACGACAAGTTGCTTCATGCAGTTCTCCGTAATCCATTTCTGGGTAGTTTTCCCTGTCTTCTGGAGACACAAACACCAAAACTGCGGGTTCTTTAGTCATTGGACGGTAGTTGCCAGAAATCACGGATGTTGTTTTTGTGTCTGCCACCAAGACCTCCTCGGGTTCAAAAAATCGCACTTCTCCTATACTAAACGGAGATGTGATTAGTATACTTGTAATGCGTTGTTCACGCAACTATTTTAACCTGGCCATGATGCGTTGGGCGGCAATGTCAATGCGTTGAAGCTGCTTCTTGCGAGCCATTTGCAGCTTGACCCTGCCTACGCGATCTGTGAACATAATGCCCTGTAAGTGGTCGAACTCGTGCAGGAAGACCCTGGCATCCATGCCAAACAGTGTTGCGCTGGTCCGAGTGCCTGTTTCATCTTCCCAGCTGGCGAGCACCATGTCAGGGCGACTAATCTTAAGGAACAACCCAGGCTCACTGAGACATCCTTCACTCATCAGCACATGGTCAGCACTAACTTCATGAACTTGAGGATTGAACATAGCCACAACATCGCGCTGCACCATTTGAACGTGAACGGCGGCATTGAGGTTGATCTGGTTGGCAGCCAGCCCAATGCCACGATGAGTGACCATGAGGTCGGTCATATGTGTGGCAATAGCTCTGCGATACTCAGGCATTCCTTCTGGGAATGCCGCCACAGCTTTCTCCAGTGCAGCATGTGGCGCAAACACTAGTTGATGGACTTTGAGGTCTTCTTGTGAAGCGTCTTGTTCTGGTAAACAAGGCCAGATTGTATTGTCTTCAACTGTCGTCTGGCTGTTGTGTTCGAAGTTTGTCATTGTATTCTATGATCCATTTGATTAAGTCACTGTTTGAGTAGTGAAGGAATGCCTGCATGTCTTTAGGGAAACATTTACCAACAACACCATATGTGCCTAGTTCGTTAGGTGAGTAAGTATGCGAGCTTCCTATTTGCGTGTTGTGTTCTCTTGTGATGCGCAAAGCTTCTTGATAATGCTGCTTATGTTGTAGCCTGTTTGCAACCATATCGAGCTCGTGGAAGAATATAACCTTGGTTGCTAAGAATAGGTTATGGATGTATTTGCACCAGCTAGCAGCTTGTGCTGAAGTAGTCACAAACTCTGTATCTAATCCTTCAAACACATACTTCCAAAATTCAACCTGGTCATCGGCTCCGCCCAACAGCATGAATGTTTGATGAATGAAATCATCATAGGCCGAGCGTTCACGTAAGAATTCTGGACTGTATACTACATTCTCGTCTAACAGCTCTGCCCTGTCAGGTGTAATGGTGCTCTTGACCATCGTGGGTATCATTCCAAATTCCTGTCGAACCCAACTTAGAGCAGTGACAAGATTGCTGTCATCTAGCTGACCATTTGCTGTCGGAGTATCCACACATATAATTGCAGCGTCCGCAACATCAGGTATAGCAGTCAGATATCTGTCCTTCTCTTTGATCGCAACAGTATATCCATTGGCAGCAAGATATCGGCCAATGGTCTTGCCCAACACCCCGTATCCGACCACCACAATGGTAGTCATTTTGACGTCCAGTGGTCTAGACAGCGTGGCTCATACATTCCTATGCTACCAACAGCAACGCGATCGCCACTGTCCTCCATTCTCTGCGTCTTGCTTGCTGGTCTACCACAGCAGGTGCAGATGGCTTGGATTAGCTTGATCTCGTCGCTCAATGCCATGAGCATGGCAGTGGTTTCGAACGGATTGCCTCGACTATCTTGGTTTAGCCCGGCAGCGATTACGTTTACACCATCAGCCAACATGCGTGATACATTGGCTAGCGTTTCAGTGGTGTCCATGAACTGAACTTCGTCCAAGAACACTGTATGGAAATTATACGGCTTTAAGGTGTAAGTGTCAAGCACATGTTTCCAGTCCCGCATGGAAAAACACGGGAAGCTGAGACGGTTGTGTGTTTCGATATGCGTTGCACTGTAGCGATTGTCGATTTCTGGCTTGAGCACAATCACGTTGTTATTGCAGTGTTTGATCCAAAGTATTTCTTGTAGTAGTGCTGATGTCTTGCCAGCATACATGGGGCCAGCAATGGTTTTGAGTTTACCCTTTGTCAATATCAATCTCTTCTTTGAATTCTTTAAGCTCATTCATGATATCTTGGTGCAATTGATGTGTCTCTTGCTCAATGTATTTCATCTTCTGAGCCATAATTTCAACTACACCGAACAAATGTAGTATCTGCTCGTTTAGCTCGTCGATCTTTTTACGCAATGCGAGTTCTTCAGGGGTTGGCGCCATCTTTACTTAACTTTTCCATGATTTCACATTCTTTAACGAAATCCTTATATGCCCCGACAACTCTACTTATCATTTCTGCCTGGTATTTTTGCATTTCGTCAATAGCTTGTTCTATCTGATCGCCAAGCTGTTTGAGATCTGGATACTTTTCCTCTAGCTCAAGGTGTCTGGACGTTATGCCCAGACACCGTTCTATTCGTTCGAGGCGATCAATTAGCGGTTCCTGACCAGGTCCTAAAGCCAAGTCCCCCAGTGTGATTGTGGGTATTTGTTGCGACAAACTGTTGTTTGTCGCATAGATACCTGTGCTGTTAGGATCGCCCCAAGTCATAGCATCACCTTGGAGCAAATTGCTGTTGCAAGTTGATGTTGTCGAAGAACTCTTTCTTGGTGCCATAGTCGTCATTGAAGCGACCTTCCAGCACTGTGGTCTGCGTCAAGCTGCTATGCGCCATTATGCCACGGTTTTCGCAGCAACCATGCACTGCTTGGATGTAAACACCGAGGTCCTTTGCACCTGTAGCAGCACCGATTTCACGGGCAATGTCATTGGCAAGTTCTTCTTGCAGTGTTCCTCGACGAGCACACCATTGCGCAATGCGGCTATACTTGCTGAGCCCAATTACTTTGCCGTTGGGGATAACGCCAATGTAGGCTACCCCAGTAACTGGCTGGTGATGGTGCGAACACATACTCTTGAGCTCGCTACGAACTACCAACATACCCTTGTATGCGCTGTCACCTTCGTTAGGGAAGGCAGTAGGATTCGGGCGTGGATCATATCGTCCACTCATGATTTCATTGAAATACATCTTGGATAGACGCCGTGCGGTGCCCATTGAGTTTGGGTCATTCTCGCGGTCGATTAGTAGAGCGTCCAATACTTTCTCGAAAGCTTCTGTGGCTTCGTCAATCAGTCGTTCCTTGACCTCTGGTGTGATAAAGCTGGAGATGTTGTCTCCAGCCCAAAAACGTGTTCCTGACTCTTGCAGTTGTCTTTTGATTGTTTCGTGAGTTTTCATAACAGTTTGCCTTATGTGCTTGAACCTGTCAGTCGTTTGACCATAGTGTCTGCTGACAGATAGTTAGAAACTAGTATTTCTCGTTGCCGTTGCATTAGGTCTGCGTAAGCTTCAGGATTGGCTAGTATACTATTTAGACGATTCACCAGTTGTGGGCGGAAAGCACGGAACATTTCGTAGCTTTCAGTCCACATGCTTGGATATTTGAACTCTGGCAAATACATCTCTGCATAGCTGCATCGATCTGGGACCAGTGGAATAGCGCCCAACAGGACGGCTTCCATAACGCTGATGCCCAAATTTTCGTGTAGTGCACAACTAAAGATCACCTTGGTGTCTGCCATTGTGCGGTAGTAATCGTCTTTACTTAGCTGGTATTTTTGGGTGATGACCACGTCAAAGTCTGCCGCCAAGTCTTCTGCAATTTCAGGTTGCTTGTCTGCGTTGTAACGGTGCGGCCAAATGATCTGGCGTTTACGGTATTCACGCTGGCCAATAGTTTGCATATGGCGAATGATCGCGCCATGTGGCTGCCCGCTTACCACAGCTCGTTCATGATATTCTACAGGAATGTTCAAGTTTTTCAAGAACATATTGCGATGGAAGTTTGTGGCAAAGTAGGTTACATCGCTGGCATAGAACAAGCTCTGTTCCAAATGCCAGGGCCAGGGCTTTTGCATCTTGAGCCCTAGAATGTCGCTTGGGTCATATGCGCCCGCATGAGCAATGCCATGGATCTTCCATTGCTTTCCAAGCAAGTCGCGCATGTAGGCGACTTGTAACAGCGCAGGGTTCCAAAAGTCAGTAAACAAGATCACTGCATCATCAGCAACGCCGCCAGGCTGGTCCAATGCATTGACAAAGTCTGCTAGCTGAGTGCTCTTCCAGAAGTTGGTATCAGCAAAGTCCAAGAACGCACCACTTGTGGTGGTCTTGGACCGTTGCTGTCCTACAGCATTGTAAACAGAGTGATTGGTTCCAGCAAGTGCTTCTTCAAGCAAACGTGGGATTTCATCATACCACTGTTTGGTATAACGACTGTCTAGCGGCTCTAGCGGAAATACCCAAATATCACTCATCTGCAAATGTATCCTCGTCAATTGGCATCAACACATAATCAACGCCGTATTTTAGTGCGGTCATATTGAATTCATCATCAGTAGCCAATTCATTAATCAACGCATCAATATCATCACGTGTTGGTGGCTCAGGATATCCTACACTGTGATAGAAAACAACATTGCCATCTTCTTGTATAGGACCAAAAGCGCCAACAAAATAGTTGAACCCTTTTTCACGCAACAGCTTGAAATCATCACTTGTCATATAGGCTTGCTCCATATCCTTTTGCGACATCGATACGCTCAATGTCCTCTTCCATACAGTTCTCGCCATATTGGATTTCTACAATGCGGCAGGGCTGGGTTGTGTCATTGCTCAGCTGGTGCCAAGTGCCTACAGGAATGCTCAGTTGTTCATGTTTGTTGAGATACACCATTCCAGGCTTGTGTGGGTCATCATTACTTAGTCGCACTGTAGCACGGCCTTCTGTGCACATCCACAGCTCACTACGCATACGATGACGTTGCATACTCAGCGTAGCACCTGGGTCCACAGTGAGTTCTTTGACTCGAGTGCCTGGCCCATCCTGATGCAAGTTGCGGTAATAACCCCAAGGACGCACCGTCTTGGGTGATTTCCATTCACCCAAGATCCAGCTTGAGCTGTTGGCTTTGTCTTCACCACCTACCCCAAAGGCAAAGTCTACTTGGTCTTGTCCTTCATAGCCCACCATTTCTGGAATGTTGCCTGCATTACGGTCGCCACCGTTGGCAAAGATGATGTAGGCATCTGGGTAACGATCAAGCGCGATGCGGATACTATCCGTCGCGCTTCCATCGTCATCATTGAAGCCATATGCATCATCCACCATGCGCAGGTTGCGCACAATGTTCAGTCGTTCAGCGAACGGCATGAACGGCTTGCCCTTCTTGCGTGTTAGCCAGGCATCGCTATTGACGCCTACCAACAACTTATCACCCAGGGCACGGGCAGCTTCAAATAGCTTGATGTGCCCGCTGTGGATTGGGTCAAATCCACCAGATACTACCACAACAGTTGTCATGTTGTCTCCTTAGTTGAAGTCAAACAGGTTGTTCACCACACTATGAGTGTCCTGGTAGCCTTTGACGATGCTACGAGAATCCAAGTAACCAGCAACACTGTCGATGTATTCAATAGGATTCTCTACAGTGAGGACGTTTTCGATAATCTTGGAGGTAACCAATGCTTCAGTTGGAACCCAAGGGCTGAGTTCAAGCTTGCTCTTTCTTGCAGCCAAGGTAGCAAACTCACGTGGATCAAAGTCGCCTACCAATGCCATGCTGAGGTCAACGCTCTGGTTGGTTTGCTGCAATGCTTTGATGTTCACATACACGTTGTGAGCCATCACATACAGATAGCTGCTAACGTCCCAGCTGGTCTTTCCCACCTTGTCGATCTTGTTCTTGCTGCCTTGTTCCAGCCAGAGCGATGGATCATTGAGCAATTCCTTGTCATGGAATACATCGTCTGGGTCTAGTCCACGTGCCATAAGTGCCTGCATGTCAGGCACGCCGTGGTTGTGCACACACAGGTCGCCCGCTGTCAGACGCTCAAAGATAGGGCTGGTGGCTGGCATTGGTAGCTGACTGCCATAGAACAACTTGTCGTCAATCACAGGCTCTGATGACATCTTGAACTTGCGGTTGTTGATGTCGATGCTGCTATACATCTGCCCTTTGGTAGCCATGATGAACGCACTAGCAGCGTCATAGGTCACTTCAATATCTGGGTTGACTAGCTTGCGCAACATGCGCTTGATAGTGGTGTAGTAGACGGCAAACTCGTTACGGCTTACACCCAGGTAGTGCAAGTGGTCATACTTGCCCTGTTCAAGGTAGCCGCCATCGCGCAGCCAGATCAACAGCTTGAGCAGCACGACCAAGTTCTTGCTGGTTGAACCTCCAAAGCCCCAGCCTTCAAACGGGTAGTCCTTGACTTCATCAAACCAGTGACGTGCTTCAGCAACCGTGCGGCCCTGCATACTGTTGAGAAGCTTGGTATTGTATTTGCGGTTTTTAACAAACCAGTCGTTGTTGAACTTGGTGTAATCCAAACACTGGTCAAAGCTGGTGATACCGTTACGTGAACTGAACGGCTCGCTTGCTGCTAGGGTGGGCACGTCGAGGATCATGCTGTAATCAGCAGTGTGTTCCAAGTAGTCTAGGATTTTCTGACGCAGCGTGTCGTCAGTCTTGAAGTTCTTCCAGTCACACTTGAGCACGCCGGTGATGATTTGGAATCCACCACTGTCGCCCAGGATAAACGTGTTCTTGCGATCACGCTTCTGGATCATGACTTCTTCGAGGTCACACTTGTTAGTATCAAGCTGGGCGTGACCAGCTGAGTAAAGTCCCCACTTATACTTGAAGTAACTGTCATCCTTAAGGAAATCCAATCCTTGGATACCTTTTTCGAAACCAGGCGGTGTGCGGGTTTCTGGATGCTGTATTGTTCCTACATAGAAGCCGCTAATGCTTGGCAGGAAAACCGCGTAGTCTCTATTGGACTCGTTCAGATCGATAGTGCTCTTTGTCATGCAAAATTCCTAAATTATTCAATGAATATAACAGATTAGTGGGCGCAGGTCAAGCGGTTCATTGTGTCCTGCCAGCCTGTTACTGCTTCAACTTGGTCGCCCGGGAACCCGCGCAACTCTATAGCGTGTGCTAATGGGTAATCATTGCCGCCAGGTTCACATCGGTCACCAAAGAACCGAACAGGGCGTCCAACAAAGTCTCGGAGGATTTGGCTCTTGTCACAGCCAGTTTGCGTTATGTCGACACCAGTTTCACCGCCAATGTGTGCCACACAATCAAGCTTGCTACCAAAGCAACGGTTGAATGTCTCAACGATCTGTGCTCTCTCGCCAGTGGCATGGTCAAATGCCACATATTCGGCTCGTTGCTCTAAGTTGGCATTACGGCCCACTGTGCTGAAATTTACGGCACCTGGGCGGTGCTCAAAGTGACGACCAGTCTTGGTTGGACAATGACTTGAATGCAGCACATCAACCAAATGATTCTGTGCTGCTTGAGGAAGAGTCCAGGGTGAGGCGTAAACCTCGACCCCGTTCTCCCAAATGCTGTTGCCAGAGCAACTATAGATTCGCTTGCAGGCGGCGACAATTTCGCCGCCTAGCTGTTCTACGGTTTTGATGTAATCACTACCACTTACTAGGAACACCTCGTTCTTTTGGGCAAACGCCAAGAAGAAATCGTAAAACTCTGGAGTGATCTTTTGACGGCTAGGTGTTAGTGTTCCGTCTACATCAAACACGTAGGCTGTCGTCATGCAGCCTGTCCAGTCCAGGGCGCCTGGAATACTCCCACGTGGATCTTGAGCTTCTTAGGGCTACGGGTTGGGCTCAGGCGCACGTTCACGTCAAACGTGTATGCATTGTCACGAGTAGTGGTGTCAATGCTGTAGTCATAGATTAGACGCTCCTTTTGGAGGTCAGTGAGGTAGGCATTAAACATGCCGCGCACTGGCTTGGGATTGCCAACTTCAAGAACTCCATCCCAGGGCTCAATGATCTTGAGCAGGTCAAATTTGATGTCGTTCAAGCTAATAGTTTTGTTGGACATGGTCTTTCCTTTATGCAACACTTGCGATTTTGTTGGTTTTGGTTGATGCGAAGGTTAATGTAGCGCCGTTCTCACCGTCTTCGCTTACGGTGATTTCCATATTACGTCCAGGGTAACGAGCGTGAATGGACTCAGCAAGCTCTTGTGCGATCATTTCGCAACTCTTGTAGTCCAGCACAAGTGCACCTTGGGCGTAAAGATTTTCTAGCCAGCGTTTGAACTGGATAAACTCGATATCGCGGTCATCATGGAATACCTGGATGGCTACGCGAAAATGGAAGATATGGCGGTGCGGATATCCAAGAAAGCTGACGTCATATTCATCGCCAGTTGCCAATTTTGGATCAGTCAATGCCGCAGGATACTTATGGATGCCTTCCTTGTGGAAAGTAACCCAAATCATCCCACTGGTCTGTGATAGCACTAGTGTCATGGGGTTCCTCTTACTTCTTGTCATCAACTACGACTGGCTTAAAGTCTTTGGGTGCAGTGTGAGCAGGTTTCTTTTCATCAGCTGCTGGCTCCAGCAAGCCTTCACGTTCAGCACGAGCCTGCTCAATTTTCAACATCTCCCACAGCTTCCAGTCGATGGCTTGTATGTATTCTAGGATCTTTGCTTGGAACTCTTTGGCGTCGAGTTCTTCAGCACTCTGCTCTTCCTCAATCAGTCTGATCTTCTTGACCATGAATTTTCCTTTGCCGGTTATCTGCTAATAGCAGGCAGGATGTAGCTATAGGTGCCAATGCCACTGTCAACTTCGATCTGACATGCGCCCTGGTCGCTGAAACGAACCACAATGGTTCCGCCCAGCTTGAGGATGTTGAGGAACGTCTGTAGCGGCCAACTCCAAGTGGTAGCAAGTTCGCCAGTGATGTTTTCAGCAAACACACGACGACCCAATACGCCACCTTCAGCGTTACCAACTTCAAACACCAGGCTGCCCTTTTCAGTCTTGACGCTGAATGCGGGATCAATGCCTGCGTAAATACCAGCAACTTCTGCCAGCTGAGCAATGCGCTTGGTTGCAGGCTCAACGATAACTGACCAGTTTGCACCACGGAATGTCGCAACCTTCATTGTCTGTTCGACAATCTCTTTGCTCATAAAGCGATATTGGTCCCTGTTGCCTTCGTTGTCCTGGAATACCAAGTTGGTAGGCACTTCGACGCCATTGCGCTCACGGCGTTCAACGTTGATCTTTGCATCTGCCGTTTGATAGTTGCTCAGTTTAGTCAAGCTGCTCAACAGGCCCAGGTTACCCATACCAAACTCGCCTACGAAGTCCTTGACTTCATCGTGCAGAGTAGCAGTAAGGATCACAGTCTTGTCAGCGTCCATTGCTGCCAGCTTGGTTGCGCCGTCAGCGCCGTTGATCTTGATGTTTTCGATGCCGAGTCCGGCAGTGTGCTTGACAATATCAAGCAGAACGGATTTCATATCCATGTAGTGTTTCCTTTGTAGGTTGAGTGTTGAATTGATAAGTCATTGTAACATAAGAGTTTTTTGTTTGCAACCTAAAAATCAAACAAATCGTTGAAAGTTGTCTTGGCCTCTGCACGGGACAAGTCCCAGCCCAGAGTATCCAATAGGTTGCTAATCTTCTTGGTGACAATTGAGTCTTCCATACCGTCATTGTCAAACGGCAATTCCTTATACCAGTCTGGAATGCGCTTTTCGTCAGTGGGGATGCCAATGCTGGTCATGCCCAGTGGATTGGGCTTGAGTTTGCACACGATGGTCTTCATACCATCTTCAATTTCCATGCTGTATTGGTCACCGTGCATTTTGCGCAGACGGTTGTAGTTGATAGCAGCCATAACGTGACCCACGCCACACGCGCCAGTTTTCTCCCACTGCTTGGTATAGCGAGTGAGGTTGTTGACTGCTTTGGGTGTGCCCTTTTCCCAAGGCTGCATTGCGCGGAAATGCTGACGGAATTCAGTAATGCGCGCAATGATCTCTTGCTCAGTGCCGCCCTCCAATGTCTTCATCAGGATCTCTTTAAGGAAGTCCTGCATGTATTCTGGTGTGTCACTGCGCTTGATTTCCAAGCCCATAACTTTGAGCTTGCCGCTCTTGCCATCAACGTCACGGCGTGTGCCTTCATCGTCGATCACAAGGATGCCATAACGCTTCTTGCTGATGAACAGCCCACGGGTTCCGACAGTTTCACGTGCCGCACGGATCAATCGTCCATACTTCTCTGGGCAGTTATGGCTACGTTCCATGTAGGACGGGAAGGTCGCGTTAACCTGGACACCAACTGTATCATACAGGGCAATTACTGTATCCTTGTCCCATTTGAACTCGCCGCTCTCAATCTCCTTGCGGAAGACCGGGTAGGCACTAAAATACACAGAGTCAGTATCACCATAGATGATGCTCTTGCCCACGTAATTGTATTCGCCTGTGAAGGATTCATTTGTTGCCGCAGCCATGTGACGGGCAACGCCACGGCCAGTCAGTGTGGTGCTCTGTCCTAGTCGTTGGTCAAAGAATCTACAATGTGGGTTGAGCAAAGCGCCATACAATGAGTTGAGGTTGATCTTCTTCACCAGCTGACGCTTATCCCAGAACGCAAAGTCCTTCTCGTGCCCTTGCTTTCCTTTGAACTCTTCTGCTTTGGCCTGCAACTGCTTTCGTTCAGCATACCAACGTGCAAGCAACCCAGGAATCACGCCCTCTTTTTCAAACGTGAAGATTGTTCCGTTGCTGGTAATGCACCAAGGTTTGCCGTCATTGAAAACCAGTTGGTAGATCTCAGCACCAGTTGCACTAAAGCTGGTGCCATCTTCAAAGTCGACATACAGCACAGTTTCACGGTCACGAGCCATAACTAGCTCGTATTCTTTACACGCAAACTTACCTTCCCAATACTTGGGGAACGGGCTGTCTTGCAGCGTTTTGCCAAAGCGGAATACTTCATCAGGGTTGGTTGGATCCTTGACTTTCTCCTTGAACCCTTTGGCTCGCGATATCTGTTCCATAAGCCCAGCAGTTGTAAGCGTGTGTCTTACTTGACCGACAATAGTTTCTGTGCTCATATTGCAGGCACGTAGGATAGATGGATACAGCGAGTTCAAGTCCATTGAACCTGGCCATTCATGCATACCCTTGACTGGAGTTGCAACATATGCGCCAGCCGCTGGAATGTGTTCGTTGTCACGTGCTTTGTCAGGAACAATCAAGCCACGCGAGTGCGCCTCATTGACGATGGCTTGCTCTGTCTGCGCCACAGCGCCCATTGTCGTAGGCAACAGCACCGTGTTAGCATGAGCAAGGAGGTTGGCTTGGTCAATGTATTGCAGTTTGTCGTCAAGCTTGCGCAAGAGGTCCGTGTCTTGGATGTTATACGCAATGAACTTCTTGAAATCGTTATTGTATAGCTGGTCTAGGGTTCCAGAATACTCTACCTTGCGTTCGCCCAATTCGTGCTCGGCAATTGCGTCAAGGCTGTAACTGTGCATTTCGTGATAGGTGTATTTCTGGTAGAGTTGCATGTAGTCAAGATGAATACGCCCAACTAGGTCGTAAGTCTCCTGTTCCTTGCCATACATTTCATACTTGCGTTTCTTGGGATACTGGCCCCAGAGGCAAAGCCTGCGAGTGTAGTCCTTGCCAATCACAAGGTTCATGCGGTTGACCATGTATGGAATATCGAACCCGTCGCTGTTCCATCCGCTAAGAATGTCCGCGTCGTCCACCAATTCAATGAACGTTTGCAGCAACTCTTCTTCAGTTTCCATGAGGAACACGTTGTCAAAGTCACTGACGATTTGCTCGGCTTCAACCTCTGACATGCCCTTGGGCTTGATGACGAGACACACAGTCTTGTTTAGCCAGTTCAGGTGCAAGCCCACTGCCGTGATCATATTGAAGGGATCATCAGGCGGCGCAAAGCCGAGCTCTTTGTTGAAGTCGACCTCGATGTCGAAAAAGGCAATGTTTAGTCGTGGTGGTTCGGCATCCATGTAATTGTCAGCAAGGCAACGAAATACGACGTTGACGTCGCTTTCATACAGGCGCTTGCCAGCCATGGCTTTCTTTTCTTTTCCAAACGCCTTGCCACTGGTGGTCTGGAATTTTGCAAGCGGCTCACCAAAAATGCTGGTGTGCTTGCCTTTGGGGTCCTGATAGTAGAACACGTAACGAGCTGGGTATTGCGTGTATTTTCGCAAGCCAGTATCATCGCGTTCTACCACAAAGACCATATCGCGGTCTCTGTCTAGGAGAGCATCTACATACAACGGGTATTATTCCTGGTTAAAGATTTCGGGTCATCATATACATGACCAACTGCTCGAGATCGTCGAGACAAATTACTTCAGCTTGCGCTTTGAGCCAGCTAGATCGATATTTAGCTGTGGTTGCATTGACATCTTCGCAGGATACGCTTTTGGGCGTAATTTTTACGACTCGACCAATCTTGGTCATGCTAGCAGTGTATGGAGTGACCACAATACTGCCCACATGGATTTCACGACCAATCTTATCGTAACCAACTTCAAGTCCCTTGGCCAAGGCCAGACTCCAATTTCCTCATCACCAGTTCTTCCTGGCTCATTTTTATGCATAGATGGGGAAGAGTCCACTTGCTCCCATCTACGCTGTCTATGTTGATGATTGTCTGGCCACCCAATATGGTGCTAAAATAGCTGATGCATCCGTGTTTTAACACAGTGCCGGCATTGAGGTCACCATAGGGTATGTAAACAACCCAATCACCTACTGCAATATGGCAGTCAAAGCGATCAGTAATCGCGTCCGACGGCAACCAGAATGTCCTCGAGTTCGCCTAGAGCTTCACGCTTGTTTTCAAGGTCGGCTTTGTAGGCAGTTTTGATGGCCTTGTTCAATACAGCTGGCTTAATGTCCAGCTCTTCAGCGATTGCTTTGACAGTGTCGTCTAGGCCGCCCTTGAGCGTATCCAGTTCAGTGTAAACCTGAATGCCCTCGGTTACAATCTGCTTGAGTTTCTTAATCTCTTCGTCAGAAAATTCTCTGCTCACGTCTATCTCCAGTTATGAAAGTGCAGCGCACATTCCTGTCACGCTGCATATCAAGATAACAGAAGAAACCAGTGATGTCAACAGGTTATTTGATGTAGCAATCACCACGGTCTGTGAGTGCAATTGCTGCGGCAGTGGTGGCTCGCACATCATTATGATGCATCTGACCAATGCTCTTGATGGGAGTCATGTAGACAATGGGATTCTGTTTGAGGCCGAGACAGATGGTTTCGGCCATGACCATCGCACCGCGTATATCATCCGCTTTGACCTGGAACCTTTGCTCACGGGCACCGGCTTGTTTCTGATCCACCTCAGAGCTTCGCCCAGTGGAATGTGGCCAAACTTCAATCACAACTTCGTAAAAGCTCATTTCGGAGGGTTCCTCAGTTCGTTGATGTAAAATTGCATGAAGCTTTCCCATGCAACCAGCGGCGCAATCTCACGGAACATGCGGTCCATGACCCAATAGGGCCAATCTTGGATGATGGCAATTTGTGCAGCACATTGCACATTGTAATGAGCGTCGCCCGCTTCACCTGTGCCTTCGGCGGCATTGTGGTAGCTGGCTTGGTTCAGGAACCGCTTGAAATCAGCAAACCCAGGTTCAGGGCATTCAGCGTTGGCAGGCCAAGGACGAATGGAACGAGGCATGATCACTCCTGTGAGTAAAGTTTGTTGTCGCACCGCTGACACTTACACACCAGGCGTGTCATCTTGGGCGCAAATGCAGTCAGCAGTCCGAGAAAGCCCATGTTGAAGTAGCCGTGAGTTTCGATCATCACGTCTTCAGGAATCCAATGGCCGTCGCCAGCGTTGTATTCAATCCAGACGTCGTGTGGGATGGATTGATCACACGCCTTGCACCATCGTAGTTCACTCATGTCTTCTTCCTTCAAGCCGTTTGGGTCGGAACCACCACTTGCAGGATGAGTGCAATTTCGTCCGACAGTTGGGTGAATCCGAAACGCGCAACCATGTGCGCAACACCGTCGCCGTCAACCAGGACGTCGCCAACGCTGATGCTCTTGGCCGGGCAGAACGTCTCCATGCGCGCCTTGCCGTAACCGTTGCCCACGGCGAACGCTTCGTCGAGCGATTCAGTGTCGATGAAACGAGTCAGTTGAAACAGCTTCATTCCAACGGCGGTCTTGACAGCCTTTTCCACTTCGTCGTCTTCAAGGAAGCCGCCGGTAAGGTCGAGGTAAGTCTTGCCCCATGCAACTTTGCTCCAGCAGCCAGCAGCGTTGACTTCGTCGGCGCGGGCGTCGGTGAGTTGGACTTGGAAAACTTGGATCATGTTCTGTCTCCGTTGCTTACCCTATGACTATAACCGATGTGTCTCGGTATGTCAACACCAGATTAGGTTGCCGGCATGTTCTTTTGCAGTTTTTTTCAGCAAAGGAACAGTGAATCTGAGGTCGTAAGGGTCCTGTTTCTGTATACGCCGGGTCTCCATCGCCACTTCGATCAAGACGCGGTCGGACAAGAGCATTTCAGCTCGTTCCATGAGCAGGCTGTGGCTGTAAGGGAATTTCATGGCGTCACTTCATCATGTAGGCGCGCCGAGTGCCAGCACCTTCAACTTCAGTGGTCGGAAGATAGCGGAAGCCGCCATAGCGGCCAGCATCGAGAAGAAGGCTCTCGATCATCACGCAAATGGCTTCACGCCCTTCAGGCGTCGAGCCCGGCGCGGCGAGCATTTCATTCGCACGTTCAACAAGCTGGCTGATGGGAAGGGTCTTGCGCATGTTCCGGGCTCCTTTGCTTACAATTCAATATAAGCAAAGCGCCTTGGTTTGTCAAGCATATTTTAGCTTGAGCATCACATGAAGTTCAGGATCACATTGGCTGAATTCAGCCCATGCATCTAGTGATGTAAATGTGTGGCCACGCCACGCCCATTCATGTCGCAATTCAAAACGTGGATTTAGCTTTTCCTTGAAAAGACAGACGGCAGGCCCATCTGCACGATGCAGCTTACCGTGTAGATACCATTTTTCGCTGTCGGGCATAATCATAGCAGGACCTTTACGACGATGCATTTCTCCCATCGCGTAGTAGGTATGACATCCCTCAGACACTTTGGACCAAGCTGGTCCTAGCAGTTCATTGCGGTGCCGCATTCCATGCGTATGCCACTGTAGTTCGTCACCATCGTCGATGATGACAGACGGATGATCTTCAAAGCTATGAAGTTGGCCATTCCAGAGCCATTCTTCACGTTTGCGTGAGGTAACTCCAAGATGATTGATCCCACCGGGTAATACCCGGTGGGTCAGATCTGAAAGTGAGGATGGCATCATGGTCATAATTCATCATAACACAGCCACGAGCTGATGTCAAACGCGACGTATGAAGCTGGAGTGCACCCAATGGTCGTCGTTGATACGAGCCCAGTCGCCACGTGTTTCAATGACTTCGATTTGAGTGCCTTTCTTGAGGGAATCCAGCACTGCAAAGTTGGTTCCAGGACCACCACGGACATTCAGTGTGGTAGGAACAACAATGTAGGCAACGCCGTCATCGCCACGGTCATTGGCAAGGTGTCGCTTCATCAGCTTCATAGGGAAAGCAGGGCCTGGGTCAGTTTTCCAGCCACGGGTATCAATTTCTTCATGGCTTACGACGTCGATTATATCATACGTTTCGATAAGAGCAGCCGTAAGTTCATCCACACTCTTGAGTTGTTCCGGAGTATAGCGCGGCCAGTAGAACGTTCCCGAGCCCACTCTTGCATGTGGTGCTTCAATGAGTCCGTTTGGAAAATCTGCGGCATCTACTGTATTCCCATATGCATCCTGGAATTGAGTGTTGTTCACTTTTCGCAGGAATCCAATGTTGACAATCTCAATGCCAATTGAGTGGCTGTTGAGGCCACTGTAGCCCATATGACTGCTTGGACCGGCATGCCATGCTTTGATGTTAAATGGGACCAGCTGAGTAATGGTTCCATCCAGATCTACTACGACGTGAGCACTAACACCACTGCCTTTTCTAGTTAGAGCAGCAATAGCAGATTCAGCTGAGTAGCCTGCAGTGTAGTGTTCAACAACGAATCGTGGGGTGATCGTCCCGCCCACGTTGGCTGATTTGATGTATTCCGCACCTTCGATGAGATGATTCTTAATGGTAACTGTCATGTGACTGTCTCCTTGATGTGGGTATTTATTTAACGGTAGAAGAAACCCAGCCTGGATACACTCAGGTGCCCATCAGCATCATCATAGTTGAGCTCTAGTTTATAGCCACGGCTCAAAAACATTTGGTTCTCTGCATCCGTCATGTCTTCCCAGATTGGAATGATGTCAGTCGCACCTGGTGGGAAATCTACGCCACTACGCAAATGAATTTCGATGATCTGATCATGGATGAATTCTATGTTAAATCGTGGAACATCACTAAGTGTGTTGAGCCACTGTGGTAGGCGCCAGTGTGGTGGATCGATTCGATGCCATGCACTAAACCGATACATCTCTTGACTAGTTCTATAACCCTGTGCTGCAAAAACAGGGCGCAATCCAAATGATCCGTTGACTTCGCCCCATTCATAGTCAATAGTTATTTGAGGTCCATGGAAGTATTCGCACCAAAATTCTCCTGGACGAACAGAGCTAGTGTCGCCGCGCTTGAGTTGGGCGCGCCGCGCACCTACACCCATTCCGCTCAAATTGTAGACGGGGCGTATGATGTAGTCTCCGTCCTTGGGCACACTCACACCACCTGGCCCTGCACAATAGCCCAGCCTGAGTGCTAGTTCTAGTTTGTTGAACAGCCATCGGTGTTGTGGATATGCATTCCACGCATCGCTGTCAAAACGAACATCAGGCAATGCGGTCTTTCAGTAGTTGGTGTATTCCAGCATCATACTTGCCATAGAGATCCTTGATCATTTGGGCTTGCTGGCTGTCATTGGCGCGGGCAAAGTTGGCACGGAATTCGGTTGCACTGCGCATTGGACTACCCATCACGTTGAAGTTGAAGGTAGGCACGGTTGTAACATATCCCACTTTGCTGAGTGGCTGCAAACTGCCTTGGTTTTTGGCATATGGTTGTAAGTAGCTTGGGCTTCCATCTTTCTTGGGGGCAAAACTGAAGCGAGGATCTTCGTCCATGTCCTTCTGGCTGATGGCAAAAATCAGCACAGTGTTTTCGGGATCATACTTGCTCACAATTTCCGCTGCCTGGTATGGGTTCTTGACCTGCACGATATGGTCTACTGGAACGCCCGCAAACTGTAGCAGACGCTGCTTTTCGTTGAAGTTGAATGGGCTACGAGGAGGCTCTACCTTGTCGCTGGTCGCAATGTATGCGTCACCAAACTTGTCCTTTAGCCATTTCCAAGCTTGCATGTGACCAATGTGTGGTGGTTGGAATCGACCAGGATAGATGACCACAGTTTTGTAGCCGCTCTGCTCTGGTGCTTCACGTATAGCTGATTCGTTAGTGCCTTCAAGAGCAGCCACCAATTTGGCCTGGAAACGCTGAAGCTTGGATACTAGAGCACGATCCATATTGTCTGTGGCAATGTCTATCAGGTTTGGAATGGCTCTACGCAAGAGGTATTGCAAGCTACCAGGGCTGAAAGGAATCTTCATAGCTGCACCCACTGGCTCAGCACGACGAATTTCGTCAGCCATTACCGCCTTTGCTTCGGGGCTGTCAGGTCCAACAGTGTCAACCTCAGTGGCGATTAGCTCATAGTAGATGCTATGAGGAACACGAACACCACGGACCTTTTCTTTGAGCTCTATTAGGCGCATTATCTCATCTCAGTTGGGGTGGTCGCCTTGACTTGCATTGCAAGCGGACCTTTGCGGTAAGTCTGACCACCAGCAAGATCTCGCGCTGCACTAGTCATTTCAAAATCGTTTAGCCCGAGACCAAGCTTGCGCAATTCTTGTGCAATGTGGTGCATTTTGGGATCAAGTGGCAACTGCACTTTTTGAGTTACTTTGCCATTGTTGGCAATCAGTAGAACGGCACCGTTTGCAGCATAGCCGCCAACCTCATTCACGGCTTCGCCCATGTGGCCAGTTCTGCCACTATGTTGTTTCTTGACAGCCGCATAACGTGACTTCAACAATGCAATACGCTTTGCCGTTTCAGGAGAGTTATCGCCAGCATTTCTTGCACGGACAGCCTTCATGTATTCGGCTTCAATCTGCCCCAACTTGTGAGTCACTTCTGCGTCCGAGGTCTCATTGAATGGCACCATTTCAGCTGGCAGGTCAAGCACTGTGCCTACATCAGTTGCGCCAAAGTCGATATACTTGTTGAGGATCTTGGCTAGCGTTTTGAGTTTTGCAGTGCGGAAAGTGACTTGGTCATGACGCACACTCATGTCAATACCATATGGCCAACGCACCTTCTTGAGGGTGGCAATTTCATCTGGCTCTAGTGTGATTGTGCGGGTGACCACTGTGATGCCTGGCTTGTATTCATCCAATTGAGTGTTGACTTCTGGCAGCTGACTTGGCTCTGACACCTTTTCAGGATTCTTTGCTAGCTCAGATGCACGGTGTGCTTGAGCAAGCTTCTTGTCGAGAAACTTGCGAATAACGTCCTGCGGGTCCTTGGCTTCACGAACTCCTTCAAGGATTTCGTTCGTGCTCATGATCTTCTTGGCCTGGGATAGAGTGCGGACTGTCTTTTCGAGTTCTTGTTGGTAATAGGGCAGCCATTTCTTGCCACTGTTAAGCTTGTCATGTGCATCTGCTAGTTCAGCATCAAGGTCATCTTTCCATACTGCGACAGTCTTGAAGTTGATGTAGTCTTGTTTGCGCAAGTCTTGGAAGATTGGGTTCTCTGAAATTTGACGGTTCAGTGCCTGTGGATGAGCAACACCACCTGGTGGGACAGTGAACTCCATCTTGAAATACTTGGTGTCGTTGTTGGCAGGATTGTCGTAGTCTACCTTGGTCATTGAGAACAAGTAGGTAGCGTGGACACTGCCTGCCTCAGTCATAACTGACTCGTCTGTCTCTTCTGGACCATATCCTTTTGGTGTTACATCCTTGCTGATGGAGCCAATAGGCTGAGTAAGAAGGCGACGTTCGCCATCGCGCCCAAGACGAGCACGAACATCAGGGGTAAAGTCACCCTTATCATCTACATATTTTGCTAGATGTGGAGGTAGTGATTCCGCTACCTGCTTGCGCTTTTGGGCGACTTTGCTACGAACGTCATTGATCTTCATTACTTTTTGCCTTTCAGTCCACTTATCATTCTACTGTAGATTTCCTTAGCACGGATCTTGGACTCGTAGATATGGGCGTTAGGACCATCAAATGCCACTGCGCCGCGATACTGTTGGATAAATTGACGCAGCCAAATGCTCACGTCTGAACTACCGACTTCGTAAACTGGACCGAGATCAAATGCAAAACTGTCAGCAGCTTGGTCAAGAGCTGGTTCTGGGTTACGAGCACGTTCAGGTGAAATGATGCCACGTTGTGCTGCCATACGTAGGATATCAGCACCTGCAAGCTCTGTGCCCTCATCTTCATCGCCAAATTCAACGATGGTTTCTTCTTGTGCCAAGCCATCAATGTCAGCATTCAAGCTGTCAATGTCTGCTAGATCTGGTGGGCCCATAACGTCAGCAATGTCATCTGCATCGCGAACTTCGTTGTATTCCAAATAATGCTTGACGGTATCAATGTAGTCAGCAGCCTTTGTGATCTTAGCCTGAATCCAAGGCTCAAGATTGTCCGTGTCCTGGATCATCTTGTGCAATGCAACTGCATACTTGGCGATGTCGTAAAGCTGGCGCTTGGCCATGAAGCCATCATCATCCTGGTCGTCAAGGACGCCTTCGCGCAGTTTACGTGACTCGGTTGCTTTGACTACTTTTTTCATATACTCACCGTTGATGTCCTGGGTTTTACGTGCTGCTAGTGCTACACCTTTTTCTCGATTTGAACGTTTGCGGGAATGTTGGAAGTCTTCAGGTGATGGTCGGTTATCGCTCATCTTCTTGTGTTCAGCGTCAGCCTTTGCTGCATATGACTTGGCTGTCTTAGCGGAAATTTCATCCAACTTGGTTTCGTCAGTCTTTTGACGGCCCTTGAGCAATCCATGGATCGCCTTGGCCTCTTTACCCTTGATACGAGGATCCTTTTTGATCTCCTTGTCCACAGCATCTTTGTTGTATTCGGACTCGGTCATGCCCTGGCGGAATCCGCCCAATTGCTTGTTACCTGCCACTTTTTTCAACTCTTCCCATGTGATTGGTTTGCCATTAAGTGTATACTGACGTGGTCTTCCGCCAGTTGCTGTTATGGTGTGCATGGCGCCATCACGACCCATGAAAGAAGTCCTGGCACCGTCTGAATACATGCCAGCATATGCACTGAAATCGACAATGTCGCCTTCATTGAGTTTGTTCTTACTTGGCATTCTTGTTCTCCATTTGTGGGCGACGTATCATCTTGGTCTTCTTTTTCTTGTGCTTGTCCTGTTTGTAATAAACACTAGCAGCAGGATCACCACCGCCCAAGCCCATTGCAACTCCGGCAACGGCTCCGGCGGTGGTTTCAGTTATGACGTCCCGTATTTTCATACAGGTATTTATTACTCCAAGCAATCTAGCTGTCAAGCGTCTGGATTGGATAGAATGAATACGTCCTTGTAAATGCCGCTAGTGTTTACATGCATATGATAGCCGATCTGTGCAGCAAATTTCTGTGCAAATCGTGAATACAGTTTAGCTCTACGCGGGCTATCTCCTGCTGACTTGTTAGCTGTAAAATATATAGCCTCAGGACGATAACCGTCTGATGATAACTCATTCCACCAATTAGTAATGACATCAACCACGGTTGCAAATACTTTGAATTCACTGCCTTGACCAGTTGCAATTGAAGTATGGTGTCCACCGTGGTTTTCACGAACAAAACTGATTTCCCATTGTTCCTCATTCTCTTCAATAAATCCAATGACAAGATCGTCTTCATGGTCAATACTAGCATGTGCTTCGTATTCATTGAACGATTTGGTAACCCAGCGCCAAGGAGCGGGTTGGTTGAGTGATTCTACAAGTCTAATGTCTGCAATTTTCATGTCATTCCAATCTATCTGCGCAACGAGTCAATTCGCGGTCAATTCGTCGATCCATCTTCTTGCTAGCAGTAACGATTTTCTTCTTCTTGGCGCGCAGTGTCTGCTCTTCTTCAGGTGTAAGGTAAGTTCGATTCTCAAGTCCTAGGTAAACACGGGCATCTTCCAAGGCAACCGCGTTCATGGGTCCTTCAGTTGCTACGATTTCATCCATTTCTAGTCTCTTTTTCATGTCGAACTCCCTTATGAGTCTTGATATGGTTGACAATCTCTTCTTTGAGACGATCAACATCTTCACGTTTGAGATAGGGCAAGGAGAACCAATGCTTAAACCAAGCATCTGATCCTGGCACTAGTTTCTTCTTTCGTTCTTGTTTGTGGCGGTCAGTGCCCGCCACGGATATGTTTTCCATTACACGATTGCCCTTACCTGCAATCAAGATAGTATAGTTGTATGGCGAGTTGCGTTTATAGGCCAGTTTGAATAGCTTATCGTTCATAGGTTCAACTACTTCACTGTCACGAACTAGATAAGAGTCGTTCTTGTTGATCAAGCTAGCCCATACTTTCTGGCTAAATTTAGTTTGGTCTGTATCAGCTACTAAGTTGAACCCTTTCGCCAACATTGCTTCATACATCAAACTAGCCCAGCCTTGCCGTCGGAATTTGGGACTTACCCATGCCATTCCTGCCCTGTAAGTTTTAGTGCTGACTGATGGAATTGCTTTTCGAATCATTTGCAAATATCCAACCATAGTAGTAACATTGGAATCAGTGATCATTACATAGCCTACATCGCCACCGTTTACTAAATCATTGCTCATGTAAAGTGTCTTGTCACCAATTTCTCGGATTTTTGTATAGTGACTGTCACGGACCATTTGTAATTTGGCACCAGCTCTTTGACGATTAGCACTGTCATTGTTCAAATTTGGGATGATGTTGATTTCATCAAGCGGCTGCTCATAAAGGTGTCCGCCCTCGAGGCAAGCTTGCTCAAGTGGTGTTCGTTCCTCGTGAATGTCCTTGTATGTGGTGTGCGGGAATTCACGGATCAATTGCAACAGTTTGCGGACTGGCAAGCTGACCTGCATGATGGGGACCATTTCATCCTGGTTCCATGCTGCTAGCCAACGGTGGTGTCCGTCAATGATATAGTTGTCACTGCTTACAATCAGCGGCTTCTTGTCAACGCTATCACTTGGACGACCACCAGTGCTCATCATTTTGCGAACACCTGCATCACTGAACTCGCTCTGCACGGCTTTGAGTTCACGGGCATGGACTTCTCCGTTACGGACTCGACCACCATGTGAACGTAGATACTTGAGCAGCTCAGGATAGTGATCACGATGAACTTGTGGCATATCCTGGCGCTTGACTCCTAGCGTGTCGTTAGGGTGTGGTTTGCGAATTTCCATGTCATTGGATTCTTGTGTCTTGCGACGAACGTCAAATACCAGTCCTGTTACGTAACTCTTACCAAGCTTCATATCCTTGCTAACGCGGTGATGTCCGTCAATGATCAAGAACTCACCATTACCGGTGCTGGCAATTATTGGCAGCTTCCACAAGTGTTCAGGAACGTCCCAGAATACCGGGTCACCGCCACCGTGGTCATCTAACCAATCCTGTGTTGCGCGAACCTGGCTTTTGTTGACCATTTTTTTCAAAACGCCCAAGTCATTGCCAAGTTCTTTGATTTGGTTTTCAATACTGATCACAATCCAATCCAAGTTGCCACGATCCTGGTTGAACTGGGTGCTGACTGGAATGTCTATAGGACGCAAACTTTCTTGCACTGTCTGCTCACGACGACGCAGTAAGAATTCAGTCATACGGCCTACTGGCTGCCAAGCAAATTCCATGTTATGCCGGTCTGCAAAACGCTGGATTAGACGTTTGTATAGTTCAGCACGACTATCTCGGATATTGGGATTATCAGCCGCGGCACCTTCACGCTTTGCAATAAAGCCTAGACTTTGGACGTCTGGACGTTTGGTCATAAACTCCTGGATAATGGCGATCACTGTAGCAAAGATGCGGAATTCATCACCCTCTCCAGTGCGGCGAATGCCCAGTCCTTTCTTAAATCCGGTGTCCCAATTTGGACTGTTTTTGGATTTGGGTTCAAAGAAAACTCTGATGACACCGTCATCAGCGGTATCAAATTCTGCCCAGGCTTCGTTTTGCCCTTCAATAGTCCAGGTCCATTTGTATGGTTGGTTGAACAATTCGTTCAGCTGGACTGATTCTGTGGTAGCAGTTTTGGTCTTGACAGCCATTAGTTTTGCACTCTGGCCAGTCCTGACGTGCTTCTCATAGGCTTTTATCTCTTGAGAGATGGCGTCGATTTCTTTGGTGTATTGTGCATACTTACCAGTGAGTTCGTTCACCTTGGCCGGGCTTGCATCAAACTCGTCGTTTTGGATCTTTTCCTTTTCAATCTCGAGCTCGTCGCTAATTTCGTAACGAGCCTTGTAAAGTTGCTTGCGTTCATCTTCTAGCTTTGTTAGCTCGTTGCGGTCATCGTCGTAAACCATGAAGTTAGCGTCGGTAATATCATCAGGATCCACAGCTGAGTATTTTGGACCATCTGTTGCGTCCATGTCAACCGCATACACGGTGATGCCTGGAATTTGCGCCAAGCGAGCCCAAATCTTCTGTCCGCCCTTTGATTGCTGGTCGTCACTCAACAGTGCATAGCCCTTACGGACCAATAGCACATACAGTTTGAGCATCAACCCGCGACCTTCATATTCACTGCTCACGGCAGTGACAGAAATGGCCACCGTGCGTTCATGGTTGTAAATGGCAGAATACCCGCGCTTGACCATAAGGACGCCCGCTGTTTTCTTCTTGACTGGATCCCATACAATGAAACCAGGGGCAGCACGGTCGTTGACAAACCCAATGTCAGGTGTCTTCAACACTTCCAGTTCGCCCATACGGCCAATGACCTTTCCTGAGCGTTTGATCACATCAAATTTGATACCGAACTTCTCATCCTTGCCTGTCCTGATGGTTTCAATAGCTTCCGCCATGGCAGGTTCCTGCCAGGCTGCCCTTGCTTGATCGATTGATGGAGTGGTGCGGCTGTTGTTGGGGTTGAGGAATTTGACATCACCAGCCATGAGTGCAGCCACCGTGGCTGGGTCCAGTTTGTCCAAGAAACGATGCAGACGGTCCTCGGGGTCGTAACCATTGGTTTCATAATTGGGCTTTCCACGGATCTCTATCCACTTGTCAGTTTGGTTAGACGTGACCTTGAGCACATCTTCATTACGGCCACGGATAAGTTCAAGTTCGTATGCGACTGATGGAGTTTTGGCTTCAGCCACGTTGCTAGCCTTTTTGCTCTTGGTTGCCATCAGCCTAACTTCTCCTCGATAACCTGCATCCAGTTTCTTCTCGATCTTGGTTTCATCAGACAATGTTCTTTTGATCTCAGTGTTAAGCATCTTTAGCTTATCGGCCAATTCTTTGTATGATGCATCACGACGTGACATTCCATCTAGCTGTGACGAAATTGCCTCAGCTTGTGTTTCTAGGTCTTCACGATAGGAAATGAGCTTTCTAAGTTCTGTTCGTGTTGTGCTGTCGACATAGGTATTGATGCCACTGTCCGTAATGTCCTCTGGGTTTACTGCATGAAATTGTATACGCTTCCCTTCGTTGTCACGCTTTCGATTGTAAACCCATTGGGAATCTTTAGTGGCTATTGCGTATACGTGTATGCCTGGTGTATTGGCCATTCTAGCCCAGAGTTTTCGTCCGCCGTCAGTTTGCTCTGCATCAGAGACTAGGTTATAACCTGCCCTAATAAGTGTAACATAGGCGTTAAACACAATCCCTCGGCCATCGTAACCATCTGCAACAATACTTACAGAAATCTGAAATGTCTTGCTGTCAAATCCACGAAACTTGTTATGGATTCCTTTGAATCCGATCATTCCTGCGACTTTGTTTTTTTCTTTGTCAACGACTACGACTGAGGGCTCATCCCATACCAAACTATCCTCTAAGAACAGGATATCAAAATTACCAAACTTAGCAATTCGTTTGCCGTCTTGATATAGGTTTTTAACTATAAGATGTCTCAAGTTGATATCAAATTTATCATCCTTTGGAGTATCGACGTAATCAATTGCTTCAGTTTGTTTAGGGGGCCACACAATAACAGGCACTTTCTTTATGCCCAATTGCTTGGCTGCATATGCACGGTGACGACCATCTTCACGACCATCAGCATAGATTTTGAGTGGATCGAGAGTGCGTCCGCTCTGAATGTGGCGCACCAGATCATCGATATTATCCTGGCTTGAGTCATCAATCTCAAGCGGGCGAACCCGACGCAGGTATTCATCTGGGCTCATCATAACCATTTGGGCGCCATCCTGCTTGTATTGCAAGTCGCCATACCAATCACTAGTGTCAGCAATTGGATAAGTTGAGACGGATTCGTTCATTCGGTTGAGGTAGTCTTGTAGCTTCATTTACGACTTTTCTTCTTGCGTGTGCGCTCTGGCATTGTGACTTCATCAAGGTAATATAGGTTGCTCTCCATCCAGCCCTCGGCAATCGCGGTGTCGCCGCGCCAGTCTCTATACAGTTGTGCAAGTTCACGTGCACTTGCTACAGCGCCTAGGTTGATTTCACGGAATACGTCAAATGCGATGCTTCCTAGTGGCACCTTGCGCCCGCCACTTGCGCGAACTCTTTGGTCCATAAACTCAAGTGCCTTGCGCAGGATCGCTTCACGTGGATCCATGATACGCTCATCAAGATCACGGAAAGATTCCCATGCTGCACCCACAGACTCTGGAGTATATCCACCAGTTTCAACTGAGGCTAGCCTAGTGTAATAGTCAGGAAATTCATTGAGGTGATCCAGTGCAATTTCCATGGCAGCTTGCATGTCGCTAGTGTGCTCCATTTCCACTCTCATGCCCATTTCAAGCTGGTCGACAAGCTCTTCTTCTGGCATGCCATGTTTCTGTGCAACCTGTGAAATTGTTGGCGTAGTCACATCCAATGGCGGCTGATCAAAGTCTTCACCAACCAGTCGTCCACGAAGAGGGTGCGGTGTTTCACCACCTGACGTTGGACGACGCTTCTTGGGTGTAGGTTCGCTGCCACGCACTTGGCTTCCAGTCGTTACATCCTCTGCCATGCTGCCCGGTTTGGGCAACCCGCCAGCCATCCACAATTGCTCATAAGCATCGATGCCGTAGTTCTTTTGCAGAAACTTTATAGCCATCTTGACCGCTGCGGCTTTCTTATCTCTTGCCTCGGTATACTCTGCACGACTGACTACCTTATAGAAAACCTCACGATTGTTCTCTCGAATCTGCAATTTCCATTTGGTTCCATTTGGATCACGAACACCGCGACTAGACTTTTTGTAATCTGTCCACGTAGCTACGTCGACAGTTTCGTCATTGCTGTTGACCCAGGTTGATACGCCACGCCCGCTACCCTTGAACGTCCATTCGCCAGTGTCTTCTTGAATACTTTCAACTGGCAATGCGGGGTCAGGGCTGTAGAAGTTTTTCTTGCGCATCACAGTTTTGGCGACGAGCTCTTTGCCTTTGCCATCAGGATTGAGCACGAACGGAATGTTGATGGCGCTGCTCAAATCCTTCATAACAGCTTCGGCGTCAACAGGCATGCCTGAAATATGCTTGCCCCACTTGCGATATTCCTTGGCAAACAGTTCGCCCAGTTCACGAATTGTGATCTGGCGCACGTTGCGTTCATCATTGACTCTATCTAGAAAGTGTTTAGTGAAATCAACATCGATCCCCAACTTGCCAAATACGGAATCGATTGCACGTTCAAGTGCACTGAGTTGTGGTTGTGTGATTGGATCAGCCATGAAAAAACCCTGCCTTTACAGTATTTAGTAAGGCAGGGTTATTCAGTTTTAGCCAAACATTACGCTTGGACGTCGATACCAGCTGTTCCGCCGATACCAGTGATGGTGCCGCCTGAAGTGTAGGTTAGGCCAACGGTGCTTACTCCAGCCAAGCTGAAGGTTGTGCCGTTGATCACAGTGATAACGAAGCTGTTGCCGTTGAGCGGAGTGCTCATGGTTCCAACAACACCGTCAATAGTCACAGTGTCACCAGTTGTCATGCCAGCAGTTGATGCCACAGTAACGACTGGAGTTGCTGCTACCGAGATACCAGTAATTGCTTTGCTTGCTGGAGCGTTGATGCTCCACTTGACCTTTTCTGGTCCAGTAACGCGCAATGTGCGGTTGTATAGGCGCTTGACGTTTACAGTCTCGCCATCAGCAGTGGTTGCGCTAATGCGGAATTCACCGTTAAGCAAGGTGCCTGCATCTTTGTCTACTAGCTTGAGTGTTTCAGTCCAGCCGCTTGATGTATCACGCACAACAAAGCGGTTGGTTGAACGCTGGCTAACAATGTGAGTGTCGTCTCCGCCAGCAGCTTCTACACCCGCAGCACGACGGTAGTGTGTAACTTGGATCTTGGTGCTGCCACCATCGCCAAAGTATTTCTTGTTAATTGGTCTACCCATTCTATTTCTCCTTCATAGAAGCCCAATGCAGGTTCTAGCTGCTACGAGGTGGGTTAATACCCCATAAGTCCCTGTCCAGGGCACAATTGAACTACCAGTATTTAGCTGGTAGAGGAGATTTACAGGTTTTCTGACAGTTTGTTCATGACTGCACGACTTACCAGATATTCAAATCGGTCATGCAGTTGAGTCAGCTCGTCATAGCTAAACGAGTCGCGGATTTGCTTTTCCCAGCGTTTGCGTTCACGACGATAAGGAACAATATCCCATTTGCGCATCTCCCCCATAAGGGCGAAGCAGCGGGCACGGAGTTCGGGAATTGAGACGATTTCAGCCATAGTGTAGCTTATACCAAAACAGCATTTCTTTATCGATGAGATCGCGAATGATTAACGGTTTAACAGCAGTTTCCCAATCAACATATGTCATACTCTTGCCAAACAAGTAGAATTTGGCAGAGTTCGTTGATGCGACCCAGATAGCTGGTCCGAATTCGTTATGGTATTGAAACTCACGAACGAATTCACCATCACGAATGTCGCCACGCAGAGCTCGTCGAAATCCAATTACGCCATTGGATAGAATCATACGGCTGTGGCTGAATCCGATTCGGTCAAACATGATGGTTATCAGGTGCCCCAGTGGATCTGAACCACGCCGTCCTTCTCTGTGACGTTCTCGATGAACAGGAAACGACCTTCAGTGCCTTCACGGTTCAAGCTGCCATGGTAGTAGGACAGCAGGAAATGAACCACATGGCTGACTTTGGCCGGGCCCGGGATGGTGACTTCGTAGTCCGTGGGCGCACTGACGCCGCCATTGTCATTCAGCCACCCCCACAGATATTCGATCTGCACACGGGTTCCGGCGGGCAGGACGTAATCAGGACCGAGATCGAATTCTTCGTAGGTCAGCTCTTCATCGGGCAGGAAGCGATCGTTTTCATCCATCACCTTGTCAGCGCAGAACCGCCAATACTCGTTGTCCAGCACATTGGACACATCCAACATGCCGATAGGAGCGAACGGATCGATCTGAACGAGCGTTGCAGCGTGAGTCATTACGTGGTCCTTTTTGCTTACAAGACCAATATAGCAAGACACATTGGTTGTGTCAAGCCTTAACTGAAGTGACTCATTACGATCATCTTAAAATCTCTCATGTCCAGCTTGAGCTCTGGAAAGGCGGCCATGACAGCCATCATAGTCACCATAGGACCCTCGTCCTCCCATTCGAGATTCATGCCCTTGCCAAAGCCGTCATAGCCGTCAGCAACAGCAATGATCTTTCCAGCATAGGCATACTCACCATTCATGCCATCGTAGATGAGGTCAAACCGAGCATCCGGTGACCCCTCCAGTTCTGGCGTGAACTTCTCCCAGGTCACGTTGTCGTATCCGACATCAACACCATAGATAACGTAATCAGTTCTGTCAACACTCATTTTGCATTTCCTTCAGCTGGTTGTAAAGACGTGTGCTGGCCAAGTTCTTGAGCTTGCTTTCTGCCATGATGTCAGCGTGTGGCCAAAACTGAGCAATCATTTGGTTGCTGGCGGTATGCGAGTAATAGTCACTGTGAGCGCGAAGTTTGTTGCTAGCGTAGCCTGCCTCGCGCAACACGTCACGGTCAGGCAGAACACGGTCATCGACTTCGCGAAGATACTCACTACGGCTAACGCTGTAGTGCATCGTGGGACGAACACCACGCCAAGAGTCAACCACACGTTTCCAACGGTCATCATCTGGAGTGATAAACCGGTTGCTGTGAATCCATTCGTGGTGAGTATCGAACACAAGCGCAACCAGATCAGCCAACTGGACGATGTCGTCAAGTCCGCTACTGTATTCGTCGTTCTCGATGGTCATCATGTTGCGAAGCTCTGGACTCAGCCTGCCATGAATGGCACGAATACCATCAGCGCCTAGCCGACCAGTCAGATGCACATTGATTTTGAAGTCTTGCCATTGCGATCCGTAGCCCATCCAACGCGCGATGTCAGCATGGTATTCCATTTCCTGGATACTGCGCTCAACCACATCAGGGTTGTCACTAGCTAGCACAGTAAACTGACCAGGATGCATACTCAGCCTGACATCCAGTTCACGAGCACGAGCACCTACCATAGCGTAGTGGCGTGCGAGAAAATCTCTAACGTCCGGCCTCTTGTAAAAATCAGCCCAAGGTTGTAGAGTGTAGAACGGAAGTTGGTCACTGCCCAACCGCACCATGCGCTGACCAGGCTCAAGACCACCCACATATGCAACCAGGCGTCTGGCAGCTTGAACGTTGTGTTCAATGAGTTCCCACATCTTGTCGTAAGCGATATCTCGCTTCTGACGTTGCATCCAAGCGTCAGTGGTAACGCGCTCAGTCAGCCACCCTTGTATTTCCTTCAACTGCTTGGCAGGAAGGGTTTGGTCAAAGTGCAGGTATTTGCAGGCGAAGCCGACTCGGCGGACAGATTGATCAAAGCTCATGCTGTCAGCTTACGTGGTTTGCGTCACGATGTCAAACGAAAAGGTGAGGGTAGGTCTTGAAGAACTTTTTGGCTTGCTCACGATCCATTGGCATCTGGCGGCGGTAATCCTCGTGCAAGCTATCCCAGTCACGTATGCGCGGGCTTGTCTTTGCTTCACGGTTAGCAGCCATACCAAACCGCCAGCCTTCGCTCACTTGCTGCTCTACCCAGCGGTTGTGCAAGAACTTGCTAGCACGTCGCTGGATTTCTTCATACATTGCGTCGTCAATTTCAATATCGCAATCATCACAATCACATTCACTATATTCTGCAGAGCTTTCGATCATGAAATCACGCGGATAGATCTTGCTCCACACGTAAACGATTCGTTCAGCAAGTGCAGGGTCAACATCTTCGCTAAGGTATACGACATATACATAGGGGAAATCTTCATCGCCCTCTAGTTCAGCACGATGGCTGGTCATACGGTCAATAAAGTTCTCGGGCTGCGGATCGTTTTCCGCACCCAAGAATTTTTCAACTACTCTATACCAGATCGTCTTTTGCTTCGTGTTCAATTCAACGTCTGTCATCAATCGCATGTAATGATCGCTCATGAGTTATCCTTGTGGTGTGCCGTCATCATCCATTGGCTCAGGCGGATCTTCACGACGAGGCCTAGTTCGTCGTGGTTTGGTCCCTTCTGGGATAGGGGTGGTTGGTTGCCCGCCTGGCGGATAGGTGGGCGGCAGTGGTTGAGTGGTATACATTTCTGGTAGTGTGACTGGGCGTGGCCCGCTGTTCACATACAATCCAAACCATGCAGCACCAGCACTAACGATAGCACCAGCAAAGCCTGCTTGTGCGGTTGTAGGGTCTGCTAATGACATAAACCAAATAGCAGTCTGCATACACAGCCACAAATAGAACACAATGAACAGGCGTGGAAATACTCGCCATTGGTCAAAATATTGTGGAGCAAGCCAGAGCCACCCTTGTTTGTTAACCACTTCGTCATCATCTTGCTTTTTCGCCATTCAGCGTCTCCTGCTTGCTCGAGTATTTAGTGGGTTCCATAGATATTCTCATGGGCAAGTTAGTAGTATTTGGCGACAGTATCATGCTGGCATCCACAATCCATTCATGTCATAGAAAAAGGCGAGCCCGAAAGCTCGCCTAGTTCTGAAGTGTGATAGTAATTAGACTTGGTCTGCCTTGTAAACGACACCTGCAGTTACCGTTGCAGTTGCAAGGTCTAGGCTGTCTACAGTGCCCAATGCTTGAATCATATCTTCAAGGTGAGCAGCAAAAGTTTCGCTGTTGGTGCCATCGTAAGTGTCAGTTGGGAATTCACCTTCGAGGAAAACAGTCATTAGCTGGCCTGAACCAGTTAGTGCACTGTGCATAACGATAGTTGCGCGCTCTGAGATGGTCTGCAGGACGCGGTCGATTACTTCATAAGGTGCATTTGATGCACTTGCGTCGACGTTGAGGTCAATAGCAAAAGTGCTAATGGTCTTTGACAAGAAAGAACGTGCCTGATCAACGTCAAATACTGGGTTAATTTTAGTTACCATTTGTGGTATCTCCTATGTGTGTTAGCACTCTATCGTGCTTGCATTTATTTATCAGAATGAGCCGATTTTATGTTCGAACGATTTCAATCATCGCCTTGGGATCAGATACCAACTCATCTAATACAGCTTCTAATTGTTCGACTACTGTATCATCGAACAATTTTTTAGCAACTTCGTTGTCCTTTACCAATCTAGTAACACGGACCACTACAGTGTCTTCTACCATTTGTGCCATGGCAAATCTCCTCTTATGCTATTATTTAGCATTTAACCACTACTTTAACTCGCTGAATAGCACCAATTCGTGGTTTGATAGCACAAATTCTGCGGCTAATAGCTTGATGTAGATGTAGTCATTGCCGTCAGTAAGATAGAGTTGCACTCGTCTTTTCGTTTCACTCTTTGTGTGTTGATAGACCGCCGCCCTAACAATCAGATTTCGAGTCCGGCGAGTCTTGCCTGATCTTATTCCACCCCTAGGCATTATTGTAGTGGTTGAATTGGTGTTGGCCGTCGCCCTATTAGCAGCATGACGATAATAGTTGATGCAAGAGTCAAGACGATGAGCTCGCCATGTGAGCGGATCAAGGCCTTTAAGGTAGTCTTTGAGCTGTATTGCAGCCCTGTCAGCAAAATCCTGACTGTAGGTGAATTCAAGCAAGTAACGGAACCTCCCGTAATAGAGGTGATCACGCATAATGACGTTGCTCTCATTGATAACGTCTTCGTGCTCACTGCTAATAGGACCAGTCACGTTGTTGATCAGTTCAGCATAGCGTTCCACAAGCATCAAGACAATGTTGGGGTCACGAAAATAGAACAAGTTGTTCTCGCCACCCATGCGTGATTTGTATTCAACACGTGGCAATCGTTCAACAAATTCTTTGATTTCCTTGCGGCACTCGACATTGACGAAAATCTTGTTCATCTTGTCAACAAATTCTTCTAGCTTGATCCTTGCTTTGTCAGGATCAGACACGTCAATTTGGCAGCCGCGCTTGCCACTGACGCCGCCCAGCCCCTTAAACTTAGGGCTGAGCTCTACTTTGTAGGGGTAGTTAGAGTAGAACACTTGCTCAGCGGGCAGGTAGGTTACACCCGCTGAGATCACACGCTCTCTTAGTTCAGCTGAATTCAATTTGTCCATCTTTGACTTTCAAGGTCACTGTCTTGCCGATGTCCTCAAACAGCATCTTGCGAGCCAATGGCTTTTTGATATGGTCGGCGATGGCTCGTTTCATTGGACGTGCACCCATTGCAGGATCAAACCCACGTTCAGCCAACCAGCCAAGGACGCCTTTGTTCCATTTGACGGTCACGCCACGTTCAGCAGCATTATCACGAAGTTCTTTCAAGAACTTCTCAGCAATCATTTCAATCTGCTCACGTCCCAAGCTGGTGAATTCCACAATTGCGTCAAGACGGTTACGGAATTCAGGCCTGAAGAATTCCTTGATGGCATCGTTGCTGGCTTGCTTGTTGGTTTGGTCACCAAAACCAATACGTGGCCGTGCTGCATCCGCAGCACCGAGGTTGCTAGTCATGATAATCAAAGCATTACGAGCACTGACTTGCTTGCCGCTGCTTGAGCTGCACATACCGTTGTCCATGACCTGTAGCATGACGTTGAGAACGTCAGGGTGGGCTTTTTCCACCTCGTCCAGCAGCAAAACACAGTTGGGATTGCGCTCGAGTTCAGTAACCAACATACCATTACCCGCTTTGCCGTCCCCATATCCTACATAACCTGGAGGGCTACCAATGAATCGGCTCACCGTGTGCTTTTCCATGAACTCGCTCATGTCGAAGCGAACCAATGGCATACCCAACAGTTGGCTGAGTGCTTTGGCTGTTTCCGTCTTACCAACACCAGTAGGCCCAGTAAACAGGTAGCTGCCAAGTGGCCGTTCCTTGTCTTTGAGACCAGCCTGTGCCATGTATACAGCATCACTCAGTGCGGTGATAGCAGTATCCTGGCCAAACACTTGCAGACGAAGTCCTTCTTCGATGTTGACAGTATCGCGCTTTTCCGTATCCACACGAGCAATGACTTCAATCGGAACCCGTGCAATACGACTGCATTCATGCTCGATCAAATCCTTGGTGATAACTTGCGCTTGCTCACTGAGTGGATAAGTTCTCTGGCGAGCAAACGCACTGTCGATAAGGTCAAATGCTTTGTCAGGCAGACGCTTGTCGTGCATAAACTGCACACTAAGATCCACTGCCACATCAATAGCAGCAGGGTCGATCGTCATGTTGTGGAATTTTTCGTAGGCAGGCATACTGGCGCGCAGAATTTCTTTGGCTTCTGCGACAGTGGGCTCAGTCACGTTGACTCTTTCGAAACGGCGTTTGAGTGCGGCGTCCTTCTCAAACTTCTCCAAGTATTCGTCATTGGTCGTAGAGCCAATACAACGCAAGGTGCCACGCTGCAATGCGGGCTTGATCAGGTTGGCAACGTCCATTGCGCTCTGACCGCCACTTCCTGCACCCATGATCATGTGGATTTCGTCGATGAACAGAATGCTGTTGGGCTGCTCTTCCAGCTCTTTGAGCACCTCTTTCATGCGCTCTTCAAAGTCACCACGATACTTGCTGCCTGCGAGCAAGAGGCCGATGTCCAAGCTGTAGATGGTCTTGCCTTTGATAGTGTCAGGCACCTGATCTTCTACAATGCGCTTGGCTAATCCTTCTGCAATAGCAGTTTTACCCACGCCGGGGTCACCTACGAGAACGGCGTTGTTCTTTTTGCGGCGAGCCAGGGTTTGAACAAGGCTCTGCACTTCCCACTGACGTCCGATAAGGTCGTCTACTTTACCGCTAAGAGCTTGTTCATTAAGGTTGACACAGTAAGTGTCAAGAGCCGACTGACGTCCACGGCGCTGAACAGTTTCAGCAGTTGCGCCACCTGCACTGGTGGTAGTCTCTTGTTCCTTGACAGAACCAGCGATGTTCTCTGTAAGGATTTCCTTGGTCAAACCATGCTTGTTACAGAAGAAGGCGGCATGGCTATTGGACTCACTTAGCACACTGGTCAAGATGTCAAACGGGTCAGTGACTTGACGTCCAACAAAGTAGCCCTGTGCAACCGCACGTTGAAACACACGTTCCAGTGAGATGGTCTTTTTAGCACCACCCACTGCTTCGTTCATCTTTTGGATCTCAGTGTCAAGATAGGAACGAGCGTCGTCCAAAATTTCACTGGTCGAAATGTTCATCTCACCGAGGATGTGATTGATGTCAGCGTCTGACATCAGTGCAACCAATAGGTGCTCCAGTGTTACATATTCATGCTGGCGACTTACCGCTTCTTGAAAAGCGTGTTGAACAATACGCTGCAATCTTTCTTCTTGAGACATGTTAACTATCCTTGGACGTTGATAATGATGTGGAGGTCGCCACGAATTTTGGTGTTTTTATTGAAAAAACCTTCGCCTGAAATACGATAGCTCAAGCTTGATGCTGTGGTTTCAGGAGAAATCTTCACTTTGTGTGAAATGCCGTCGAAGTTCATTACTTCGAGATCTATGCCCCGATGGGCGTCTATACTATTTATTTGTCGTTGAATTACTACATCCGATTCAACTCTAGTATACTCTTGGGTTGTTATTTCAAGCAATCTAACACGAATACGTTGTGTTGTCGATCCTTTGTCGAGAAATTTTACGAAGCTGCCAGGATAAGTGTATGGAGGCACAGTGAATTCAAAAACAGTGTCCTGTCCATTGATATGACTTAGCACTGTTGCAACACATCCATGCAGTAAATCATGCAAGCTTACTCTGACGTCTATGGTGGTCCAGACTGGAGGTTTATGATGCCGTGCCTTTAGTGTAGCATACGCGACCTGCACTGAACGAAACTGTTCAACATCTCCGCCATGATCTGGATGGTGTAATTTGCTTTCCCGTATAAACGCCTGACGTATGACCTTTAGGTCATCAGTTGGAGCAATGTTCAATACGGAGTATGGCTCATGGAACCCTGACATAGTATTCGCGATAACCTGCGATAATCGTCTGTTGCTGCATAATCACTCGCAGAGCTTCACGGCTATTGATAGCGATGTTCTCGTAACCAGTTTCAGTAACAGCGAACACCACCATTGGTTGGCCTGACGCTTGCATCTGATCAAAGATCGCGTCAACATTTTGTGGCGTGACAACCATCCAATCGACGTCCCGTGGACGATAAGGGTCGACTGGTGGCGGATTGAACGGCGGGCGCTCTACTGGTTGCGTCTGAATTACTACTGGCTTGGTTGGCTCTGGTTCAGGCGCAACACAGCCGACCAATGGCAACATGGCGGCTAGGAACATCCACTTCATGGCTTGGCCTTATATTTGGGATTGGCCAGCTCAGGACATTCCGTATTAATCTCACTTGGCAATGTAGCATTCTTTTCTGCTTCTGTCAATGGTGATCCGGTTGCAATTTCAAAGCAACGATTAATGTTGTCCGCGGCGCGATCGATAATGTTTTCCACTAGCTTGGGCTTATTGGCGGCCAAGTAACCTAGCTCATGTTCACTCAGGCGCTCTTCAAGGTCATTGACGCGATCTCGTGCACCTTGAAATTCAGTGTATGTCTTGCGAAGGATATTTGACTGACGGTTGAAATCATCACGCAAGGTAGCAATGGTGCGTTGCTGTTCAGCAATGCTCTGTTCAAGTTGTGCGTTGTTTGCTTCAAGTGTTGCGTTTTCACTAGTGAGGAACGTCAACTGCGCTTGAAGATTGTTTACGTAGCGGTAAGAGTAGTAGACTGCGCCGCCCACTGCAATTATCACTGTAACGAAGGCCAGGATCTTGGCCAAGTCAAAAATTTTGATTCCGGTTAGGAAACTAAGCATTGTTTTTGTGCCTATATGTTATGCGACCTTTAGATAGGTCGTATGGGGTAAGTTCAAGGTCCACTCGGTCGCCGAGCAAAATGTTGATGTTGAACTTACGTATTTTGCCACTGATGACGCCTAGTATTTCATGCTTATTCTCGAGCCTTACTCGAAAAGTTGCATTGGGGAGACATTCGATGATCTCGCCAGTCACTGTAAAAGTATCTTCTTTAGGCATTCAGTTGCTGCATCTCTCTAATCCTTCGCAGCCAGCTTTCTTCGATTTCATCGGTGGGCTGTTCAGGTTCTTTCCGTATGTATTTCTTGCGGTATTCGTAACGGCTACTGCAAATGTCACGGCGGAAGTTCTCTTCGTTGAAAGGAGTCTCTTCCTTGACTTTGTAAGCCGTGTAGACCCAGTTCGCATCATCTCTACTGGTAATCTGGTCCACACTATTTAGCATGGCATTGATCTTTTCAAACAAGTCACGATCGCGTTGAAATTCCACGAACACTTTCCAAGTGCCGTCCTGATCAGGCGCCCCGCTTACCTCAACGTCCAAGTGCTCTAGTGCACCTGTTTCGATGAAGGCGCTTAGGTCACGAGCAGGCTCTTCATAGGTAACATCAAATGCTACCACAACAGTATCTTCTTCGTCACCAATCTTGGGTTTGTGCAGGTCGATCATGATGGCGTTTGAAACGAGGCCTTTAAGGTCCTCAAATCCAAGCCCCTCAGAAATTTTCCGCTTGTTCATCTTGCCCATCTTGTTCTTCCTCGCCTTTACCACGTGCATTTCGATCAACGTCTAGTCCTTGGTCGTATGCGTCAATTACGTCGTCAAGGTCAACTTCACCAGTCATAGCACTGAGCTTGATTACGTTGTAGTCAGTTAACAGGTGACGTGGCATTACTATTTTCACAACGTATACGTTGGAGGTATGTGTTTTCGGAACAGATTTTTGTCGGTCAAAGTCCTGCACCAAGTCATCTGGTGATTTGATCTTGACGTTATCCGTAAGGGTCTCTTTCTTGAAAAATACATAGCAGCCATGCTTGATCAGGCGCTCAGCAGCTTCTGGGTTTGGCATGTGCTTTTCTGGATACATGAGGTAAACCTCAACCCAATACTTGCTGATGACTGGTCCCTTGATTACTTCACCTTTGATCCAATTCTCATAGGCGTAAATGTGTAGGTCGTCAAGAACGCCTTCAAACTCTAGTAACACGTCTAGAGTATTGCGGTTTTTCTTGATTGTGCTAATAGTGGCAGCAATTTCATTGATATCAATCATGCAGGTATCCTGTTCCTTTCAAGTATTTATGCTTTGTCGGAAAGAACCTTATTTCGCACTGTCTCGTGACCATGCAATAAATATTACTGTGAGTAGTTGGGTGGTTTGCAACCAACCAACAGGGAGACATAACAAGTGTCAAAAAGAATCCGCAGGGCGCGCAGCGCTCAATACACTAAAGAACCACAAACTCAAATCATTGAGTTTAGTCAGTTCAAACGGCGCGAGAGCAGAGTTAAGATCCTGCCGAAAAACCTAGCACAAGAAGATTATCTCGCCCTTCTTGACGATCCCTACAAAGACATCGTATTTGCATCTGGACCAGCAGGGACAGGTAAAACCATGATGGCCGTGCTAGCAGCTATTCGCTCGCTCAAGGCAGGGGAAATCGACAAAATCGTGGTCACACGTCCAGCAGTTAGCGTGGACGAGCAGCACGGTTTCCTTCCAGGCACCCTGGTTGAAAAAATGGCACCCTGGACTAGACCGATCTTCGACGTATTCGAAGAGTATTACTCTCCCAAAGAGATTGAGACAATGATAGCGGAAAACATCATTGAAATTGCACCACTTGCTTACATGCGTGGACGCACTTTCAAGAATGCCATCATCATCGCTGACGAAATGCAAAACGCTACAGTCAATCAGATGAAGATGCTTCTAACACGCATCGGCACTGGCAGCCGCATCATCGTAACAGGCGACCTTGCCCAGCACGACCGCGGCTTTGATAACAACGGATTGAAGGACTTTATCAGCCGCTTGTCGTCAAACAGTCAACGAATCGGCGCTGTTGAATTTACCCAAGAGGATGTCGAAAGACACCCGGCGGTAAAAGAGGTATTGAAGATCTACGGAGACGAAATCTAGTCGCTACCAACAAGCAAATCATAGATATTAGCCCAGCTACTCACACGCTCAATATGATCTGCTACCAAGTGTCGATTGTGGTCATGCTCCATAAGGATAGAACGAAGCCCAAGCTCATGCCCTAGCAGAGCGTTCCTGGTGCTATCTTCGATCCAGGGCAACCCACTATTTTGATACTGTGAGAGTGCCTCTCGCTTGGCATCTGGGTCATATGAATCAGTTGTAGTCAACTCGACGAACACGTCTTTCCCAAACGTCTGTTCCAAGTTAATCCAGCGTAGCTTCTTGGCCATTGGGTCAGTGCCCATAGCAGTAATAGCATGGAAACGATATCCCTGTTCGACCAGCCGTGCCACACCGCTACGAGCGTCTCTAAACGCCGGTATAGCCATCATCCATGCAGAAGTGTTGAAGTTGTAGACAGCCTTTCTAGCCTCTTCAACACTGAGCTCTGGGTAATGCGTCTCTTGCCAGTATGTGACGTGCTCGTATGCTCTCACATGACCCTGGCTTTGCATGTAGGCATGGAAGTGATCTTCCCATGCAAGAAGGACCCCGTCGACGTCGGTTAGGATTAGTTTGGCGGGATCATAGTTCATGCGTGTCTTGTTCCTGGTTAAACAGGATGAGATCGTTCAAAAACACATTGACCTCATCCACGGTGAGCTGCTCAATTGGCAGCCGGCTCACGTTCATGATATACTCAAGTGTGAGTTTGTCAATGTCTTCTAGACGGTCAAATTGGACGTATGTTGCAGTCATTCCGTTGGTAGTGTGGTGATTGGAATACAGTCGCCATCCACATATTGCATCCCTGATTGTAATGCGCAGGCGGCGATTCTCCCTGCAACAGGATCAGGAGCAAATGTCATTGCTGCCATGGCAAAACAAAAGCCAATTACACCAATAGCAAGCCACTTTGTTTCTTCAGGCATCTGTCACGTTCTCCGTGGGTTGACAGGTTGGCAGTGGTGCTGAACTACTCATCGATCACGTTGTCCCACTTGAAACTGCGCCAGGCCTGCTTGTCCACGTCCCATACGCTTTGCACGGCTGGGTTCTCTTTGCGAGCCTGCGTTGCGTTGTCAGTTTGCCGCGCAGGCAGCATCGCTTCATTCAGTGTGCAGCGCATCTCACGAAACTCACCGTTGACTTTGGTGAACTTCACTGTGGTAATGCCAGCGTGTAGTTGGTCGAGAATTTCTTGCTTGCGTTGTGTCATAGATTTTCCTTGAGCTTTTGCATGGTTTGTGCTTGGTGGTAGGATTCTTGGTATTCGCGCCAGTCTAATGAATGCAGTCCGTAACCATTGACAACGATAAACGACTCAAGACTTGACGTGCTGTAAAAGACATCGTAGCGAAGATGAAACGCATAGTTGTAGTCTGAGGCCCATTCTTCAATTGTGTTGCGCGGCCATCCTTCAAACAGTTCGGGCATCTGTTCTACGTCAACATGATCGAATTCAGCTTCCCAATAGCGTTTGTAAAGTTCAAGCTGATCACGTCGCGGTTCAGGCCATCGATTGATTGCATCCTTTACGCTATTCCAACTCAGCTCAGCGATAACATTTCGTGACTTGAAAGTGTAGCCAGCAATCAATGATGGACTTATTTGAAAAGGCATCAAGCTGTCAGGGTATACCCTTAAACCCGAGAACATCAGTAATACCCGATTTTTGTCAGGACAAAGCTGCTACCGTAGTCATCTAGAAACTGCTTCTGGTCTCCGAAAATAGGAACGCGAACAGTTGTCATCACGGCATAGTCGCTCCAGAGGTCGCCTTCATTCTTGAACCATTCCGCCGTCATCCAATGAACTTTGACTGACTCGTCAAGCCACTCTTCAAAGGGGCTAGCAGGCCATGACGTTGAAAAACGTTCACGCAATGGCGTCTTGCAGGTCTTCATGGTGTCCGTTCGTATGTGATCACGCAGACGATCCATTATTAGGTCTGGACGGTCGTGGCCCAATTTCGCATATGTAGCTGACTTTCTGTCAAACTCCATCTCAAACAGGTCTTCCGCCGCTTGACGTGCAATGCGCTGCTTGATTTTGAACACTGAACAAACGTTCGTGTTCAATGCATCGTCGAACACCAGGGTGGGCTCTGGGTAGTATATTCGCTGACCATTCAACGCCACTGTATAGATGGAGTTGAACAGTGTATCGTATTCTGCTCGATTTTTGATCATTGGCTTAAGGTTAAATTCCCGCTACCATGTCGCCTCGGGTAGTTCGCACCAGAGTTTTGCCGGACAAGGTCTTCCATTTCATAGTCTACGACTGGAATGCAGACGTAGGTGTGGTTAAAGCTTTCTCTCCGACCAAAGTCTCGTTCAGCTTGCATCACAGTAAGGCATTCAGAATGACTGGCGTGCCAGCTCATTTCGCGGGTAGATTGCACTTCGTGACCAGCTGGGTTGTAGCCGATCAACAGTAGAAGGAAAACGGTTCCGCTGGACATGGGTAAATGCTCCTTATTACCATGCTCTTTGCATAGTATAGCATTCTGCACAGATTGTCAAGTTGGATTAGTCTAGCTTGAGCGTTGTGTCTGCTAGTTTGGCCATCACGACCAGCTCTTCCCAGAGTTCACGGGCGCTGGGGTTGTCTGCCAAGAATGCTTTGATTTGAGCATGTTTCCTCTGCAAATCAGTCAATGCATTGGATGAGACTATCAGCTCTTTTTCGTAGTGTTTCGCTCTATTGGCAAATTCATCAATACGATCGACTGTTTCCAGCAAGCTGTTGGCAAGATGCTCGTCCATTTTTACGGTTATGATATTGCGATACTCTCTCCGCTCACCGTAAACATATTGTGAGCGTGGATCATTACGAACATGGTAAGTATAGACGTCAGGCACATACGATTCAATTTGAACGTCGACGACGTCTACCTTGAGGTCTTCAAAACGCCTGCGCAACCGCTCACCACGGTAACGCATTTCATCAATGCTGACGCTGCGGGTTGAATCGCCGTATGGTGTGTCATCAATGGACATCAGATGTTTTCCAATTCAATCATGGTTGCTGCCAAGTTGATTTCTGGATCAGCAACTTGCGTGTGCTTGACCATTCCGTTACGGATAATCACAATTGCGCTGTCTTGTTGCTCATCAGTAGTGCCAAAGAAGTCAAGGTTGCGGTAGAGGAAACGATAGATGTCGTCATAATCCTCGGGCGTTGCGTTGTCACAAATCAACTGACGAGCCTCACGCAGGCGCTTTTCCCTGAACAAGCCAACCATTTGCAGGCGCCAGTCGCTTGCTAAGTCCTCGCTTCTGTCTGGCGGCGTCAGGCGCCCATCCGTAACGTTCTGTTGCACACTGTTGATAGTCTTGCGCAAATCAGGATAAGTTGCCCGCACGTAACTGTCAATGGTATCCAAGTCTACTTCTACTCCTTCTGAGATCAAGATCTCAGCAACACGAGAGGTAAAGTCAGTCTGGTCCTGGTTGGTGATGTGGAATTCTTGCAGCCTGCTCTTGACGGCTGGGATGATACGGTTGACATAGTTGCATGTAAGGATGAAACGAACAATGCTGTGGTATTCTTCCATCACTCCACGCAATGCAGCTTGTCCGTTAGGGCTGATATAGTCGGCTTCGTCTAGCAGCACAATTTTGAATTCGCCCCAAGGCATGTTGCTAGCAAAGCGGGTGATCCTATCACGGATCATATCCACACCGTTGTCACGGCTAGCGTTGATGTAAAGCACGTCAGCATCCTCGATCTTGAGATCGTGGATGAGGACTCTGGCCAGCGTGGTTTTGCCCGTGCCTGCACCACCATAGAAAAGCAAGTGTGGGATACTTCCTTCGTTGATCCATTGCTCGACGATGCGCCGCTGCTTGGCGTCTTTGAACACATATTCGTTCAACGTCTTGGGCCTATACTTTTCAACCCATAGTTCCGATGCTGCCATTACTTTTTGAACTCCATATAGGGCGCGATGTCATTGTCGAATATCTGCGCCATTTGACGCCATAATGCTTGGCGCTCTTGTTCCGTGTAACCACACATGGTGTCGATTACATCTTCGCTATTGGGGTCACGGGTCAACCCAAATGAATGATCCCAAGTGTAGCACATGTTAGTGATTATGCCCTCACGGGTCAACACATTCTTAGGATAGGGGGTTGACATCTTGGACGCCCATCATGTCGTTATGATCCAGCAAGAACAAGAAGTCCTCAACACGGTGTGTTCCGTCTACATCAATGCCACGGCTCCAACGTCCGTGTGGCATCAATACATATTGTCCGACCGAGACATCTTTCTGGTCAGGGCCAACATGGGTTACCTCGAACCAACGAGGACGGATGGCACTGTCGGTCATGTTGTGTTCAACCACAATCACGCCACCAGTTGTAGTCTTGGTGCCGCCCACCGGGTCAAGCATACGGCCCAATACTTTATCTCTCAGAGGATAAATTTGCTTCATCAGTCTAGTTCTTTCGCTTCAATGCTGCCGTCTTCGTATTCGATTTCCATGTATTGGGTGCCGTCTTCACGTTCTTTGGGTTCACGACGGACAACCTTGGCAGCTTTGTTCTCTGGCTTCTTGGCCACAGTTTTAGCAGGGGCACCCGGTGCGTCACTCAACTTGCGCTTCTCTGGCGCTGATGTAGTATCACGCACTGCGCGACTCTTTGCCTGCACAGTTTGCAATACGTTACCGCCTGCATCCAAGCGGTCTCCCCTACCGTTCATAATCACATTGCCAGGAGACACTGCACGAGTTTCTTCGTTGGCCTTGGCCAACGCTCCCATGTCAATCATACGACCTTTTGCGGTCCTAACTTGTTTCATTTGAGGAATTCCTTGATATCTAAGTTGTATTTCAATGAGTCAACGCGATGCACATCCATCAAGAATAGCACGTATGAACTCACGCTGCTACCACGACCAACGCCCCAAACCATATTGTTTGCTCGCATAGTGTCGACAAAGTATTTGAGCCAACGCAGAACATTCATCATGTCCCTTCGCTCAAACTCAGCAAGCTCTTGCCTAACTCGTTGTATCGCAGCTGGTGAAGTGCATTTACTTAGCAGATATTCCTGCATGTCCATCTGATGGTATTCGGCGGGCATATACCATTTGGACAAGTTCTCTTGCACAAACTCCGCTGGATCAACGTCACGCTCAACTGCCCATTCAATTACAAACGGCAGTCCAAATTCCGCACAGTTGCGGTTGAACTTTTGCACCCAACCACTGTCGTCAACCACAAGGCTATTCACTTGCTGACCCCTATAGAACACTTCAAGCAAGTCATCTTCTGACAGCACGATTTGATGAAGCTGGTTAGTTTTCATACCACCCAGCTTTCTCCATCCTGATCTTTGCTTTCACGATGACGCTGTAGCTCGACCTCTGTGTAGAGATCCAGCTGAGTTTCAGCAATCATGTTGTCGATCTGTTCCATGACACCATGACTTGCGCCAGCGCGATATGCTGCCAATCTCTTTTCCATGAGGGTTTGCAGTCGTTCGCTCAGTTCTTGTATGGGTGTCTTTTTCTGTGGTTTCTTCATGTGCGTTTATCCTTTATATAACAACGACTTACAAAAGTCAAGCACGGCCTGACTAAATGCGTTGTTGATTAGATGTCGCCTTCTGCACGATTTTCAGCACGTTCTACACTGAAATGGCCTTCAGGGTAACGCGCTTGCAGCTTGTCCACATTCAGCTTGATCACGTCGTTGGGATCAAAGCCCAATGACTGGCAACACATTGTCCAGTAGAAAATGATGTCGCCCAGTTCTTTCTTCATGTGATCAAGAAGCTCTTGCGTGAGTGGCTTTCCGTGCCAGTTGAGTTTCTTGACGATCTCGGCAAATTCACCACTCTCGCCAGCCAAACCAGTGCTGCCAGTGCTGAGTAGCGAAGGGCTGATGCCTTCAGCTTGCAATTGCCGCAGCCGGGCAATCCATAGTTCTAAGTCCTTGCTGCTTTCACTGGTAACAGTGTCAACAAAGTGTGAGTAACGGGAAAGGTCTGCGGTCATTTTATAGTGGCATCACTTCCATGCGAACACCGCCAAAGTCAGTGTTGTGGGCGTAAATTACGCGCAATCCTTTGAGCACTTCGGCATTGTCTGCTTTGAATCGTTCCAGCTCAGGGTTGCCCGAATAGTAGACAACGATAACAGTTTCTGTCATGTGGTTTCCTTATTTGAAGCTTACTGACTCACCACATCCGCACCCTGCCGAGGCCAATGGGTTAACGATTTCGATGTGGCTACCTGTAATGTCAGTAAGGTAGTTCACTTGTGATCCAGTGAGGAACATCAAGCTAGCGCCGTCTACGGCGAAACTAAAAGCGTCATACTGAGCAACTTCGTCATCAGGGAAAAGATCATCCTGACTGTCTAGTATGCGCCATGCATATTGGAAGCCTGCACAGCCTCCACCTTCAACGCTGAGTTTGACAACTTTGCCATTGGCAATGCGAGCAAAATGCTCCTGAGCAGCCATAGTCATCTCGACCGGCTGCTTGCGCGGTATAGTAAAATTCATGTGTTGCTCCTCAGTATTCTTGCTGGTAATCAAGGAATTCTGAAATCAGCGATTTCTTTTCGCTGCGATAATTTAGCGGAATACCAAATCTCTCAAGAGACAGTTCGCAAATTTGTTGCTTGGTCATATCATTCAAGCTTTGCCTGGTCTCCATCGGTCTCTTTGGCTGCCCGGCACGTGGCTTGATGACCAACTCTGATGTGATATTGTCCTCGCTTACATCAAACTCATCAAAATTCTTGTATCCGCCGCCTGCCATTATCACCTTGTCCCCGATAACCATGAATACTTTTTCAAGTCGTTCAAGTAACACTGATCCTACCCCGTTTATAACAGGCCCAGTTCTAATTTTCCTTCGTCGGATATTCGATCTGGACCCCATTCTGGCTGGAATGTTATATTCACTTCGACTTCGGTTGCTCCGATTGAATAGCCAGCAGCGGTAACATCACTAATGATGTCTTCACCGGCCGGACAAAACGGACTGGTCAAAGTCATAAGAATGGTTACTTTTCCCGATTCCTCTATACCAATATCGTAGATCAAGCCTAAATCGTAGATATTGACACTAACCTCGGGGTCGTAAACATTCTTAAGGATATTTATCAGGTCTTCTTTAGTTGTCACTGTAATGCATTTTGAACATGACAAAATGCTCCTCTTCTTTGAGATGAATCACAGTTCGCATGTCAGAGTATATAGGACGTATTGTCCATACGCCATCTTTCATGACTGGCTCATCATAGATAGCAAAAACGAAATCACGGCCATGAATTAGCCCGAGGTCTCGTTCTAGTTTAGCGGATATTCTGTCTCGCAATGCTTTTCCGACTACACGAAAAATTTCATCGCCAGACATAATACAATCGCTACAAAAAAACTCCAGCACAACAACCCTATTAAACCCGTTGTCATGGTTTTCAAGCCAGGTGGTCTGAATAGAGAGTGTAAGATCATCATCTTCGTAATTCAAATTCGAGTTCACAAAAGATTGCTTCTATCTTAGAAGCAACTACCGTAATATGCCATTTTGAATAGCAGGTAGGATTCAGGGTCAAAGAACTTGACTACATAACTGTCTTTTACACCATTCGGCTCTGACGCCATTGGCACGTCTTTGACAAAGAAGTCGGCAACGCCCTGGTCAGTATTCGACCGCGGCACTATCCCTAACTCATTGCCGATGCGTTCCTCTAGTTTCTTAGGGATAATTCGATTGCGTATATGATCTTCGGTCCAACCAAAGCTAAACTCATAATAGTCCATGAGCGTGTCTCGGTCTTGGATCCTGACAAAGGCACCCCAGGGTTCGAGGAATAGTTGATGGTCTGACACTGATATGATTTCAAACTGGATCAACCCTGGGGTGCCAAATCGGTCAATCATCTTCCGCCTCTTCAGCTGCATCCAACAAGAGTTGTTCGAACTTCTGGATTACTCTGATTGCCCTGCGAACATTTTCAGCATGGGCTGGGTCATCCAACAGTTCTTCTGGCTTGATGTAACCGCCGTCGAACAAGTCATAGTAAAAATCTTCCATGCTTGGAATTTCAATACCATCCTTCAGTTGCATTAGAGCAGTTCCTCGTTCCATTCACGATGACCTTCACGATAGGCCATGTTGCTTTGAGTTTCGCGGACTTCCACGCGGAAGCACCACAGGCGATTGGCTTCTCCTTCGCCCCACATGTCAGGAATGTAGACGCCGTTGACATAGCGGTAAAGCATGTCTGCCAGGCTCTCGCATCCCAACTTGGGCAGGATCGTCAGGTCAGCCAGGCCACGACGTTCCATCTCTTTGTAGAATTCCAGCTCAGGATCATCTTCAGCCACCAGCAATGTGTGGTCAAACTGGTCTTCGAGGATCTTCTTGAGCTCCTTGAGTCCGCCATAGTCAGCAGCCCAGTTGCGCACATCAAGATCATTCGTGCCAAAGTAGAACTTCATGCTGAATGAGTAGCCGTGGATCTTGTTGCAATGGCTATCTGCTCGCCACTGACGATACGCGCAAGGAAAAGCATCGTGATATTCCTTGGTGCTGACGTATTTGTATTGGATGGCAGGGTATTCAGGGCGCCTCACAACACTATACGTTGCGGCAGCATCCTTTAATTGCTCAATGTATTTGGCGTATCGGGCCGCTTCATCAGAGTCCCTGGCGTTCGCCAACTTGGCTTCAAAATATTCGAGATCGGTCATGTGTATTCCTTTGTTGTGGGCGCGGAATAATTAGAGTGGGACGAGCCGTAGTCCACTTGTTTTACTTATCGCTTGCCGTCACGGATTTCGTTCTGCACATTGTAGATATGAATCCACCAGAGACAACTGGCTGCTACAATGCTCCAAAACCCGCCAGTGCCAGCAATCAGTGCCATTATACCAGTGGAGGCGACGTCGCTCACGATCCAGATTGTAAGCCAATCCCAGATCGTGAACCCGTCAAAAAAGCTCTTAGGCTCTTTGGGTGAGGATTGCATCAGCTAGACCCCATTCAACAGCTTGCTCTGCGGTGAGGAAGGTGTCGTGCTTCATGGCTTCCTCCATCATCTTGAAGGTCTTCTTGCGGCTGTTGTGCCGCACGTATAGTTCAGTCAGCCGCTTGTTGACGGCCTTGCTCTCTTCAAAATGCCTGCGGGCATCTTCGAATTCAAGCTCTTGCACGTAAACACTGCCTTGAGTGCCTGGTGTTCCGCTACTCACGCGGTGGATCATGGTGCGGCTGTTGGGCAACACGAAACGCTTGCCAGGTGCACCAGCTTGTGCAAGGAAGCTACCCATGCTAGCAGCCTGTCCCATAACCACAGTGCTTACATCGGGCTTGATGTATTGCATGGTGTCATAGATGCTCAAGCCGCTGGTAACCACGCCGCCTGGGCTGTTGATATACATGGTGATGTCTTCAGCGCCTTCTGCTTCAAGGAACAGAAGCTGGCTAACAATCAGGTTGGCCATGTCATCTTCAACAGGACCGTTGAGCATGATGATCCGCTCTTTGAGCAAGCGGCTGTAAATGTCGTATGAACGTTCACCTGCACTGGTGCGTTCGATTACCATTGGGACTAGCATTATATGAGATCCTTCATTGTATAAGTGGTTGTTGATGGGATTTCCTGCATGAGCAGTTTGACCTTGACTGTATCCTCGGGATTCCTGAAGGCAACTGTGACGTATTGAACACCAGACTGGTTGACGTCACCGTCAATCATAGCACAGGGTCCTTCTACCCCGCAGTCTTCGAGGGCGTGGCGCACAACAGCACTGTCATACGTTTGATATCGGGGGTTGACGACAAGGTCGACCACATCAGTCACAAAGTCGACATGCATCAAAAACCGACCAACAACGTCGCACGTTTCTCGACCCATCTTGACTTTGACTGTCATTTCTTCATCCCAAAATGTTCAAAGGTTTTGCGCATTGCAAACGCTTGTGCCTTGCAGTCTTCAAGAGCGTTGTGTGCAGCAAACGTAAACCCTTTGCGCGGGTCAACAGGCATACGACGGAAGAATGGACGGCTATCGCCCACAGTCCAGAACGACCAAGGAATAGGTTCGCCTAGCTGGCGGCACATATTCTCAATGATGTTGATGTCAAAGCTGCCTTGCGACCAAATCTCGTCGCATCCTACATACCACTTCTTGAGCGCTCGTAGCACCGTGCGGCAGTCTGTCCTGCCTACTGGTGTGAACGCTTCTTCGATAATTTCTGGTGGCTGCTTGGCCCAGAAGTTATCCAGTGTGTCTTGACTTACAGTGCGGCCCAGTGCCTCTTGTTCGTCAATGTCAAAGCGGTAGTAGAATTCACTGTGCGGCTCAGTCCAGTTGAATGGATTGAACTTGATTCCGCCAATGGTTAACACTTGTGCTTCTGGCACAGTGTCAAGAGTTTCTAAGTCGATTACGCCCCATGTTGTCATATTTTATCCTTTTGATTACAATACACTAGGCGCAATGCAGTGTCAAGCACAATGTTAGAACATCGGATCGTCAGTGTAACGACGGTCTGCGGGAGCAAACATCATTTTGAGCATGACGCGAACCTCGTCATTGGGGATACGGATCACGCATTGGTTGACTTGAAAACTCTCCACGGTGAACGTGGTAGTTTTCAGCCAGTCCCAGATGTAATAGAGGCACTGATAGGCTTGATGATTGTTAAAGCACTCATACACGAACAGGACACGTTCTGGGTCCTGTTTGTAATCAAGCGCAACTCGAATATGATGGTGTGGCTCGAACGTCATAGCGTTATCTTGGCCATAATGAAAGATTCGTCATCTAAGATGATAACACGAACAAGCCGCAGGTCACTCAGCCCGCTGGTGTATATGCGATAGTCCTTGCCTTTCACCAGACCGATTTGGTCAAGTGCTGCACAGACGACATCAGGATGGACTGTTGGCGCGTGCCACCCGCTGAGAGGGACAATCCAGCCACCCTTTGAAGCAACGGGGCAATATTCACCTTCAATGAATCTAACCGGCAGTTTCATCTTCCACACCCCAGCTCATCTTGGCCATCACAAAGGTTTCGTCGTCGTTGAACGTGACATAGAACGGTGACTTGACGTATCGTGACCCGATGTTGTTGGAGTAACCACTTGTGTTCCAGGAAGGAACATGGTAATCCTTGCCACGCACATAACCGCGCTCTTCCATATATAGGTCAACTTCAGCCACTGCGCTGTCAAACGTTTGTGGATGAAACTGGAATTTGATTTCCATTGCGCCATGCTTGAACCGTCGGCCATTGGGCCACGTATCTGCAAAACGCACACCTTTGATATTGCCTGGCATTGGAGAAAATCTCACGTTTAGTGGTGGATACCTAAAGCCCATTGCTTAACATCTTGGTCATAACAAACTCTTCGTCGTCGTTGAACGCGATACGCACACGCCCTTTTTCGTATTTGAGTGTGAGGTTGCTGGCCAGCACGTTCCAGTCATCACGCAGATCTCGCCATAGGCGGTTTTCAATCGTGCGACGAGTTTGAAGTTTCAGGTCACTGAACGTGTTACCCTTCAACGCCAGACAGGTGGCATACATGTATGGCCCATCAAACCAAAACGTAAGTTTGTAGAGGTCCGCGTTCCATCCATAATATGCCATGTCTACACCCATACTTGTATCCATTTAAAGTAACACGTATCACGCCTCTAGTCGATCGAGGTCTTCGACGTATTGATCCTTGGGTGTGGTTTTCTGCCAGTAGGACAGTTGCTTCTGTGTTTCTTTGATCTCTTTGCGCAGTGCATCTACTTGTTCACTGGTCAGGCTGAGAATGTTCAAGCCTAGCAAACGCGACACATCGGCGTCAGTTGCAGCGGTCTCGGCCAGGATGTTGTCGCCAGCAGCTTTGCGGTTCTTACCCTTGAACGTGATACGATCATCCAGCACGGCTTCGATGAACTCGATCTTGACATTCAGCCAGCGCAACAGTTCAATGTGCTCTTGGATCTCAAGGTCGATTCGCCGTTGCAGGACGCCCAGCCGGTAATCCACAAAGTCACGAATAAGGTCTTGCGGGTTGGTATATTCGCGCAGATCGTTATTGGGGCCAATCACAGTGAGGTTTTCACTATGCGTCTTGGTTAGCTTGAACTGTTTGGCGATCTCGGCGTCTGACCAAGTGGCTGATGTGTTCTGTTTGAGTTTGACTTCAAAACGGAAGCCGCGCTGGTTGGTCTGATCCTCGTAGCCAACAATCAAGTCAGCTTCTTCAAGATCATCCAGGACCTTGACATAGGTCTCGCGATCGAATCCATACGGAATTTCTTCGATCATTAGCGTGGTCTTGCCCACCTTGCGCCATACGCCAGCGCACACGTAACGGTCCGCGTGAGCGTCATAGATGGTGATGCCACGGAAGTCTGGAAAGCTGACACGGATATCAGTCTTGATCTTTCCGCCCTTGAGAAGCTCTCGTATGGCAAGTGTCACATCAGCTTCGCTGCGAGGCAGAATGTTGGTAGCAAATCCAGTTGCAATTCCGCTTGCACCATTCAGCAACACAAGCGGCAGCACTGGCAGATAGAATGCTGGCGGAGCATGTTCAGGATCTTCATGCTCAGGGCTGAGGGCAAGGTCACGAATGTATCGGTCAAAGTTGTCACTTACCCGCGTGTAAACATAACGGGCAGCGCCTGCTTCTTGCACCTGACGTGTGCCAAAGCTACCACGTCCTTCGACCAGACACACATTGTTGCGCCAGGTCGCCGCCATTAGCTGTCCTGCACCAGCAGCACTGACTTCGCCGTGGTTGTAGCCATAATCACTGACCACACCGCTTACGGCGCTGACCTTCTTGAAGTCACGTCGTGAATTCACCAGGCTGGAATAGAGATAGAACCGTTGCACCGGCTTCATCCCGTCAATCATGTTGGGGATGGCGCGGCTGGCAACGGTATATTGGGCGAAGTCGAGCATTTCATTCTGCGCGACTTCGCTGAGTTTGTAGGGTTTGGTTGTCATTTGTTACGGTTGGCTTTCGCTTTTTCTTGGCGAATACGTTTCGCTTCAGTCTTGTTGGGGACGTGTTCACGCTTACTTAGCTCGGCCTTGATCTGGTCCAAGGTCACGGTCAACAGGGGCGTCACGTTCACACTGGCCCTTTGATCCGTGTAACGGCCATAGTTGGAGACCGCATAAGCGGTCTTGCGCAGGTTGAGAAGCTGACGAGTATGGAGCCCCTCTAGATATTCTTCAGCAGTTGTCATCGTTCCTCGGTGATATTGATAGTGGGGCCGTCGATCTCCACCTTGACGACACGGAAACCGTTCTTGTATGCACGGTCCCAATCGCCCTTGGTGCCATCTGGCAGCGGAAATTGCGATCCACCATGGCTAATGCCATATTCAGGGTTGGTCAGGAACGCCCTCATGGCGTCAAACGCTGACTCACGAAAGGTCGTGGGCAACAGATAGGGCTCACCCCAGAAGGGGTCGCTCACAGCCCACAAGATCTGTTTGTATGGCGCAGTCATCGAATCGTCTCCTTGACGTTAGCACGGGCATGGTAATAGGTGCTGTATTCCACCGTTTTGCGATCCCAGTAAGCCTCATACTTGTCGCGAGCTTCTTCTTCGGTCTCGGCCTCGACCAGGCGAAGGTCCTTGAACGAATGACTGTCGCCCATGTATTCAGAAACATGGACGGTGCCTTCGACCAAAAATATGTCTTTCATGACTCTCCTCACGCGCCGCGCTGGCGCAAGTCTTCGACGGTGTTGTGGATATCTTCGTAAACTTCATCAGCGTCCATATCGTAAACGAACGCAATGAACTGGACGTCGACGAGGCTGCCCAACGGCTGGTTGCCGCCGCTGAGGTAGTCGTTGAGGACATGCTCGGCAGCACGGTGGATGGCTTCTTCGTATTCACGCATGATGATCTCCGTTGCTTACAGATTGACTATAAGCGAAGTGTCTCGGTATGTCAATCACTATTATAGTGCAAGATGGCCCTGTGCACCTTGCGCTTGAAACGCTCGACGTTCTCACGAGGTCCATTCACCGTAAACGTGATCTTTTCAGTGAACCATCCGCGTTCCACATCCAAATGGATGGGAAGCTGAAATTCGTAAGCAGTCTCTCGCAAAAAGTGTTGTGCCTTCGCCCAGCGAGGAAGCTTGATCCAAGTTTTGAATGTGGTGGTCATGACATCTCCATTTGCGATCCAAACTTTGCAGTAAGCTTGGGGTTAACAGTGTAGCTGGGGTTGAGGACCTTTACCCTCTCGGCCGAAGCCTTCAAGAATATCAGCTGATGGTTACCAAGCACAACGTCCTTGGCCGCAGCTCGGTATACGAACAGGTAACAGCCACGGCGGTGCATCGCAAGACGACCTTTGATGCAGCCAAACGATTGATCAACCTGGTCCAGACTGGCAAATCCGAACATGTAGGCGCCCAGGTTGCCGCCAGTCTTTTTGACTTTCTCAGCGAGCGCACTGCCACGTTCAGATAGATCCGTCGGCGCCGGCATGTTTTGCGGATTCACGCCCTTGCCACGCTCGCAACTGGCGGAGAAAAACTTCCAGGTATGCCCAGTATTGAATGGGCCAAACCCGCTTTCATTCTCAAAGCGATAGACAAGAATCGTATTTGACATACATCGCTCTCCGCTGCTTACAGTTCACTATAAGCAATGCGTTTTGGTTTGTCAACAGTTATTCACACGCGCCACGCGCAACAATCCAATCCGATTCTGAAATGGACATCATCTGGATAGTAACGGTTAGTTCGAGGTCGCCGTTGATTTCGGTAAGCACGTAATCGCCATTCTCAAGAGTGCGATCATGAAAAAAGACACCTTCAGGACCAGCCACGCCCGCTGCTACCTCTTCAACGGGTAGGCTGAAATCATACTGGAGGTATTCAAGTTGAGCGTCTACGCTACGCTCAGGATCAACTTCTGCATTGAAGTAGTGCACCACATGATCGATCTGGCAGACGTAATAGTCGCCCTGGGCCACTGCAGGAGTGGCCAAGGTCGCAAGCAATATGGCGCCGATGATAGGCTTCACGTGGATTCCTTTGGTGGTCACTACTCCAATATAAGCAATGTGCCTTGGTTTGTCAATGGTTAAGAGTAGAGATCTACTTGCCTTGCCAAATTTTCCCAATAGCTATCAGGCTGATTGCGGGCTTCTTCTAGCAAAGGTTCATAACGACTGTAACCATCGTTTACAAGGTATTCGTATCTTTCGATAGTGGACCGCTTGATCGATTCAGCTAGGCTGTTCATTTTACTAACTCCGGTGTTTGCAGCTTGAGCCATTGCTTGCGCGGCTCGCTGTCTTTGCCAAACATCACATCAAACCACTCAGGGCGATCGATGTCAATCACATCGAAATGCGGCTTGTTAATGATGATGTCGTATTCTTCTTCCGTCAAGGAAGCGAGACCTTTGATGTAGCGGTGGTGCCAGCCAGTGCTAGTGCTCTTAAACTTGCGAGCATCGTCATAGCTGTAGAACCATTCCGTCTTTCCGCCCTTGGTGCTGATCATGATAGGAGTTCGTGTGATCATCACCCTGCCCTCAGTGAATAACCGTGGCCAGAACTTGTAGAAGAATGCCAGTAGCAAGCCACCAATGTGGTTACCGTCGTGGTCGGCGTCCGCAAGGATTGCGATACGCTCATAGTCCATGTTGTCAACACTGTTAGGACGGTTGATGTCCAACCCTAGAACGGAAATCAGTTCGCCCAGCTCTTTATTCTTGACCACTTCTGCTGGTGTTTTTTCAAACACGTTCATGACTACACCGCGCAGTGGGAACCCTCCCACCGTCTTGGGGTCACGCACTTTGAGCAAGAAGCCCATAGCACTGTCGCCTTCGCAAAGGAAGAGCGTTGCATTCTTGCCGCTAGCGGCAACGTGTTTTTGCACCTTGACACGCTTGAGCTTCTTCTGCTCAGCGGCAGCACTACGAGCGTCCGCCGCCTCCTTTTTTGCTACTTGAGCAGCGACAATAGGTTCGACAAGGTCGTCGCACGCCATCACACGCTTGGCCAGCTGGTCAAAGGGCAATGCCCCGCTAGCTTCATAGTGTGCACGAACGGCGCTCTGAGAGCTTGTCAGACGTTCTTTGGTTTGGCTATCATACTGAGGGTTAACAAAGTTACGTGCAAACAACACGAAAACCAAACCGCCTTTGATTGTGCTGCGGCTGACTTCCACCTTGTATTTGCGCTTGATCATACGCACCATTTCATCAGCGATGCCGTTGATGACATAGTCATTATAGCTACCACCCAGACGGGTATTCACGCCGTTGACGAAGCCAGTCTGACGGAATCCGTCCACACTGCTAGTGATGATAAAGGCTAGGTTGTCGCGTTGCTGAGTCACAGTGCTGACTTCGCCAGCAAACATCTCTGCATATTGCTTGAGGTTGGTAGCACGAACCAGCTTGCCGTTAATCTTGAACTTGATCTCAGGAAAAGCAATCTGCAGGCTAGTCAGGCGGTCGTGAATGAGGTCAACGTGATCACCTTCATCAAATCCATCCACGCCCAGCAGGCTAAAGTCAGGACGAAATTCCACACTGGTGCCATTGCCTGCTCTTGTGCTTTCAATCACAGCAACTGATTCAGCACCATTGGTGCTACGGACTTCAACCAGACGGCCATTGCTCCAGGTCTGACCAATGAACAGTTTGCTCATGAAGTTGACACAGGCGCTGCCTACACCGTTGGCGCCAATGGTGACGCGTTCGTTGTCAAAGCTAGTGCCTGCACGAACACGAGTCCAGGCCGCCACTGGACGAAGCATCCGTTCGCCAGTCTCTGTATCAAGGATTTCATCGAGAGGAATACCGCGCCCATTGTCTGTCACTGTGACGCGGTTGTGTTGCACGTTGACGGAGATTTCATTGGCGTGCTTGAATTGAGTGCGGATAGCTTCGTCAATGCTGTTGTCGATAATCTCATCGACCATCTTGAGCAAAGCGGGCACATATTCAACTGTGCACCATTTTCCAAGAACAAAACGGTCAACGCTTTCACGTGCCGTGCTGCCCAAATACATGCCAGTTCTCATTCTTACGTGATCACGGGCACTGAGGATTTTGAAGTCGTCTTTTTGAGTCATGATATTCCTATGGCTTGACTTTTACTTATACAGTGTCTGGTGGGCACCGTCAAGTATTCATTCTGATGGGGAGGGGGTGACCACTGAATCGACAATAGATCCCAACGCCTTTGCTCCAGCCTTGGGATTGACGCCAGAAGTGGGGTCAACAGGATCTTTAAGCAGATCGTTTAGGCGGTATTCGTCTGGCACAGTTTCATCCATGATGATAACACCGTCAATCCTATACCACTTGCCATACACTTCAATGGCGCACACATTGGGCTCAAAGCACACAATTTGCGGCTCTTTGTCCTCAGCGACAACTATGCCAGACTTGAGCGTTTTGAGTTGAAATGCGACAGTGATTGAAATTAGTGTGGGTATTGCAAGAGCCGAAAAGAACAGCGCCCTAGTCAAAGCTTGTTTGGTTAGTGAAGTGTTGTTAGGACTGTTCGTCATCGTCGAGGTTCTCATGCAATTTTAGCACCGTCTCGAGCTCACGAAGAGCTGACGCCACCATCGGATATTTATCCGCCATTTGCATGACACGACGTTCTTGTTGAATACGTGCAATTACCCAATCGATTGCATTTTGGGCTTCTTCTGTCAGACTGATATGAGATATGTCTTCTACAGGGTTCCAGCTTGAACCAGTGTAGACTACCAACTTGTTCCTACCACTGTCCCACCACACTGTTCCTATCTGAGCCTGTGGTGGCGGATAGCTACCAGAATGGTATGTGGAATGTTGACTTCCAGACAGGTATTTCCCAGTGGTTATCATCAGATATCCACCAGGACTGCTTCAAGTTCGTTGAGGCAGATAAATCGGGTGCCATCACGAACATCATCACGGCTTCCATGCCAGTGACCAAATACCCACAGCTCTGGGCGGTGCAGTGCTAGCATACTGTCCAGGGCTTGACGAGTGCGGCTGGGCCATTCAGTCTTATACCAATTGAACATGTATGGCACAACGCTTTCTGGGCACTCATGAGTCACCACGATTCGCGGCTTGGCTGCCTCGTAGACATCCATTGCAGCATAGAGTTCATCCATGCTGAGCTCTTCGTCTTCCCACCAGCTAAGACCAGGAGTCCGGAAAGCATTGTCGATGCTAAGGGCGCCGCCCATGTAGAAGATACCGCGCTCGGCATCGAACGTAGCGTCTGGAATGCAACGTGGATCAGCACGGCAAGCCGCAGGGTTGTCATGGTTGCCGCGAATGTAGCGGTTGTCTGGACCAAAATTGTCCATGGCATAGCGCACCTGCTCTAGACGGGCAGGATCTTCGCGATGAAATCCAATACCGAAGTCGCCCACTTGAACACTGTGCTCAGGTCGGTATACTTCCAGGATCCGGGCATAATTTTCCCAGAGACCGTGGATGTCACCGATGAATAGCATTTTTTCTGTCATTTTTTATCTTCATAAATCATGTAAAGCACGAAGGGCCATCCGATCAATACGAACAGCACGAAGAGAAGAAGTCCACCCAAGCCTTCGTTATCCAGCAGTCTCATCAACTCTAGATCCTTCAGAGTTTTACGAGGCCGCCAAGGCTCCTTATCTTGTTGTGCTTCGAGTTCTCCCCGGTTGATGCGTGTTAGAATTGCCGACCCAACAGCAAGCCAACCCAATACAGCACATACAATAAAAGCAAGCATTAGAACTTCTTCTGTCTCTTGATGTTTAGCCGATCAGCACGTAACGGTTCAGTTAGCACGTCAGCAGGGTTGAAATTGGGCAAGTCACCTGACCAATTATAGCACACTGTGATGTGTGGTCGATAGTCTGGCCACATATCTTGCATGTTGTATTCGTCGCCATATTCTTTGCGCAATTGGACGAGGTCATCGCTGGATACTTCCATCACCAGCACGTTTTTCTCTTCACCAAACAAGGCAAAGCCAGTGGGCGTTGCAGTTACATCACATGCGAAGGTTCCGTTCGCCAGCTGGTGCTCAGATGTGGTGAACCAGACGGTGGTGTGGAAATCAAAGTCCTCAGGATCCTGCCGACTGCCATCAAATTTGATGCTGAGATCAAATCCCTGGTCTTTGCAAAATTCACGCAAGTATCCTTGCGTAACGGCGTCATATTGGACCTCGAGATATTTCTTCTCGAGGTCAAGCAGTGTTGATTCTCTCATGTTTACTTTCTCAGTAAACCTACGGATGCAGCGAAAACTTCCGCAGGTAAGCCAGTGCTTCCTTGCTCACCGTCCGCGGTGCGAAAACATAGGCGCAAGTGAGCTCTTCACGAGTGAAGTGGTCACCAAAGTAGTTGGTCATCGGGTAGCTGGGATCGACCACAGTGCTGCAAAGCAGGCCCATGTCCCGCATGACCACCATGGCATCATAGATTTGAGCCTCGGTCGCCGCCAGGGTGATCTTGGTGCCAAAGCCACGGTCACCTTCCCACTCGGCGAGTTCTTCACTCAGTGCCATGTCATTGGACATGAGCACATGACGAAAGAACTTGGTGCCAGCGTGAGCAGCTTGTGCGCCCAGCTTGCCCGGATTCAGTTGCGGAATGTCGGTGCGCACCAGGATATACAGGCGGGGTTCGGCCAGAGTGTATTCAGTCATTTGTTCGTCCATGGTGGTTTCCGTTATCTTGTTACTGGTTCAAGTTAGCATGGCTGCCGTCACTTGTCAATGTTTTCGTGCATCTTGACCACTGTTTCCAGTTCGCCAAATGCATCAGCAACCATCTGATGGTGGCACAACTTACGAAATTCAGGATCGTCACGAAGCTGATTGAGCAGACGCTGGGTCCCAGTGATGGGCTTGAACTTGAAGGTGCCCATCGTGCTGGCAGTAGGGGGTGTCACGCACTCATAGTCAGGATCATACACTTCGCCCTCAGCTGTAAGCCAGACGATGTTTTGCTCGACCCATCGGTTCTTTGCTTGTTCGACCCCACGATGCCGTGTGGCCCCGTCAGTTTCCATATGACGTTGTCCGCAATGCTTACATCTCAACCAACGCAAGTGATGCTGGCGCTTTTGTTCAGTATCTGTGTATTGTGTGTAAAAAGACGAGTCAAATGCTACAACATTGTATTCATGCTTGCGGCATTTTTTTGGTCCAAAGAAAATCATTCGTCGTCAACCTTGGGTGTGGGGATGTTGTTGATGTGCAGCTTGACGGCAACTTCCAGTTGTCCCAGAGCATCATCCACCATGCTTTGCGCCAGTAAATCTTTCATGTCTGGATCCTGCTTGAGGGCTTCGAGCCAGCTGTCAAACCCACGGAGCGGTGCATAGCTCTTGTCAACCCATTTGATACGGCTTTTGTGCGGCTCAATGGTGCCAGCATGAATCCATTCCACACGAGCACTAGCAACATCAGTGTGATGTTTTTCAGCATAGTCAGCCGCCGACTTGTCGACGTCATCATATTCCATGCTCCGCTCACCACATTTACTGCATTTGGTATATCGGACAATATGTTGCCCACTTTTACTACCATCGCGCTGCGACCAACCAAACCGCTCGTCGATCGCAACAGTTGTCCATTTATGTTTGCAGCTAAAGAAACCCATAGTGCCTCTCCTAGAAAACTCGCAACATCATAACATGGCTTGCGACGGCTGTCAAGAGAAGTTGAAATGGTATTGAGTGTGCCAATACAGATTTGGTGGGTTTTCGCCATTGATCATGTCATAGATCAATTCGGGCATCATCCAGGCATATTCGGCTTCAAACTGTTCTTTAGTGAACTCTTTCGCACCCATTGCCCACCACTCGTCGAATACCCGCGTGAACTCCCGCTCAAAGTATTTCTCACGTGTCATGCCATAAGGTATGCGTGGGCGAAATACCATTACGCTCACTGTGCGGCCTTCGCCAGTCGCGCTGTAATCACTAACAAGGTAAACGAGATTCATCAAACTCTCCAGAAGATTTGGGGGCGTTGCCGCCCCCAAATGTGTCAAGTGTTTCTGGCACGATTTACAACGTCGTTCCAGTTGGCGGATTTGAGGATCACCCCATCTTCAAATACCGTCTCCAACACATTGCAACGAGGATCCAGATGTGTGAACAACAGATCTTCTGCAATGGTGGTCAATTCACCGTCTTTACGAACAAGAGCAAGACGTCCGCTCTTGCTACGCTTGCCAGGATCAGTTACCGGATCCTTGAACACGGCTCTCCATTCTCCACGGACGCGAGCAGCACTGCATTTCATCGCAAATCCCAGGTCGTCACGGCCCACGAGCTGTAGCAACGCGCCACCCATACCAAATGCGATGTTGCTGACGCTGTAACCAGCAGCCATAACGTTGCGCATGAGTGCACGGATGGACTCAAGGTTGATGCCGTCACCCTGGATCACGCGAACGTGATTGAGCACACGGAATCCCTTGCTGTTGACCACACTGCCGAACTTTTCGTCCAGCAAGCGCATCACCTCGACTGGCACAGTGGTTGGGTCACCACTGTCTGGACGGACCACCAGCATTGCAGCCATAGCTTCAACACGTTCACGAAGTTCGTCACCCCAGATGTTGGTGACGGCGTTGTAAATGTCGTAGCTATCGCTCACAACAGCGACCAATCCGCCATTACCGAATTTGGTAATCATGTTGGCGTATGCATCGCTCTCATGTTCACGACCCCATGATGTGATCGTGCTATGCTCAGCAGCCGGGATACTTCCACAGGTTCCGTTCATCAATGCGCCATAGTGTGTCATGGCGTGAAGGAGAGCGGGGCCAGTGTCAGTGCCGTTGAAGTTGATCAGGTGTGCAGCACCGCCAATGTAGGCGCTCTCTGCACTGCTCACACCACGCGCACCGAAGTCGTGCAGTTTGAATGCCAGTTCGGCTTCAGGGTCATCCGCACTTGCTTCGAGAGCAGCGCGAATTTCGTCGCGGATGGTAGCACTGAGTGATGCCACTGTGGTGGGATACCACACACGCATCAGCTTGGTTTCAACCCAGGTAGTCAACCAGAAGAACTCAGGGTCAGTGTTGACCACCTGCACCAGCACGTTGCCGTGCGACATGCGTGTTCCTTCAGGTGCAGCCTGAATGCGAAGCGGCAAACGGCCGCCATGCACTTCAACGATGCGCATCCATCCTTTAAGGTTGAATGGCAATCCTTGTGCTGTCCAGTAGGCGTTAGCGAATTCCACACCCTCGCGTGTAACTGGCACCGCCAGTTCTTTGAGGATGTGCTGTAGACCAAAGAAGGTCACTCGCTTCCAGGGGTTTTTGCGGGCCTCAACGTAGCTGGACACAAATTCAGTGCCCTCTGGGTATTGCTGCCACATGCTTACTTTGTAAGCGTCGGTGTCGATCAGAATCGAATTGTAGTTGATAGTCATAACCAATCTCCTCGGTTGTTGAAATGCGACACACTCCGTGTCACATCTTTAGTTATCTGATTGCGTTCGTCAGTAGAAGATTTCGCGCAAGAGCAGACGCATATCCGCTAGTTCAGGAACCTCGCGGACAATTTCTTCGATGGCACTTTTGGACATTTCCAAGGCGTCCATAAGGTCAACGCTGTAGAGGGCGCCGTGTGGCGATTCAATGTCCAGGAATGTGGGCACATACCGGCCACTCAGTGCAACGCCCACACTGGCC